>AMFJ01002549.1_pt1 | contig 20120 bp, 11 predicted proteins | sample 427208 | NCBI WGS metagenome assembly AMFJ01 (sample SAMN02954298, study PRJNA114691) | groundwater metagenome | biome: aquatic; feature: subsurface aquifer; material: sediment; isolation source: subsurface aquifer sediment | place: USA: Rifle, CO | collected 2008-08 | reverse complement strand
CTATGGCAGGCGGGGCCACGCAATTTGAGAGTACTCAAATTACTCGCAGAGACGGGTAAAAAAAGACATGAGAGAGAGGTCAGTGAGGAGTTACATTCTCTACGAATTACGAATCTGTACGAATTTACGAAAAAAATAGGACTGTTAATTGAAAAAAGATTAGCAGAATAGCTTTGCATTTTTACCATAATTCGTTAATACGTTAACTCGTTAACTAAAAAATAAATAATTTAAATATTTAGCCATGAATCAATTTAGCAATATACGCAACATAAAAGTAGCGCTTGTGCACGACTTTCTGGATACTTATGGAGGAGCCGAAAAAGTTTTAGCGGTAATTGCGGAAATATTTCCCGAGGCGCCGATTTATACCTTGCTCTATGACGAGAAAAAAATGCGCGGCAAATTTAAAAGTAGAGAAATTCATACTTCTTTTTTGCAAAAATTTCCCCAGTGGCTAAAAAACAGAAGAAGATATCTGTTACCCCTCATGCCAACCGCTCCAGAAACATTTGATCTGCGCGATTTCGATTTAGTGATCTCATCTTCAGGTGCTTGGAGTAAAGGAATTGTTACTCGTTTAAATACCAAGCATATCTGTTTTATGCATTCGCCGATGCGCTTTGTCTGGGATTATAATGAAAAATACCTGAAAGAAATTGGCAAAAAAATCGGATTTTGTAAAAGAATATTTTTAAATTACTTGCGCATTTGGGACTTCGAAGCAGCCCAACGACCGGACGTACTGATTGCTAATTCAAATTACACCCAAGAGAGAATAGCTAAATATTATCGCCGAGATTCTAGAGTTATTTATCCGGCAACGTTATCATTAAAACATGAAAACATTAAAACAATAAAACATGAAAGCAAGGGAATAATAAAGCAAAAGAATGCATCTGATTATTTTTTGGTCGTTTCACGTTTGGCGGCTTATAAAAAAGTGTCTTTGGTGGTGGAAGTTTTTAATAAAATGGGATTACCCTTGGTAGTTATCGGTGAGGGGGAAGAAATGGGAAAGATAAAAAAAATAGCCAAGGACAATATAAAAATATTAGGTTGGCAAAGCGATGAGATTGTAAGTGAGTATTATAAAAATGCGCGAGCGCTTATTTTTCCGGCTGTGGATGATTTTGGCTTAACAATAACAGAAGCCATGAGCCAAGGCACCCCCGTGATTGCTATTAGAAAAGGCGGAGCTAAAGAAATTATCAAGGAGGGTATCACGGGAGAGTTTTTTGATGCGCAAACAATGGAGGTACTGGCCGATGGAGTGAGGAGATTTATAGAAAAAGAAAATAGTTATAATAAAGAAATTATAAAAGAAGATGCTCAGCGATTTGAGAAAGAGAAATTTAAAAGTGAGCTAATAGAATTGATCGAAAGAGAAATAAAAGGTTAGCTGTACTGTGGTGTGGAGAGATGGAATATAATCAGAGGCTGTCTCTGCGAGTAAATTTTGTACTCGGAATTTATGTGGCAGTCCAGGGATGTTAATATCATCGCTAAATAACTATTATTCACTGTTGTCAATTTATTAAACATTAGATAAGTAGGGGTTAATTGGACTTGATATAAATATTTTAATTCTGCTAAATCCCTGGATTGCCACGACGGAGTACCGTCTCGCAAAGACGGACAAATGCTAGGAATATTTAGTTTGAATGTGTAAGTTTTTAAGGATCATAAAATATGTTCATAGGACACAAGAAACAAATAAATTTTTTGAAAGATTTAATTGAGGCGGGTAAAGTTTCCCAGGCCTATATTTTTAGCGGACCGGAAGATATCGGAAAATTTTGTTTAGCGAAGATGTTTTCGAGAGCTTTAATAGAAAATAACTCTGATATTTTAAATGATTTCAAAGATGAAACGGAAAACAAGAATCAAAATATAGAAATTTTAGCTCCGGAAATAATTGAGAAAAAAGGAGTTACGAAAACTAGGGAAATTGATGTGGAAAGAGTGAGAAATGCTCAAAATAATTTAGCGCTTTTTCCAGCGACAGGAAATTACAGGATTCTGGTCATTAATGATGCGCATCGGTTAACGGTAGCCTCTCAAAATGCTTTGCTCAAAAATTTAGAAGAGCCCAACAGTAGCGCGATTATAATTTTAGTTACACATGAAGATGGAAAGCTCCTTAAAACTATTAAATCCAGATGCCAGAAAATAAATTTTAATCTAGTTTCATTGGAGGAAATTAAAAATGGATTTAAAGACAAAGTTGCCGATGACCTTTTAGAAAAAATAGTAATTTTTTCTATGGGCAAACCAGGGGAGGCGCAAAAAATGATAGAAAATAAAGATAAATTTAGAGAACGAGAGACTGCTATTCGAGATCTGGGCAATTTAAAAAAATTAGCTGTTTTTGAAAAATTTGATTTGGCGCAAAATTATTCGAAAAATGTGATGGAGAGCAGAAAACGGCTGGAGTTTTGGATCTGGATGCTCAGGGTGCAAATTTTTCGGAATTTGGGCGATAAATCAAGCCTGGAAAAAAATTATCAAGCAATTGATAAAATTAAAAATGTACTGTCAAAGATAAAAAATCCCAGTTTAAATGTGAGGCTTATTTTAGAAAATCTGTTTTTGGATTTGTAGGATTTGTATACATAGAACTTGTGCAATTGAATTTGTATTCGAGTCATTAGAGTTTAATTGGGGTATTAGAGTCGGGCTATTGAAGTGCGACTCGAATGACTCGAATAAACACCCAAATGACACTAATGAGTAGGGTGTATAAATAAAAAGTATAATGATAAAAGAAAAAAAACATCATTGGGCCAGCAAGAAAGAAAAGAAGAAAACTGTTTCCAAAATAAAGAAATTTATTCGGCCGGCGCTGGTGAGAAATATTCTGTTTGTGTTGTTTTTTGGTGTGGCCTTGTATGCTTTCATCTTTGCTGATTTTATGGAGGTTGATGATATCAAAGTAACCAATAGCGGAATTATCGCGCGAGAGGATATAGATAATTTCATAAGCCAAGAAATTGACGGCAAATATTTTAAAATAATATCGAAAAGAAATTTTGTTTTTTTTGGCGTAAATAATTTAGAGCGTAAATTAAAAAGTAATTTCAAAAAAATAAAGTTAGCATCTGTTAAAAGGATATTTCCCAATAAAGCAAATATAGAAATTCAGGAACGTAATTTAATTTTGTCTCTATGCTCAAGGGGGGCTTGTTATTTCATTGACGAAAGAGGCTATGCTTATGAAAGAATGAATCCCAATCAGAGCCCTGCCAACCAAAGTGAAATCATCGAATTGATTGATGAAAGTGGCAAAGAGATACGAGAAAATGAATATGTCTTGCTACCTAGTTATATAGAGTTCATCGTGGCTATCAGAGACGAATTGAAAAATGATACTAATGTTGAAATATTGAATCAATACAGGACCAGATCAAGAATCTCAGAAGAATTAATTGTACAAACAAAAAATGGCTGGGATATTTATTTGAATGCTAAAATTCCGATTGAAAAATCAATTCAAACCCTGAAAACATTATTAAATAGACATTTGCTCTTGAGAGATTTGCACGAATTGGAATATATCGACTTGCGTAGCGAAAATAAAGTTTTTTACCGGATGAAGGGAGGCGTAACGCAAGAAGAGGAAGAATTAAAGAAAGAAAGTGCGCAAAACTCTCAAGGAGATTCTAGCAGTTCAGAAAAAGATTAGGGCAAGCCAACTGTGTGAGTTTTTTTAAATTTTGTTGTATAATAAAAGCAGTTTAAGATAGCTTGTTTTAATATTTAATTTTTAAAATAAAAAAATGAAAACTATTGAAATGCTGGCGGAAGAAATTGAATCTTTAAGAAAAGATAATACGGAAATCAAAAAAAGATTGGATTTAATTGAAGATAAAAAAACAACATTGACCAAAAAAGAAGAAATCAAAACGCCAGAATTTGTTTCTCCTAGTAGCATTGCGATTTCGGAAAAAGCCCCTGGATTAACTCGTCAGGGTAGCTGGCTTTTGATTATTTTCGGCGGAGTGCTCTGTCTGACGGGAATAGGTATCATCTTCGGATTGCCTCTTTTGATATGGGGAATAGTTTCCTTGTCTAAATCAAATAAGAACAGAGTAGCAATCAACCAATACAATTTGCAAAATGAAATTAATTTAACTCCGAAAGAAAAAGTTTTTGAGTCGGAAATTAAAAATGTTGCTACGGCGGTTACTGTCGAAAAGGTAGAGGGTGTTTTTACTCCGCCAATAAAGCCTGTCTTAGCAGAAAATGCCGAGCCGGTTGCAAAGAAAGTATTTTCTTTTGAAGAAGAAATCGGAATGAAATGGTTTTCTCGAATCGGAGTCCTGGCTTTGGTAATAGGAGTGGGATTTTTTATCAAATATGCTGTTGATATGGATTGGATAAATCACTTGGCTAGGATTATATTTGGAGTAATTTTTGGAAGCGCTTTGATTGTTTATGGAGAAATTATTTCTAAAAAAACAAATTACGCCAAATGGGGAAAAACTTTAGTGGGAGGGGGCTTGGCGATAACATATTTTTGTGTTTATGTGGCTTATTATTTCGAATCGTACCGCCAGGCTATCGGGATGAATCAAATTTTAGATTTATTTTTAATGGTGGGAGTAGTTTCAGTAGCAGTGGTACTTTCCTTGCGGGATAATTCCCAGGTAATCGCAGCCGAATCTTTTTTCCTAGGATATGTAACTGCTTTATTGAATGACAATTTTGAATTGGTGGCTCTTTTTTATACCCTGCTGTTGACAGCCGGGCTGGTAGTTGTGGTTTCTTATAAAAAATGGCCAGCCATAGGTCTGGGAGGCGTGGGTGCTTCTTATTTGATGTATATTTTATGGAATGCCAATAATCAGGAAATTTTTTCATACGCGGCTCTTATTTTAATTTTTTATTTCATATCTTTTACTTTGCAATCATTCTTTTTTTCTAAGAAAAAAGAATTGGAAGTCGACAATATCCTTATAACGTTGATAAACTCGGCCTTGTTCTTTAGCTTATTTTATGCGGAAGTAAAAAAGTTCTATCCAGATTATTGCGGTTGGCTTACGCTGGCTCTAGCAGTTATTTATTTGGGTGGATTTGTATTTTATAAAAAATTAAACATTCAGGCATTAGCTAAGACACATCTATATCTTGGAATATTTTTTGCCACTTTGACAGTGCCAATTTATTTTAACCGAGAGCTGGTTTCTATTATCTGGTCTCTCGAGGCTTTATTTTTGGCGATGCTTTACATTAAGACAAATAGTTCGATTTTAAAGTTAGCCTTTAATCTCTTGAGCGTATTTATTTTTTTTAAAAGTCTAACTTATGATCTAGTGAATCTTCGAGCGATGAATTTGGATAATTTTTTCCAGAGCACAAGATTGATTTCGGTGGGCGTAACAATTGTATGTTTTTATCTTATCTATGGAGTTATTTTAAAAAATAGAAATTTAATCCAAAATTTCAAAACAGAAGCCTTAATGCTATATTCTTGGGCGGCTTCGAGTTTGTTGGTGTTGATTATCTTCGTTGAGCTGGGTGAAAAATTTCCTGCCTGGACAACGGTAGTGCTAGCTGGGTTGGTAATTATTTTTATGCTTTTGGGAAATCGAGTTAGAGGGAGAGAATTCTTTTATCAAGCCAATACGATTGCTAGTATAATCTTTCTTAAGCTTTTATTTTATGACAGTTCGAACCTCAGCTCATTTAATCCAGAAAACATATTAAGCAGCAATAGGCTGGGAGTTTTTTTAGCAGTAAGTGTAATTTTTTACGGAGTATATGCTTATCTTCGAAGGATCTCAATTTTGCAATCTGGAAAAAATACCATAGCGAATATTTATTCTTGGCTGGCAATGAGTTTGATTTTGTTGATAATTTTTATTGAATTTAGTGATGATTATCTAGCCAAAGTTTCCGTAGGCTTGGGATGTCTGATGTTAATTTATTTCTTTGTTTCAAAAGTAAGCATTAAGGAATTGCTGTATCAGGCGGTAGCGATTTCACAGATTTTATTTGTAAAAGTATTGTTTTTTGATGCAGTGATATTGAAGGAATTGAAAATGAGTCCGTCGTTTTTGGATTCGCGATTTGTTTCTTTATTGGCGGCGTCTTTATCTTTCTATATGGTTAGCATTTATTTAAATAGCCGTAAAGAAAAGTTAGAAGAAAAAAATAAACTAATAGCAGGAATATATTCTTATTACGGAACTTTTTTGGCCTTTTTACTGATCATGCTGGAAATGAAAGATTATTGGATTTCTGTAGGCTGGAGCATCTTGGCGCTATTTTTAATTTCGATGGGTTTCGTGCTAAGTCGAAAAAGTTTAAGAATCCAGGGTATTATAATATTTACTATTAGTATCTTTAAAGTATTTATTTATGATATTCAAGGCCTAGAGGTCATATATCGAACTATTTCTTATATTGCTTTGGGAGTTATTCTTTTGACTGTATCATTTATGTATAATAAATATAAGGATAAATTAAAAGAGATAATCTAAGGCTCTGTATCAAAATAACTATGACAAAATATCAATCAAAAAACAAAGAGGGGAAGTGTGTCTTTTGTGAAATCGCCAAGGGTAAAATGGAAACGCCAGGGATTTTTTGGGAAGATAAAAATTTTATGGCTTTTCTCTCAATCTTTCCAAATTCTTTGGGCGCGACAGTTCTTATTCCCAAAAAGCATTATAAGAGCGATGTATTGGCCTTGCCCGATAAAACATTGAAAAACATTATGATTGCGGCCAAAAAAGTTTCACAAATTTTAATTGAAAAATTTCCAGATGTGGGCCGAGTGGGGTTGGTAATGGAGGGGACAGGAATTGATCATGCGCACATCAAGCTTTATCCGATGCATGGGACAGGACACATGAAGAAAGGAATCTGGAAACAGTATGCGAGTCATAAAAATGATTATTATAAGAAATATGAAGGGTTTGTCTGTTCTAATGACGGACCGAGAGAAAGTGATGCGAGGATAAGGAGATTGGCAGAGAAATTGAAAAAATGATTTTTCACTAACTTTTTTTGACAGCAAAAAAAGGTTACAAAAAAACTGCCACACGTACTCCTAAAATTAATAAATCTAACTCTCATTCGCTAAAACTTTGGGTTCCGCATCCGCTCCATGACAAAGTTTTTTAACGCTCTCTTCGAGTTGATTTATTTTATTTTAGTCATAAAGTGTGGGACTGTATTTGATATATATTTGAAGATGTTTTATTTTAAACCCGTCAGAAGAGGATAATAAAAAAATCACCAGTATTGGTGATTTTTTTATTTGGTTTATTTTTCCGGCACGTAGTAGATTAAGATAGAAGTCCCAACTTGATAAACGGGAGTGTAAGCAGTTATCCAGCGCCAGGATTCTTCATCGGGCTTGCGAGGCGTGCCATCGGGGTTTTTACGAGTATCATAAATGCTTCCTTGGGATTGGTTGACAGAGACGGCATACCAGCCAGCTTCAATTGGACGTTTGCTGTCCCACCAATTGATAAATTTATCTCCCAGATAATACTCCGGATTTCCACCGCCAAAGTAGTTTAAACGAATCTTATCGATTTTAGGATGCTTGTCCATGAATATTTTAAATCTTTTTAAGTCTTGTCCCCAATCAGCGTTGGAATCAGTGACGTAATTGTAGCCATTTTTTGGTCCACCAGCCAGTTGATTAAAATAAGAAAGGTAATAAGGATAATTAGCAATCGGTTCAACGATAATCCAAATTAGAAGTAGGGCTAAGATATATTTAGCAAATAATAATTTATGCGACTCAAATGATTTAAAGAAATCATGAACTTTTTTGGCGACCAAAATATAAATAAATGGAAAGATAGGGAAGAGATGTCTGAGGCCGATATTTAAATTGCCGGTAATACTCAAATAAGAATAAAGAACGATAAAACCAAAGAGAGTGTATTGAACTACTCCGTGGCGCATCCAGGATAAGAAATGATGCCAAGCGTCTTTAATGACAGTTTTAGATCTAAATTTAACTGTGGATAATATTTGATAAACTGTGTAAAAACTGGTAAGAATAATTAATAAGATAAGTGGAATAGTTTCCTTGAGGAGAAAAACTGTCGGGAAATAAGCAGTAAAAGCGTTATCGGAAACTTCGCCAATAAAGTAAGCTCCATTGCCACCCGCCACGCGTCTGAAGACATAATTTACCCCTATCCCATATTCAGCCAATGGGCGAGTAACAGCACTTTCATTAAATGAATGCAGTACTTTGCGAGTATAAACATTTTTAATATTTTGATCTGTTTGTGGAGCGTTAAAATCAATCAATTGAGTCATCGTTTCTTTGGAGGTATTAAAAGTGTTAAAGAAATAAACCGCCCAGATCATAAGAAGAGAAATGGCAAAAGCTGTTAATCCTTTTCCAAAATACATAGACCAAGTTTTAGCGCGCCCTTCTTCATGTTTGAGTTTTTTGATAAGCGGATAGCCGATAAGAATTAAGCCAAAAATAGGAAGAGTAAGTATGGAGGAGAATTTCGCCAGGTGAAGAAGTCCCAGGAAAAATCCCCCGATAAAAACATTTTTCCAAGTAGGATTTTTGATGAATTTCAGAAAATAATAAAAAGAAAAAGTTAGAAAAGCCATTATCCCAATATCCGTAGTAACGTAATGATTGTGCCCTAAAACATTTGGGTCAAAAGAATAGAGGATAAAAGCCAAAAGTCCGGCTAGCGTGCCAGCAATTTTCTTGGTCCATTTGAAAATAAATAATCCCAAAAGAAGTGAAATTATAACAATTGGAACTCTGGACCAAAAAACTATTTGGTCTGGATTATTTTTTGCTTCCCAAATTAAATGTCTGCCCGCCGCCCATTGGCCCTCATCCCATTTGCGGGGTAGCTCTCCGCTCCAAAATGGTAAAGATGTATCAAAATTTAAGTCCAAAAAAAGAAGCGGAAAAGCAGAAAGATTTTTTATCAAAGGAGGGTGCTCTGGGTTAAGGCGCATCTCGTGTTGGGTTAAGTAGGAATATCCGGCGGGGATATGGGCGATTTCGTCAAAAGTGGCGGCGTCATTGTTGGCATTTAAAAAAGACACTCCCAAAAAAACAATGGAAATTGCTATTATTATGAGAGTGTGTTTTTCTTTTAAAAAGTTTTTGAACTGATTTAATCTTGTTTTCATTTTTATATTTTAATTAATTATTAAGTTATTTGAATTGATTTTTTCAGTGCTTTGCTTAAATTTAGGTAACTCTTCACTAATCACCTATGGCAAAAACAGGTTCGTCTTTGCGAGGAGGTACTCCGACGAAGCAATCCAGGATTTAAATTAAATAGTTTAATATATTTTCTGGATTGCCACGCAATTTGAGAGTACTCAAATTACTCGCAAAGACGATGGAGAAAGGTTGCTTTGGAAAAATTTAAATAGCTAGCTTTTATTATTGAGAAACAACCCAAACCTTAGAAGCTTGTTTTTTTTGGTCATTTAGGAATACTCTTAATTTTAAATTTGGATATTCGCTTATAATTTTATCAGCTATCCATTGTTGTTTGCCTGTTAATATAAAGACTGAATTGTTTGTTATTGCGGTGCTTCCTAAGAACCCATCCAATTCATCTTGGTGTTTATAAATTATATCAGAGTTGTAATAATTAAACATTCGAATGGGGATTCTTTGCATATTTTCAGCAATGATTATTACAGGAGTGCCTGCGGGAAGAGTTTTTATATAATCAGAGTAGTCAATGAGATTAGCCTCAAATGATTCAGCTTGTTTGGGGCTATTGGCCCAGAAATAATGATATTTAACTGTTTCACTTAGAGCAATGATGGGCAGAGAAATAAAGATAAAAGAAATTATGATTATTTTGAAACCATGTCCGTAATGTTTCATTTTTCCAAGAAGCCAAAGAAAAGGAATAGTGGCGATGATAAAAGTAACGGGAATAGTGCCGATTGATCTAAGAGCGTGAGGAAGTCCTTCGGCTGTCATAAACTCCGGAGCCAACATAGCAAAAAACCAAGCTAAGATAAAAGTATAAACATAAAACTTTCTATCTCTAATTTTATGTTTAAATCTTAGGAAAAAAAGATGGAACCATTTAAAAATTAAATAAATTAAACCGCCTAAAAAAGTAAAACCTAAAATAGGATTAAGAATCGGATAGGGCGGATAATTATGACGCCAGTTTTGGTCGCCCCAAAAATTGTACTTCACTAAACTTAAAAATAAACTGCGACTCAGTTCTTTGATAGGATGACCCTGATTTACTTCGGGAGACAAGACAGAGATACTTCCTGAACGAGAAGTTAAAAATTCAGGATGAACGTAAAATGTATAAAACATGGGAGCCATTGTGATAAAAGCAAAGATTATAAAGATTGCGCTGTGCTTCCAATAATCACGCCAAAAATGTTTTTTGGTGATCCAAAGGGCGATAAAAGCAAGGGCCAGTATAGCGGGAGTGATTCGAAAAGCTATGTAGGTATGCAGGCCGAGGCCAAAAATAAGTCCAGATATCGCAAAACAGAAGTAAGATTTAAAGGCAGAGCTTTTAAAAAAGTTTTTAGTTTTATTTTTGGTACTATGGATAACTTTGTTATAGCGAATTCCGCAAAATAAATAATAAAAAGAAAAAGATAAAACGGTAGGAAGGATATTGGCGCGGAAAGAAATGCGGGAAAAATTGATAGCCCAAAAAGAAAAAGCTACGAAAAAAGCTGCCAAGAGTCCAGCTCTTTGGCTACGAAAAAGTTCTTTGGTTAAAAGATATGTGCCCAAGACAGTGAGCGTTCCAAAAATTATGGAAGGAAATTTGAGTCCTAAAGCAGTAACACCAAAAAGTTGAAAAGAAAAAGCGATTAAATTCATCATTAAACCCTCGCGGCCATTGTTGGCGGGATAAAACCATTGGTAATTCCCAGTAGTAGTCGCGTCCAAGGCATCGATGCCATTTACGGCTTCATCAGGGTAAATTCCACTCGGTGCATTGTCTATATTATAGATGCGCAATGCGAAAGCACAGACAACGATTAAAAGTAGCAGGACTAAATTAAGGATTCTTTGGTTTTTAAATTTCATTTTATTTTTGTTAATTTATTTATTGTAGTTATCTACTTCTTCTCCAAGTGTAATTTCTATTTGCCGTCTTTGCGAGTAAATTCTGTACTCAGAATTTGCGTGGCAATCTAAGAATAGTTCAATATCCTGGATTGCTTCGGGAGTACCCTCGCAAAGACACTCTTGCGTAAGCGGAGCTAACTGGAATTTAAAATATATTTATTATAAATATATCATAACAGTTTTTGTGAAAATAATAAAGTTGTGGTATAATTTAATAGTATAAAATAACTTTTATTTTTTTGGTATGGATATAAAAATGGATTCTCTTTCTCTTGGGGGTTCTCCTTCTGCTGAAGATAATATTAATGGTGCAAAAAAAGATAATGGAAGCAGGACGGAAAAATTAAAATCAAAAGCAGAAGATATTGAGACATTGAAAACTCAAATTGAATTTGAAATGGGAGACCTGCATAAGTTATTTAAAGAGCTTAAGGAAAAGCTTAAATCTTCAACTTTGATTGATCATCTTATGATTGATGATTTTGAATCTGCTATTGAACGCGCTGAAAAGAGGAAGGATAACAAAGCAAAATTGACCAAGATAAAAGAAATTCAAGGGAAGCTAGAAGAAATAATCAATGGAGAAAAAAATAAAGAAAGTTTCAATGGTTTGATTTTAGCCACAAATAAATGTCTGGAAGATCTCAAAAATAAATATAGGCAATATATTCTAGACAATAAATTAGGCGATTTTGAGAGAGAGCAATTTAACCAGATTGTTTTAGAATATAAAGAGAGAATTCAGGGAGCTGTAGCCGAAAACAATAAGAAAGAATTGGAGGAGATAGGATTTGATCTTAGGGCAACTCTTGAGGGTGATATTGAAATAGAAGATGAAGAAGCGGAGAAATCTTTGGAAATATTAAAAAAAGAAATTGAGCTAGAGGAAGAGAAAACTAATAAGGCTATAGACGAAATAGAAAAAATAATCAAAAAAGCAAATATTAGAGGAGAGGTAGCAGTTTTTACCCATAGCGAGATGGGCGCTTTGACATTTAACAAGGAAGATATAGAAAATTTCAGAAAAACAACAGCTGATATGGCAAGCGAAGATGGAAGTCTTCATGAAATGATATCGCGCAGAAGAGAAATGGAAGGTTTTGTTGAAAAATATAAAAAACAAAGTGGAGAAAAAGAAATAGATTCTGTTAATCCCGTCGATGATGAAGAAATAAAAGTCGTAGACGAGATATTCATAGATGAAGATGGGGATGCTAATGAGGAATTAACCGCAACGGTAGCTGAAAAAGAAGTGCCTCCTATTATTAAAAAGGCCATTAAGGATAAAAATTTTGCCTATGATTCAATGGAGTATGAAATAAATAAAGAATTAAAAAAGGTGAGTATCGAGTCTGAGCAAACAATAGCTAAGGAAATTGAGAAATCTAAAAAAGATTTAGTTGTTGCTTTTGATAAGCTTAGAGATAACTTTGCTGAATTTCGAAAAAATATTGCTGATTCCGAAGAAGATAAATCTTTTCTGGGTAAATTAGAAAGAATAATTAACGACTATGCTAAAAAAATTCATAAATTCGATGTAATTGAAAAATGTGACGTTGAGACCCTTAAGGAAATTAGTCTATTGCACAACGAGATGCAAGGATGGGCGGATAAAAATTGGGTTAAATTGTATGAAAGAAAAATGGGAGTGGGTGTTTTTGAAGAAGTAGCTGGAAAAGATGTTTTGCAAGATTTAGACCATACTGATTTGCATGGAAGTGAAATTCCTACAGCTAAAAGTGCCGAAGAGATTGAGCGAGACAATAAAATACGTGCCTTAGAAAAAGAATATGGAAATACCGGCACAATTTATTCTAGAGATGATAAAAAAACAGGATTTCCTATAGATAGTTTTGAAATAGTCGGCTATGAACTTGGTGAGAAAGATGTTGATACTTTCGTTGTGGTTAAAAAATTAGTTGACGATGAAGAAATAGAAACAAAAATTGATTTAAAAAGATTTAAAAAAGATAATAGATACGTAAAAGTTGCAGAAGATGTTAATGAGGATGACGCGGGAGAAGGAGCTATCGAAACTGAAGAAGAAATTCTTTCAGCTAAAGAAATAAGTGAATTGGTAGCTTTAGTGAAAGAAATAAAAGAAGAGAAGGGAGATTTAGATATGGATAAGGTTGAGCTTAGCGATAAGTTTAAAGATTTTGTGCTGGCCCATATAGACGAGAAAGAATTTAATAAAGGGCTGCTTAACGCCGTTCATTTATTATATGATAGATTTACAGAAGTAAATGAAAAGTTCAGGCGAATGAATATAGATGGTAAAGCAGATCAGGAATTATTAGATGAAATAAAAAAAATAGATAGTGAAATGGTTGCTCTTTGGGAGTCTGATTGGGAAGAAGAATTAAAAAAATTTAAGTTGGAAAAAGAAAATCTGGAGTTTAATGAAATTCAGAAAGATAAAATAAAAATTATAACGGAATTATTTGAGAAAAAGAAATTTATAGAAAATCTCTTGGGCGAAGCTGAATGGCGTGGCTATAGGGAAATGGATAAAGAAACTGCAATTGAATTGATTGTTAAAGCTAATTTGAGATTAGTTATGGGAAAAATGAAAAAAGTTTTTGATAATGATGAAATTAGTGAAAAAGCTATAAATAAAATTTTCGATAGTTTAAATAAAAAATAAAATGAGTGAGAAAAAAGATCCGTTTAAATCGGGAGCAGAAATGGGCGCTGACATAATGGCAGAACTCGATGCTCTTGAAAATTCAAATAAAGACACCCAAACATGGGATGAGTTAAGGGCGGAAATTGATAGAAAATTTGATGATGAAATAAAATCTTTAGAGGGGGAAGAACAGAGTGTTAAAAATCCAGCAGAAGGCTTGCCTTTTACCAATAAAATAAAGAAAATTAAAAAATTAAAAAAAGATCTTTTTGAGATTTTTGATAATCCTGAGTTTAGTGTTTACAGAAGTAAAAAAAGTAATGCCAAAAGACTTAATGAATATGCGAGAATTATCACAGAACAAGCTATCAATAATAATGATGGCATAGGCGAGTTTGAGCCAATAAATGATCTTTTAAAGGTGGCCAAAAATCCCAAAACTCCGTCTAAAACTATAATTAAAATTTTAAATACCATAAAAGTAAACAAAGAAGCAGAGGCAACTAAATTAAAAGAAGAGGAAGAGAGAATCAAAGCTGATGAGGAAGTAAAAGCCAAAGAAGCCGAGCGTAAAGCAAAAGAGGCAGAGGAAGCCAGACTTAAAAAGGAAGAAGAGGAAAAAATTAAGGCAGCAGAGGCGGCTGAATTTAAAAAGGCCCAAGAAGAAAAACTTAAAGCTGAAGAAGCTGCTAAGCGCAAAAAAGCAGAAGCGGATAGAGTTAAGGCAGAGGCGGCTGCTAAGGCCAAGAAGACAGCGGAAGCAAAGAAAGCTAAGAAAGCTAAAGCTGCAAATAAAAAACCAAAAAGCAAAGAAGAAAAAGAACTAGACTATGCAGAAAAGGAAATCAGTCATTTAAAGGCTGAAATTAAAGTAGCAGAAGGCAGGTTGCAGAGCGTTGAGGATGATATTAATGATGAGGATAAGGTTAATGATAAGGATAAGAATAAGAAAAAGAAAACTAAACTGGAAGAGTGGATACATCTACAAAAGGAAAAGCTTGTTAGGCTTGAATCCGAAAGAGATGCGATCAAAGAAAAACATGCCAAAGAAGCCCAAAAAAATTCTGAGACAAATGAAGCTGAGCCCAAGATTGAGCTAACCGAAGCGGAAAAAAATGAGGCAGTAGAGTTTTTTGATAATCATATCTTGCCTTTGTATATGGGAGAAAAGCAAAAGCAAGGCTGGAGTGAATATAATAATAGAGTAGAGGAATTCTTAGAAAGAAAATTTTTTGAAATAGCTGAGGCGCTTGATTATTTTGAGGGATACGATGATTTAAAAATGGCAGAAATTTGGAAATTTGTAGCAAGTGAAATGCAGGCAAAAATTGAAGCTCTCGAAAAAGAATCTCAAGAAACGTCTGCCAATAAAGATAAATATAAAGATAAAGAATTTACCCTGGAAGAAATTTACGCAAGATTACAAGCGGCTGGAGCAGATGATCAAGATATCAATTATTTCTTTAGCTTGCATAAAAAAGACAGGCTTGATTTTCTAATGTCTGACGATGAAGAATTAAAACTAAGAATTGAAAAATTAAAAGAAATCAGGAAAGCAGACGAAGGAAAAAGATCTGAAGCAGAAAATTCAGAAGCAACTGAAAAATTAAAACGTTTTGGAGAATATATGAAAGATATGCGAAATATATATCTTCAAAAAGAATACGAATTCAACAAAACAACTTCCAAAATGAAGAGATTTTTCAGAGTGGAAAATGTTGATATGGGAAATGCTCAGGAGGAATTAGACGATGCAAAAAAAGATTATCGAGAAGCGGTAGAAAATTATATTAAACTAATTGTCCAAACTGAAGGAGCTACGGACGCGGAAGAATCGGAAATTATGTTGAATTATTTTAATGTTCAGGAAGCTTTAAATTTGCAAGAAGAAAAAATACAAATAAAACACAGCAATGATCCTGAGTTGCTTCAACTAACAGAAAATGTTTTAGGCAAAGGGTTGAAAGGATATTTGAAAGGTTACAAAACTGTAACTACTTATTTATCGAAGAAGAGCAGTGAATTTGTGGCTCAAAAAACAGATTCAAAATTAGCAAAACTGGCTGGAGGGTTTGTTGGAGGTATGGCTTTTTCTGTGGGACTTTCCAATGCCTTTAAAACTACGGGCGCACCCTATTGGGCAACTAAAGCAATATTGCTGGCTGCTTCTACTGCAGCAATGACGATGGAAAATAAGGAAAAAATGGATAAAGAATTAGAACAAAATGAAATTGATAAGATAGCGGAAAGAAAATTAAAGGCCCTGGAAGAAATTAATCTCAATCTCCAAGCTGACCTAAATGAAGCTATGAAAAAAGTTTTCGTTTCCGTGGTTAATGAATCTTTGGATTATCAAGAAGGCAAAGAGGAAAGAAACAGAAAAATGTGGCTGGAGGCTTTTGGCAAAGCGGCTAAGCATAATTTAAAGTGGTTTTTAATAGGACTTGGAACCGCAGAGGTATGCAGGAGTCTTTATGAGTGTTTCGCTAGTCCGGAAAGTAATCTTGATAATCAACCTAATGTTAATGAAGAAAAAGTTTTGCCAAGCAAAGAAGAAACTGTAATTCCGCCAGTTGGGAATGTTGGAGGCTCAGCTGTTCATCCGCAAACCAATTTTCCTCATCCAGTTGTGACAGCTGACTATGAAATGCCTAGCAATGTTAATGATCCAATTCTTGAAAATGAAGCTGAAATAAGAGAAACATTAGAAAAAATGAAAAATCCAAATCATTTTAGCAGTCCTGAAGCTCATCATGAAGCCAGTCAGTCAGCTAGAGAAATTAACAATGCTGAAACTGTCGCTGGCAACAAAGGCACAATTACTTTTGATAGAGATGATACACAAGTAGAATCTTCAATAAGTGCGGGTGAATATGCGGGAATTAAATTGAACGAATCGGGACAGGGGCCGATTGAAGTTATCGAAGGGAAAGGTATCAAAGATACTGTGGCGGCTTTATTGGCAAAAAATTATGAAAATTTAACCCAAGGGAAGATGGGATGGAACCCGGATAAATATGCCAGCGTAGAAGAATGGGCCGATAGAAGAGCGGTGGGAATTGTGGCGGAATTAAAAGCAGATCATCCTGATTATAATTATGACAAAGTTTCATTGGACTCACAAATTACTCTTGATATGCATAATCCCGCCGATATAAAGATTGTGGATTTTGTAGATGGTCAAGATTTAGAGAGTGGCGCGGGTAATGCAAGTGAAATGCAAACTGAAAGCACCGAAGCAGCTGTAAGCGAATCCCAGGAAATTGAAGATAAAATTGAAGATAAAGTGAAAACTGCAACTAAACCTGAAATTAAAGCCGAAGAAATTGCTAACACAGAAAAAATGAGTCAGAACGTGGCGGATGTGCGAAAAGAAATTATAGCAGAAGAAACAATTGATCAAGAAACTATCCAAGACATCCGAGAAAATACAGCCAAGATAGAAACACAAGCGGCCAATCGTATCGGAATAGATCCAAAGCATTATGCCGAAATAAATCATATGTCCACAGCTGAATTTATTGCTGAAGCAAAAAGAGCGGACAATATTGTTCATGGTGGAGGAGAAGATTCTATGGACGTGAACAGAAGCAGTGAGCTACCAGTGGGTAATGTTTTTGGAGATGATGAAATGGCCAATACCAGATTAGGAAGAGTTTTGGATTATCTTATGAAAGATGGAAAAATAGAAAATCCGAGCCAAAGCATCGCGGAAACTTTAAGAAATGTGAAAGAGGCAGATTTAATGGGCGCAATTAGAACTTATGAGGGAATTTTTGGAGATATTTCCGATAGCGGTTCAGCTATGGAATTGAACGAAGATGAGATGTATGCTGAGTACATGAGCTCTCTTATTAAGGCTGAACTTAATGATATGCTAGGTAGTAGCGCAGGAGAGGGAAAAATTATGCGAGAGCTAGCCGGCTTGAGGGGCATTCCTATGGAGGATTTATCTGATAAAGAATTATTGATGGCTTTCAAAGAAGCGACCAAAAATAGTATAGGCACTGTAGAATATGGAAACAATGAAACTGTTGGAAAATATATCCTGAAAACCATCAGGTTGGCATATGAGACGGGAGAGATAGATAAATTGAGAGAAAATATTTCTAAAATAAATATCTCTAATATGCAAGGGGCTGTATAAAAATTAAAATTAAAAATATGAACCAAAAAAACCAAGACAAAATCAAGGAGGATATCATGCAATATCTGGGATTGAATAAACTTTCTCAAGATAAACAAGATGAAATTTTGGCGAAAATTGGAGAAATTATCTTAAAAAAAATATTTATTGAAACGGTAGATAAGTTAGGGGAGACAGATAGGGTGGAATTTGAAAAAATGCTTAAAGAAGGAACGGATGCAGATAGCATAGAAAAATTTCTCAATACAAAAATTGAAAATTATGATATGATAATAAGTAGAATAGTCGAGGAAGTTAAAAATGATATAAAAAATAGCTAATATTATATGACTTACGCTTCTGATTTGAATTTGCAGACATATATACTTTAAATCAATTTTTAGTATTTAACTATTTATTACAAACCTTTCACCAATATTCCGTCCCCTCTATTTATCTAAGGAGTCCTCATAAATGGTTCACGGCCTGTAATAAATAGTTAAATTAATATAAAAGTGTAAAACACGTAAGTCCTAAATTAATCCAAGTCCAGTTAAATAGTGCGGATTACCGCAATTTAACGGGACGAGAAAAATATGCCTGATGAAAAAGTGATAAATCCTAATTTGGAGTCAATTGATGATAAAGATTCTGATTTAGCCCAGAAATTTGGACATGTTGAGGGGGCTAAGCTGGAATTGGATAAAAAAGAATCTATTGTTTTTGATTTAGAGAAAGAAGGTCAAAAAGAAATATCCGAAGTGGAAAAAGACTCAGCTTATAGCAAAATTGTTTCCAAAGTTTCCCAGCAAGCCAGCGATGTGACGGGCAGTGATGTTAAAAACGATGCTCAAGCAGTTTCCGAAAAGATGGACGCTGAGAGTCAAATCCAGCATTTGGTGGACTTGGCTACAGCCAAGGGAGTAGTGCATGCCATTAAAGTAGCCAAGCATCTGGATGATAACTATGTATTGGATATACTGCATGACAAAATGATTTCAGAAGAATTACATAAAGTTTTAGTAGAAAAAAATTTTATTTCTCCAGAATAGGTCTGGGAATTTAGTGAAAACGTATAGGTTGTAAAAAATAAAGAATAAAAAGGAAAAATAAAAATGTTGGATTTTAATTTAATTTTAGTGTTTTTAATGATTTCGTTAAGCGCCATTGCCGCTTGCAGCGGACTTTTTTTGGTGGTGCGCAGTTTTTTTCGTTTTCGCATCCAAATAAATCATTCCATGAACATGGATTTGGAAGTGGTGCGGGTAGTCAAGATAAACAAGAAAGAAAGTGGCACAGGGACAGGCGGACAGATGGGAGAGGCTTGGAAAGAGGAAATTGGAGCAATGGAACAATTGCTGACGACTTTGTCTAAAATTAAAATAAGCCAATCTTTTTTTGTAAATTTATTTTACGATACGCCCTGTGTTTCTTTTGAGATAGCCAATCCATCAAGTAGCGAAGAAATATCTTTTTATGTGGCTATTTCGAAAAAATTCAGAGAAACTATCGAAAAACAAATTCATAGCTATTTCCCCAATGCTTCTATCGAAAAAATTTCCGATTACACTATTTTTTCTCCAGGGAGTTTTACTTCTTCGGCGGTGCTGGAATTAAAAAATAAATATGCCCTGCCAATCAAAACTTATGCCAGTATGAATAGCGATCCGCTCAATGAATTATCCAATTCTCTCAGTAAATTTAAAACAGAGGAAGAGGGGGCGGCTATCCAGTTAGTGATTGCTCCTGCCAAGAAAGGCTGGCAGACATTGGGAAAAACAATCGCACATAAAATGCAACAAGGAAAAAGATTGAAAGATGTTCATAGTAATTCTCTATTTTTGAAAGTAGGAAATGACATCGGAAAAGGAGCCGGAGACTTTGTTAATACGATGATTTCAAGCAGTAAATCGAATGCGGGAGAAATGGAGAAAAAGGATGTAATCCATTTGACTCCGGAAGAGCAGGAGCTCATCAAGTCTATTGAGGGCAAATCCAACAAAGCGGGCTTCATGGTCAATATTAGACTTTTAGCCTCGGCTAATTCTCAAGAAAGAGCGGATGAGATCCTATCACAGATAGAAAATTCGTTTTCCCAATTTGAAAATTATGGAATAAATTTTTTTAAAGTCAAAAAAAGAATAAAAAATAAAACAGTTTCTTTCGATTATATTTTTAGAAATTTTAGCGAAGAGAGTGCGGTAATTTTGAATACCGAGGAAATCGCCAGTATTTTTCATTTTCCTATTTCAACCACTGAAACCCCTAAGATTAAATGGTTA
>AMFJ01026589.1_pt1 | contig 20191 bp, 12 predicted proteins | sample 427208 | NCBI WGS metagenome assembly AMFJ01 (sample SAMN02954298, study PRJNA114691) | groundwater metagenome | biome: aquatic; feature: subsurface aquifer; material: sediment; isolation source: subsurface aquifer sediment | place: USA: Rifle, CO | collected 2008-08 | reverse complement strand
AGAAACCATGCGGGAAGTCCGAAATAAAGTCGGGCTGCTCAAAGTTTAATTTTATATTTTTTTATAAAACAAAATCTGTCTATCATTTTGATAGATTTTTATTTTTGTATTAAATTAACCAGCTTCTTCTTCATTTCGTCAAGCTTCTTTTCAGTATCCGCTTCAAGCCTAAGTCTCACCTTGGGCTCGGTATTTGACTTTCGAAGGTTGAACCACCAATCATCGTACTTTATATAAATGCCATCAAGCTCCACATTTTCTCCATCCCTGAACGCCTCTTTGACTTTTTCAAGCACGGCATCAACATCACCCGAAACTTTGAAGCTCATTTCATCACTCGTAAAATATTTTTTGTAAGGTTTAAGAAGTTCTGATATTTTTTTATCTTTTCTGCAAAGCATAGACATAGTTTTCACGGCGGCAAAAAGCCCATCGTCCAAACAAAAATTTTCCTTAAACATAACATGACCAGAAAGCTCCGCCGCCATAATCCCGCCATCCTCTATAAGCTTTGCTTTATAAAAAGGATTCCCCACTCTCATGATCACGGGAGTTCCCCCATTTTTTTCCACAACATCGGCCAAAGATCTGCTGAACCTCAAATCATAATAAATGTTCTCTCTGGAAGGCTTTCCTTTAAGCTCGTTTTCTGCCAAAAAAGAAACCCAAAGATCCATTGGAATAAAATCCCCATTTTCATCAACTAAAACAGATCTATCGGCATCTCCGTCAAAAAATATCCCAAGATCGGCCTGTTCCTCTTTAACCTTATTCTCTAAGTCTAAAAGATTTTTTAAATCATGCGGATCCGCAAAATGGTTTGGAAAACTATCGTCAGGCTTTTCATACATAGATACGACTTCAATATCCAAGGATTCGAAAAACGGCTTTCCGCTCACAGCTCCTATTCCATTTCCATAATCAACAACTATTTTTAAGTCTTTTATATTTTTCCCGAATTTTCCCAAATGCTCCAAATAATCATTCAGTACATCTCTTTTTGAAATTTTCCCGCGAGCGAAACCCACATTTTTAAAATCATTCTTTTGAAAATTTTTCTTAATTTTCTCCAATCCAAGTCCTTCTCCTAACTGAAAAGCTTTTTTCTTCAAAAATTTCAAACCGTTGTACTCACTCGAACTATGAGATGCGCTGATGACAACTCCGCCGTCAAGATCATCGTTGATAACAGAAAAACCAATCATTGGCGTAGTACACACACCGACATCAATAATATCGATGCCTCGTTCGGTCATTCCATTGCTCAAACTATCAAAGAGCGGTCCGGAAGAAGAACGCATGTCTCTCCCAATAACGACGGTAAGTCTCTTCTTCAATGAATATTCTTCATACAAATACTCTGCAAAAGCCTTGCCTATTTTGTAAGAAATTTCTTCATTTATCTCATCTGGATAAATTCCCCTCACATCGTAAGCATGAAAAACATCTGTTTTCATATTTTTATAAAATTAATCCGGCTTTCATTTCTTAGCTTGCTGAAATTTTCCGATTTCTATATGTTTATTTTTCATTTCTTTTTTTATAAGTTCCCTGACAAAATCGGACTTGCTTTTTCCGTAGTCTCTTTGGATATGATTCAGATAATTAGCAATTTCACCATCTATAACAAAATTAAATCTGCGCAAGTTTCCCCTCTCTCTTTTTGCGACGTATGCACTCACGATTTCAAGTAAGTTTTCTCCGGTAAAATATTTCAGCGTCAAAAACTTGCTTTTTTCCCGAATGCCCTTCGGCTCAAATCCCGCCGGAGCCAAAACTAAAACATACTTACCTCTTGTTGAAGCTTCCGCAATTTTAAAGCCCATTTCTGTATCATCTTTATATAACAACGCCAAAAGCACATCGAAATTACCAACTTCATCAATTCCAACGTTCTTTTCCCTTAAAAAAGCTAAAATCCTTTCCGAATATTTTTTGTCTTTGTCTAAAACATGAACTTTCATAGGTGGTATTTTAGCATTTGCTGTAAGATATGTAAAATTAGGGCATGAGGCACAGGAGACAAGTCACAGCTTCTTAAAATTATGAACTTTGCCCAATGATAAAGAAAATTTATCTTTAAAAGGAAGCTGCCCCAATAACTTTGACACGCCCGCTCTCTCACTGATATACTTAATTTCGCAACTTTATGTCATTTTCAATGGGAATTGTAGGTTTGCCAAACGTCGGTAAATCGACATTGTTCAACGCGATAACTAAAAATCAAGCAGAGGTAGCTAACTACCCTTTTTGTACTATTGATCCGAACGTCGGCGTTGTTGAAGTTCCAGACGAACGATTGGACAATCTTGCAGAAACCTGCAATTCAGCAAAAATCATCCCGACAATAATAGAATTCAACGACATCGCAGGGCTTGTCCGCGGCGCACACAAAGGCGAAGGGCTTGGAAACAAATTTCTATCACATATAAAAGAGGTCGATGCGATCGCACATATCGTGAGATTTTTCGAAGACAAGAATATAGAACACGTCAACCAAAAACTCGATCCCAAAAAAGATATCGATACAATAAACATAGAGCTGATCATGTCCGACTTGCAAATAGTGGAAAGTCGTCTAGAGCACGCAACGACCGAAGCAAAGTCCGGTGATAAAAAGCTTTTGATAAGAAAGACCGTTTTGTCAAAACTGAAGAAAGCCCTGGAGAATGAAAAATTCGCAAAAATGGTTGAGCTTTCAGAAGACGAAAAAGATACGATAAAAGACCTGCAGCTTCTGACGACTAAACCGATGATATACATAGCAAACGTCAGCGAGAATGAATATAAAAACAAAAATATTGTGAATACAATTTTTGCTCAACTAAAAGACCTCATAGAAAAGCCCGAGCAAATAGTCCCTGTGTCCGCAAAAATAGAATCGGAGCTTGCAGAACTTCCGGAAGAAGAAAAAAAAGACTTTCTCAAAGAGCTTGACATCCCAGAAGGCGGACTCGATAAACTCATCAACGCAAGCTACAAAATTCTAAATCTTATAACTTTCTTTACCGCCGGAGAAAAAGAAGCCCATGCATGGACTGTCAAAAATGGAGCAACCGCTCCCGAGGCCGCGGGCAAAATCCATTCGGATTTTGAAAAGAAATTTATCCGAGCTGAAATTGTCAAATGGAAAGATTTGGTCGAAAGCAAAGGATATGTCGGGGCCAAAGAAAAAGGTCTGATAAGAACAGAGGGAAAAAAATATATCGTAAAAGACGGAGATGTGATAGTGGTAAAGATATAAGAAAAACATCAAATACCAAATTTTGACACCTAATACAGCTTTGGCATTTGAACCCTGAAGTCTGTGAATTCACTTGACATCTTTTTAAAATTTTGATAAATTGGTTGCATAGGCTCCCGGCGTGAAATATCGCTCGGGCAAAACCATGGCCTGCTGTTTTTGGAGGGAACGGCATATCTGATCTAAGAACACGGGCCAAACCCGTTTTTTTAAATTCAAAACTTAAATTTAAAAATCATCGGAAACGTTGATAACCTTCATCAATTAATTAATTTTAAATAAATAAAAATGAACAGATACGAACTAATGTATATAATTTCCCCGAAAGTCGCCGAGGAAGACATGCGACCTCTTACGGATCAAATACAAGAGATGGTAAAATCCGCCGGAGGCAAAATAATTGAAGAGGTCATTTGGGGAAAGAAAAAACTTGCATATCCGATAAAACAATTCAGGCATGGATACTATTATATTCTACACTTTGAACTTGACCCTGAAGAACTAAAAAAGTTCAACGATAATTTGAAGCTTGTAAACGAAATTCTAAGACATTTAACGATCAAACTCGATAAAAAGGCGCTGGCGGCAATCGCAGAACAAAAGAAAAGGCAGGAAGAAAAAGCTTTATTCTCCAAAACTTCAGAAGAAGAAAAGAAAGCCGTGACAAAAGAAGCCGATGCCGCAAAAAAGACCTTAAAAACGAAAGAAAAAATTGTAAAGAAGAAAGTTTCAAAACCCGACAAAAAAGAGGAAAATCTGGCAACAGATGAAAAGAAAGAAAAAGCAAAACTGGATGAACTAGACAAAAAACTCGACCAGATATTAGATGAGGACATAGTTGATTAAATGTCCGAGTGTTGTAAAAAGTTTTTTATAAAAAATTAATCAGTAAAATCTGTAGATACGCAAATCACAAATTTTACAAGGAGGTAAATTGTATGGATTTAAACAAAGTCATGATCCTCGGACATGTTACCCGAGATCCAGAAGTGCGCACGACAAAATCTGGTCAAAACGTAACCAGCTTCAGCATTGCGACGAACAGAGTATGGACAAAAAAAGAAAGCGGTGAGAAGCAAGAAGAAGTCTGCTTCCACAACATTGTCGCGTGGGGAAAACTCGGCGAAATCTGCGGACAGTATCTGTTCAAAGGCAAACAAGTTTACATCGAAGGAAGAATCCAGACACGATCTTGGGAAGGACGAGACGGAGTCAAGCGGTACACAACGGAAATCATAGCATCAAACATGATTCTCCTTGGAGGTGGACCAAAGCATGGACAACTGCAACAAGAAGCATCCGCAATCAAAAAAGTTTCCCAGACATCCCAAGCCGAGAAGAGACAACCCTCCTCTTCTCCCGCTATAAAGCAAGCTTCTGCAAAACAAGCTGTAAAACGGGAAAACGAAGAAGAAATCAACATCGAAGATATACCATTTTAAATAACCTAAAGAATCGATAAAATGTCAGAATTGACGAAGCCGTCAGTCCTGAAAAAATGATCGTGCTGACACCCTCTCACTCTGACATTTTTAAACTTATACATTATGCAGCCAAATTACATTGCAAAACCTAAAACATGTTCATTTTGCGAAGATAACATCAAATACATTGATTATAAAGACATCAAAGCTCTCCGCAGGCATCTTTCGCCCTATTCCCGAATATTAGCAAAGGAACGAACTGGAACTTGCTCAAAACATCAACGTATAATGGCACACGCTCTCAAACGCGCCAGATTTATTGGGCTCCTGCCGTACGTCACAAAATAAGGAAACAATTCGAAAATTTAATAAAATCACACCTGCAAGACTTATCACATGTTATCTCTCTCTGACATCAAAATCAACGCCTACTTGGCTATGAACAACGAACCATACGTTGTCATTTCAGCTATACACAACAAGCAAGCGCGCGGAGGCGCCATTTTGAAAACAAAGTTGAAAAATCTTGTGACCGGAAACGTCATCCAGCACACTTTTCAGGGAAAGGATTCTGTAGAAGAAGCTGATTTGGATAAAACAAAGGCACAGTATCTCTACAAAGACAATGACCTATTCAACTTCATGGACAATGAGACTTACGAACAGTTTACCTTATCCTCCGATCAGCTTGGAGAGAAAGCAAATTTTTTACTAGAAAATACAAACTTAGATATTTTGAGATTTGAAGGTGAACCAATAAACGTTGAGCTTCCCATAAAAATGGATTTGAAAATTATTGAAGCTCCTCCAGGCATACGGGGAAACACCGCGCAAGGCAACTCAAAGCAGGCAACGATCGAAACGGGATTAAAAGTGAACGTTCCACTTTTTATAAAAGAAGGAGACGTAATTAAAATAGACACGAGAAATGGCAATTACGTTGAGAGAGCATAGGACCGCAAATATCAAATTCCAAATGACAAATTTGACACTGGTCCACCAAAGGCAGGCAGAAATTTTGTGATCCCCCACTATGATAAAAAACGACAACGATGAGCTATTTCACATTTGGGTTTTGAAATTTGATATTTTTTATCAGCAAACCCTCGTACAAAAAATAAATGCACAAACGCAAAAACTTCATCGCAGTCAAAGCTAATCAAGGATTCGTCTGCGAGAATTGCGGCAAAAAAATACAACCCCACAAGGGTGGAAGCTTCCGAAATCATTGCCCGTATTGTCTCTTTTCAAAACACGTAGACAAGGGAGTCCCAGGAGACCGAAAAAGTGAATGCAAAGGACTCATGGAACCACGAGGAATAGTGTTGAGCTACAAAGGCTATGTGCTCGTGCACCACTGTCTAGAATGTGGAAAAGTGTCCAATAACAAAACAGCTCCGGACGACAGTTTTGATGCGCTGATAGAGTTAAGCCATTTTAGCGCGATATAAAAACAAACAAAATTCTCCCCCGCACGCGAGCGTGGGAGAATTTTTGATTTGCGTATTACAACGATCAAAATGTCAAACAACACCGTAATCAAAAACTAAGCTTTCACCTCTTCCTTTGACACTCCGCTTCTTTCAGTCTGCCAGATTTTCTTCTCGATTTCCTTTGCAACCTTGGGATTATCTTTGAGATAATTTATGCCCTTTTCTCTTCCCTGCGCGATTTTTTTACCTTCATAGCTGATCCATGAACCGCTTTTGCCGAGAACTTTGTACTTCAATCCTGTTTCTATGATATCAGATTCCTTCGAAAAGCCTTCGCCATAAAGTAAATCTACCTCTGTGTTTTGGAAGGGAGGCGCAACTTTATTTTTCACAACTTTGATCTTAGCACGCATGCCTATTTCCCTATCTCCCTTTTTCATGCTCGCACGCCTGCGGATCTCAATACGCACTGAAGAATAAAACTTGAGCGCTTTTCCCCCTGGAGTTGTTTCGGGATTGCCGAAAAGAACTCCTATCTTCATGCGAATCTGATTGATAAAAATCACCGTGGTATTCGTCTTGCTAATTGTCGCCGTCAGCTTCCTCAACGCCTGGCTCATCAGCCGAGCCTGCAAACCCATATGGCTGTCTCCCATTTCACCTTCAATCTCTGCCCTTGGCGTCAGTGCCGCAACAGAATCAATAACAATAAGATCAATAGCATTAGAACGAACGAGCGTTTCCACAATTTCAAGCGCTTGTTCACCCGTGTCAGGTTGCGATATAAATAGATCATCGACTTTCACGCCAAGCTCTGCCGCATAGCTCGGATCCAGCGCATGCTCGGCATCGATATACGCAGCACTGCCACCTATCTTTTGAACCTCTGCGACGACATGCTGTGCAAGCGTAGTCTTACCACTCGATTCAGGACCAAATATCTCAACCACTCTGCCCCGAGGGACTCCTCCAACACCAAGCGCAATGTCAAGCGAGATCGAACCTGTTGAAATAGCCTCTATATCAACTCTTTTGGCATCGCCTAGCTTCATGATTGCGCCATCGCCAAACCGCTCCTTGATCTGCTCGACGGCAAGATTCGCAGCTTTCGCTTTGGCATTATCCGTTTTCTTTTTGGTTTCTGCGCCCTTGCGCATTTTTGTTGTTACCGTTTTTTTCATTTTTTTGCCTTAATGAGGGTTTGCTTATAAATATCGTGATGTTTTAATTACATAATCCGTAGCAGATTCCAACCGCACTTTTAAACAACAACAACTAGAACAATTAGAACATTGATACGCCTATTTTCTTACTAATATTTTTCTAGTAAGTTCAGTTTCTCTTCCCAACCTGTCTCTTATAACAATGCCTATCGTATTCAACCCTTCCTGCAAATTAACTTTTTCTTCAAAACTTCCATCGCTGTTGATAAAGACTCCCTGTCCATTGATCATCAATTCTCCATCCTTTTCCGCAACACCTTTGAACACAACTATATCTGTATCCAAAGTCACATCATTGGAAGGTTCAAAAATTGTAAGTTCTGGATTTTTTGAAAAATTATTCATCTGATACCAAAGATAGAAAAAAGCAGCGGTCACTATCAAAACTATAATAACAACTTTGATCAGACGCGGAGTGATTATTGGCATGGATACTTTTCTTTCAGGCTCCCTCTTTATCAAACCTCTGTCCTTATCTATATTCTCCTGGATTCCCCTTTCTTTCTTAAAAACCGTCAAGAGCTTTCTGTAATCTATATCCAAAAAATCCGCATAGCTTTTTATAAAACCCCTGGCATATACATCGGCCGGAAGTTTATCATAATATCCATCCTCCAAAAGATGCAGGTTTTCTTCTCGAATTTTAACAGACCTAGCAATTTCTGAAAGGCTAAATCCTAGTTCTTCCCTCTTTGAACGCAAAATTTCACCAACTCGCTCAAAAGAGTTTATTCTTTTTTTCTTAAAGCCCGCTACCATGTAATGTAAATACTTAAGAAACCTGAATTGCTCCAAGCATTTCGAGCATTTCAGATATCTCAAATATCTCCTTATATTACTGTATCAAAAGCTTACAAGATGTCAATGGAATTTTTTAAAAAAAAATGGTAAAATACCCATAAATGACATTATTTCCATGAAAACCAAAATATATAAGCCCGTCGTCCTCATCATACTTGATGGCTGGGGAATAAATCCGAGTATCGAAGGAAATGCTATTGCGCTTGCAAAAACTCCAATAATTAACAGTTTGGAAAAGTACTTTCCAGCGACCTCTCTCTCCGCGGCGGGGATCTCCGTGGGGCTTTTTTGGGGAGAGAACGGAAATTCCGAAGTCGGTCATCTAAATATCGGCTCTGGAATGATCATTTATCAAAACTTGCCAAGAATAACTCTGGCAATTCAGAACGGAAGTTTTTTTAAAAACAAAAATTTTAAAGGAGTTTTTGAACACGTCAAAAAAAATAATTCAAGACTTCATTTTATTGGACTCGTGAGCGCCGGCGGCATACACAGCCACATAGATCATCTCTTTGCCCTTCTCGACATGGCGAAAGAGAACAAAGTTAAAGAAATTTATATACACGCAATCACGGACGGAAGAGATACTCCAAGAAATACCGCAAAAAGATACATAAACGACCTTGAAAAAAAACTCAAGAAAATCCATCTTGGAAAAATTGCAACGGTTAGCGGAAGATTTTACGCGATGGATCGAGACAACAGATGGGACAGAATCGAAGCCACATACAAAGCAATGGTAAAGGGCATCGGCAAAAACGCAGAATCTGCAAAGGAAGCAATCAAAACATCTTATGAAAATCAAGAATTTGACGAGAATATCAAGCCGACCGTAATTCTCAAAGGAAATCAGCCCACAGCGAAAATCGAGGATAAAGATGGCGTGATCTTTTTTAATTTCAGGGTGGACCGAGCAAGAGAAATTACAAAAGCTTTTGTGCTTCCGGGATTCAATAAATTTTCCAGAGACAAGCGGCTCGATGATCTTTACTTTGTAACAATGGCCGAATACGAAGAAAATTTGCCCGTGCATGCGGCTTTCATCACCCAAAAAATAGAAGAGCCTCTGGCAAAAGTCATATCGGAAAATGGAAAAAAACAGCTTCACATAGCAGAGACTGAAAAATATGCGCATGTGACATATTTCTTAGACGGCGGAATGGAGAAGCCATATCCCGGAGAGGACCAGCTCGTGGTTCAGTCACCACGCGTCAAAAGCTATGACAAAGTTCCTGAAATGAGCGCTGAAGAAATCACGAATAACCTTATAAAAAAAATATATACCGCAAAATATGATTTCATCGTGGTAAACTTCGCAAATCCAGACATGATAGCACACACGGGAAACATCAAAGCGGCGGTGAGGGCAATAGAATTTTTGGATAAAAAAATAGGAGAGATCACGGAAGCAACTCTCTCGATTGATGGTACAGTCATGATCACGGCAGATCACGGAAACATCGAACAAATGATCGATCCCTCGACAAAAGAGATCATCAGGGAACACACGACAAACCCCGTGCCATTCATACTCGTTGCAAACGATCTAAAAAAGACACCAAAAACAAAAGAGCAAATCCTTCAAGATAAATACAACCCTATTGGTGTTTTGGCAGACATCGCGCCAACGGTTCTGGATCTCATGGGACTTCCAAAACCAAAACAGATGACGGGAATAAGTCTGAGAGAAACGCTAGTTGGAAAATGATTCGCCTTAGTCCTATCAATCATAGACTGTTCATCCCCGAAATGAAACGAATAACCCAGACACTCAAGTCTGGGTTGTTCATTAAAACTATTTTCTTATCCGCCACTCTCGAAAAATAGCGAAGTTTTAAATATCCTTCAGTCTTAAATCTCAATTTTTCTCCTCCGTCTTTTTTTCTTCGTCCTTTTCTATCAAAACTTCCCTCGGTTTACTGCCATCGGGAGGACCGACAACTCCCTGCTCCTCAAGCATGTCAAGCAGGCGCGCGGCTCTGGCATACCCAATACGCAACCTTCGCTGAAGGAGAGAAGCGGAACCCTTGCCCATTCGTATGATCTCTTCTTTCGCCTCATGGAAAAGCTCATCATCAATTTCCGCATCTTCATCAGATCCTATTCCGAGAATTCTGGAAATTCCAGCTTTTGTTTTCTCCGTTACATCCTCATTGTATTCCGGAGTCGCCTCCTTTTTCAAAAATTCCGTCACGCGCTTTATCTCTACCTCTTCGATCAGAGCACCCTGAATACGCTTCGGCTTGCCCTGCTCCGCGGTAACATAAAGCAAATCTCCGTTGCCCAGAAGCTTCTCCGCTCCCTGCACATCTATTATAGTCCTTGAATCGATTTGCGAAGCAACATTAAACGCGACTCTGCTCGTAATATTTGCCTTGATTAACCCTGTGATCACATTCACAGAGGGACGCTGCGTTGACAAAAGAAGATGTATACCAACAGCGCGCGCCATCTGCGCAAGACGGACAATCGCGCCCTCAACATCCGCCGCGGCAACGCTCATGAGATCCGCCAATTCGTCCACCGCCAAAATAATATACGGCAACTTTGCTGAACGAGCCGATGCATTATACGAATCAATATTTACCTTGCCGACTTCCTGCAAAAGTCTATACCTCCTGTCCATTTCTGACACTGTCCATTTCAAAGCATTTACTGTCTTGTTCACCTCCGTCAGTACTGGAGTGAGAAGATGAGGTATGTTGTTGTAATGACTCATCTCAACCCTTTTGGGGTCGATCAGAATAAGTCTTAAATCCACCGGAGAATTTTTATAAAGAAGGCTTACCAATATGGAGTTTATGCAAACACTCTTGCCTGAACCAGTTGCTCCCGCGATCAACATATGCGGCATATCTGCGATATCGACCACTATCGGATTTCCAGCAACATCTCTTCCTAAAGGTATTGCAAGCTTTGATTTGTCATTGCGATACTCGGATGATTCCAAAAGTTCGCGAATTCTCACAAGTGCGATTCCTTCATTCGGAACTTCAAGACCAACCAGAGATTTACCCGGAATTGGTGCTTCGATACGAATCGGATGTGCGGCAAGCGCAAGCGCCAAATCATTTTGAAGCGCGGTAATTCTGCTTAGCTTGACCCCTTCGAGCGGCTTAAGCGTGTATTGAGTAAGGGTCGGACCAATACTTACATCCGACATCTCAACCTCTATCCCAAAGTTCGCAAGCGTTTTCTGTATAATATTCGCCTTCGCCTTTATATCTCCGCTCGTAGGTTTTGAGAAAGCATCATTCAACAAAGAAAGCGACGGAAATTTCCAGTCGGCATCTTCCTGAAATGTCCTCGGCTTCACATCCTGTGTCTTTGGATCTTCATCGACGTCAGAGATTATTTTCTCTCCGTCATCCAATTCCTTTCTTGCAAAACCTTCTACTTCTCCATCTTCGATATTTAAATTTCTTGTTTTAAATTCCCCGTTTTCTATCGTCTTAACTTTGACTTTCGGCTGAGGCTTCACCTTTAAAAACAGTTGCGCAATTCTATTTTTCAAAGATTTTATTTTTTCCAAAAATGCCCCAAAAGATATATTAAAAATCATCAAAAACGAAACCACCATAAGGGCGATAAAAACTATCCAAGACGCTACAACTCCCATCAGATTCACTGACGCCCAACTCACCATATAGCCTATAAAACCTCCGCCTTCGCCTTCACCAACCGCATACAGCGCCTCATCAGGCACGAACTTGAGGTGAAAAACTCCGAGGAGCACAAGAATGAAAACGGCAATGCCAAGAAAATTTAAAAGGGAAAGCTTTGTCTTTTCAAATCCTCTAATTAAAACATAGGCGATAAAGATTAAAATTAACGGCGCGAGAAAACTCCCCCAGCCAAAAATAGACTTCACAACTTTGTTGAAAAGTTCGCCCAAAAATCCCGCACTTCCAAAAATGCCAAGAATGGATATAGCCGCCAAAACAAACAAAATTATGATTGTTATAGCACGAACCGTTTCGGGATTCACAGAACGCTTATTTTTAGGAGGTCTTCCCGGACCTCTTCTTTTTCGTTTCTTTTTTCCCATTTTAAAAAAATATTGTTGCTGATATACCAAAACATCAACATGTCTGCAAAGACTATTCTAACATAAATCGCAAATCCATGCGAATCCATCGCAAATAAGCACGAATATATAAAATTACAGCGGAGCTCATACCGCCGTAATTTTTAAAAGAAATTTTTAAAACACAAAATTCTCTTCTACTTTTTTGTCTTAATTTTTTTCTCGGTTTCAGACACCCGCTTTTTAAAGCCTGTGCCCGCAGGCATGAGTTTTCCTATTATAACATTTTCCTTCAACCCTCTAAGTTTGTCTTCCCTGCCCATAATTGCCGCATCGATGAGAACCCTAGATGTCTCTTGAAAAGAAGCGGCAGAAAGAAAACTATCCGTCGATAACGACGCCTTTGTAATTCCAAGAAGTAAGTTTTCATAAGTTGCTGCGACTTTACCATCTTTTTTCATTCGCTCATTCACTTCAATAACGTATGTCTTATCCACAATATCACCGGGAATAAACACCGTATCCCCCGAATCTTTTATACGCACGCGAGACAACATCTGTCGAATTATGACCTCAATATGCTTGTCATTAACCTTTTGTCCCTGTGAAGAATATATATACTGTACTTCTTTTAAAATATATTTCTGAACGGCTCTAGCACCAGACAGTCTGAAAAGCTGTCTCAGATCTATTGGACCCTCTGTGAGTTGATTCCCTCTCACAACCAAATCTCCCGTTCTCACCCAAAGAGAAGTTTTCAATGGGACTTTATATTCTTTCTCAACCGTACCTTCTCTTATAATCGTGATCCTCGCTTTTTCAACTTTAGCTATTCCCGAAGCTTTCGCGTGAAGCTTCGCACCACCTGGCCATTCTGCTAAAAGATCTTTTCTCTGAACTTCAACATCATCCTTAATTTTAACTTTGAATCCCTTGCGCAAAACGTATTTATCCTTCTTCACCTCTTGGCTGACGACTCTTATAACTTTTTCAGTCCCCGTCTCATCGATCTTTATTTTTCCAGCAATTTCTGTAATAACCGCTGGTTTCTTAACCGGTCGAGTCTCGAAAAGAGCATCAACTCTGGGAAGACCTTGTGTTATATCACCTCCACTGGCAACACCGCCGGTATGGAAAGTACGCATTGTCAACTGGGTTCCAGGTTCACCTATGGACTGCGCGGCAATAATACCGACTGCCAACCCAAGCTTGACAAGCTCGTTTCTGCCAAGATCAAGACCATAACATTTGGCGCAAACCCCTCGAAAAGACTTACATGTCATCACCGATCGTATATTAACCGTCTCTAATTCCAACTTTTCTACCTTTGCAATATTCTCTTCATTAATTATTTCTCCCTTTTTAACAACTACCTTCTTGGTTTTTGGATCCACTATATTCTCAAGCAAAGTTCTGCCCCAAATCCTTGCAGAAACACCCTCTCCCATTTCCACGCTGTCTTTCTTTGTAATATCAATGCCTTCCGTATCCCCGCAATCTTCTTCTTCCACAACTACATCCTGTGCAACGTCAACCAAACGACGAGTCAGATAACCGGCGTTTGCCGTTCTAAGCGCGGTATCAGAAAGCCCTTTCCTTGCTCCATGGGTGGAAATAAAATATTCAAGAACAGACAGACCCTCCTTGAAACTCCCCTTAACTGGCAACTCTATCGTCTTTCCCGCAGGATTTGCCATCAATCCTCTCATCCCCATGAGTTGAGTTGTCTGTGCCCATGAACCACGTGCTCCGGATTCAATCATTGCAAACACAGTCCCATTTTTATCTATACGTTTTTCCACGGCTCCGGAGATTTCTTCTTTCACACTTGACCATATCTCTATAACTTTTTGATATCTTTCTTCCTCGGTCAAAAGACCTGCCTTGTATTGAGCTTTGACTTCATCAACTTTTCTAGAAGCTTTTTTCAACATATCATTTTTTTCAGATGGTGCGGCCAGATCGGAAGAAGCCAATGTCATGCCGGATTTAGTGAGGAACAAGAACCCAAGATCTTTAACTTTGTCAATCAGATCTACCGCTTTTTCCCTGCCAAAACGATACAGACAATCTCCTATTATTTTTGATAAATATTTCTTATCCATCACGTCATTTATGAACCTCATTTCTTTGGGAAGGATATTGTTAAAAAGAATGCGCCCAACGCAAGTATCTATCATTTCACCATCTTTTAATCGAACCTTGATTGGCGCCCTTAGATGAACCTTGCCCATATCATAAGCCAATATTGCCTCATGCTTATCGGTAAAAACTTTCCCCTCTCCAACAAGCCCATTCTCAAATTTGGTCATATAATAACAACCCAAAACCATATCCTGTGATGGCGCGGTAACTGGATCGCCGGTTGCGGGCTTTAGCAAGTTTTTTGTGGAAAGCATTATATTTACAGCCTCATCCATAGCCGTCTTTGTCAGGGGAACATGCACGGCCATTTGATCTCCATCAAAATCCGCATTAAATGGAAAGCAAACCATGGGATGAATTTGAATGGCCTTTCCTTCTATGAGAATAGGCTGAAACGCCTGAATACCAAGCCTGTGCAAAGTAGGCGCACGGTTAAGTAAAATATGATGACCCCTGATAACTTTCTCCAAAGCGTCCCAAACTTCCGGTCTAGACTGCTCTATTAATTTTCCGGCACTCCTCACGTTATGAGCATATTCTTTCGAAATAAGTTCGGATATAACAAAAGGCTTGAAAAGCTCCAAAGCCATCAGCTTGGGAATACCACACTCATTCAATTTCAGAGTTGGACCGACAACTATCACGGAACGTCCCGAATAATCGACACGCTTGCCGAGAAGATTCTGTCTAAATCTTCCTTGCTTCCCCCTTAACATATCCGCAAGCGACTTCAAGGTTCGTCTCTGACCAGTTGACGCCTGAACCGCTTTTCCACGCCTCGCATTATTATCAATCAAAGCATCCACCGCCTCCTGAAGCATGCGCTTCTCATTCCGCTGAATAACTTCTGGAGCACCAAGCTCTTTTAATCTTTTTAAACGGTTATTCCTATTTATGACCCTTCGGTAAAGATCATTGAGATCAGATGCCGCATATCGTCCGCCATCAAGTTGCACCATCGGCCGAAGATCGGGAGGAATAACAGGCAAAACCGTAAATACCATCCATTCGGGGCGAATACTTGCCTTGAGCATCCCCTTAACATATTTCAATCTTTTCATGATCCTTTTTCTATTTGAAATTTTTGCCTTAGCAACTTGTTGTTCAAGATCAGGAACTAGTCTCTTAATATCCGTTTCACCAAGCATTTTTCTGATCGCCTCAGCACCTATGCCAGCCTCAAAAACATGACCGTATTTCATGGAAAGATTTCTATATTCGATTTCGGAAATAATTTTTAGTTTTTGCAATTCCCTAAGTTCTTTCTTGGCAATATCGAAAGCGTCAGAGAGCTTATCAAGCTCGTCTATTTTTAATTCGCTATTTTTTAAAAGCTCCTTGTCGCATCTTTCTTCTAATTTCTTTTTTTCAGAACCTTTAGCACTCGCAAGTCTCTTGGCCTTCCTCTGATTAATATCCATTGCCGACTTTTCGTACTTGCTCTCTATTTGTTTCAACTTACTTTTATATTCAATTTTTACTTGTTTCAAAGCTTCCACTCTCGCCTTCTCATCAACCTTAGTAATCATGTAATTCGCAAAGTAAATAACCTTTTCAAGCTCCTGGCTCGACTTATCCAAAACTATGCCAATTTTACTCGGCACTCCCCTCAAAAACCAAATATGAGAAACCGCCACGGCAAGGTCTATATGCCCCATGCGCTCCCTTCGAACTATGGAACGTGTTACCTCAACTCCGCACTTGTCGCACACCACGCCCTTGTATCTTATTCTTTTGTACTTGCCACAATAACATTCCCAATCTTTTGTAGGACCAAATATTTTTTCACAAAACAAACCGTCCTTTTCTGGTTTCTGGGTTCGATAATTTATAGTCTCCGGCTTCAAGACCTCGCCATGAGACCACTCGTGCATTTTTTCTGGAGAGGCAAGTTTCAGACGAACTGCCTCAAAATCCATAGATCTAGACATAATATTTAAAATTCCAAATTGATTAATTTATATTATTCTCATCCACTAAGCCTTCTTTAAAAAATAGCCGAGCATGACAGCCCTCAATTCGAACTTCTTTTTTTATTCACATTCTTCCAATTTTGCTTCTTATCCATCCGTGCATTATTTCTGTTTTCTCCTCCTCCGAGAAGTTCAACATCCAAAGCAAGACCCTTTAATTCATTCACCAAAACATCAAACGAAGCGGGAACATTTGGTTTTTTTATAGGCTCATTTTTTACAATAGCCTCATAGGTTTTCGATCTGCCAAGAACATCATCGGACTTGATCGTCAAAATTTCCTGCAGCATATGAGCAGCACCATAAGCTTCCAAAGCCCAGACTTCCATTTCTCCAAATCTCTGCCCGCCGAACTGCGCCTTGCCTCCAAGAGGTTGTTGAGTAACTAAAGAATACGGACCGATTGAACGCTGATGCATTTTTTCCTCCACGAGGTGATGCAACTTCATCATGTACATAATTCCAACCGTCGTCTTTCTGTCAAATGGCTCCCCCGTGCGCCCGTCACAAAGCTGGACTTTTCCCTCTCCAGGCAAACCAGCCCGTTCAAGTTCTTGCCTAATAACACTCTCGCTAACGCCGTCAAGAGCAGGCGAAGCAACCATGTACCCAAGTTTTTTAGCCGCCCATCCAAGATGAGTCTCCAAAATTTGACCGAGGTTCATCCTAGAAGTAACCCCAAGCGGACTCAATATTATATCTATCGGCGTCCCGTCCGCTAAAAACGGCATATCGGCTTCGGGAATCACTCGAGAAATGACACCTTTATTTCCGTGCCTGCCAGCCATTTTATCCCCGACCTGTATCTTTCTAAGTTTTGCAACGCTAACCTGGATAGTCTTTATGACACCCGTAGAAAGCTTGTCTCCCTGTTCCCTTGAAAACAACTTTATATCGACAATCTTTCCATATTCACCATGAGGCAATGTCAAAGAAGAATCTTTAACATCGCGAGCCTTTTCTCCAAAGATGGCTCTAAGCAGCCTCTCTTCTGGAGTCAGGTCTGTTTCTCCTTTTGGAGTAATTTTCCCAACGAGAATATCACCCGCCGAAACCTTCGCGCCGATACGAACCACACCCTCTTCATCAAGATCCTTAAGTTTCTCTTCACCAACATTCGGTATATCCCTAGTTATAAGTTCGGGACCAAGCTTGGTGTCACGAACATCTATAGAAAAATCCTCTATATGAATCGAACTATATCTATCTTCTTTCACCAATCTATCGGACACGAGAACGGCATCTTCATAGTTTCCTCCTCCCCAAGATAAAAACGCCACCAAAATGTTTTGACCCAAAGCAAGCTCGCCATTCTTTACCGAAGGACCATCGCCCAAAAGATCTCCCTTTTTGACCTCTTGGCCAACCTCAACGACAGGCCTTTGGTTAATGCTGGTTGACTGATTAGATCTGACAAAGCAATGGAGCGGATATTCCTTTTTCCCGCCTTTTTTACTCAACACCAAAATTTTGCTAGCGGAGGCCTCTACTATTTTGCCAGATTCTTCCGCATAAATAACCTGTCCTGAATCCTTCGCAACCTTTACCTCAACTCCTGTTCCAACAATCGGCGCTTCTGGTTTAATGCAAGACACCGCCTGTCTCTGCATATTCGATCCCATCAATGCTCTATTCGCATCATCATGCTCCACAAAAGGAATAAGTGAAGTAGTAATACTTATAATCTGATTGGGCGCAACATCAACATAGTCTATCTTTCCCGTCGGTGCGTCCATAGGTTCACCATGAATTCGAATTTCAGATTTTTCATCGACAAAATGCGAATTTTCATCCATAGCCGTGGTCGCGGGGGCAGTAACTGCTCTCTCCTCCTCAAAGGCGTCAAGATAGACGATCTCATCCGTAATAACAGCCTTTATCTTCACTGTCTTAACATTCATTTTGGAAATCTTTTTTGCAAGATCCTTTGTGATCAAAGTCTTCGCAGAAACAATTTCTTTTTTGGAGTTTCCATCCAAAATCGGCTTGTGTGTGATTTTTCCGATAAGGATATCCGAATCCTTTGCATCCACCTCTTTTAAAACCTTTCTATAAGGAGTTTCGATGAACCCGTACTCATTGATCCTTGCAAAACTGGCGAGATGTCCTATAAGCCCGATGTTTGGACCTTCCGGCGTTTCAATCGGACAAATCCGTCCATAATGAGAATGGTGCACATCCCTAACGTCAAAGCCCGCCCTTTCTCTAGAAAGTCCGCCCGGACCCATCGCGGAAAGCCGCCTTTTATGTGTGAGTTCAGCCAAAGGATTCGTCTGATCCATAAATTGAGAAAGCTGAGAAGATGTAAAAAATTCGCGAATAGAAGCTATGACAGGTCTTGCGTTTATCAACTGGCTTGGAGTGACCGACTCCGCAGAAAGAGTACTCATTCGGTCAACTATTATCCTTTCCATCCTCGCAATACCGACTCTAAACTTATTCTGAAGCAGTTCGCCTATCGCCCTAACCCTTCTATTCCCCAAATGATCTATATCGTCAGCCTTGCCCTGCTCATTATTCAATATGATAATCTCGCGAATAGTCCTAATTAGATCTTCTCTCTGCATAACCCTCGTCTCTTTAGTATTCGGCATATTAAGACCGAAACGCTGGTTGATTTTGTATCGCCCAACCCTGCCAAGATCATACCGGTCAAAATTGAAAAACATCGCCTCTATCATCTGCTTTGCATTATCAATTGTCGCAAGATCACCGGGCCTTATCCTTTTATAAACCTCACGAAGTCCTTCGCCTACGCTCCTCGCGGTATCCTTTTCTATAGTGTTATCTATGTAATTTAAATCGGGGTTGGTATCCACATCTTTGAAAAGCTCTTTTATCTCTTCATTACTTCCATACCCAAAAGCTCGAAGCAAAGAAGTTACGGTAACCTTTCTCTTACGATCAATCTTGACATAAATCACTCCGTTTAAATCAGATTCTATCTCAAGCCACGCCCCTCTATTTGGAATAACCTTTGCGCCATAAACTTTCTGACCCCTTATAAAATTTTCTGAAAAAAATATTCCGGGAGAACGTATCAACTGACTTACCACAACTCTTTCAACTCCGTTCACAACAAAAGTCCCCCGTGGAGTCATCATGGGAAAATCTCCAAGGTATATTTCCTGCTCTTTTATTTCGCCTGTCTTTTTGTTTACAAGTTTGGTATTTACACGCAACGGCATCTCGAAAGTTACATTTTTCTCCCTTGCCGTATTCTCATCATATTTCGATTCGTCAAAATAATAATCTAAAAAATAAAGCTCAAAGTCCGTTTCCTGATAATCTTTTATAGGAGAGACTTCTTCAAAAAGTTCAGATATTCCCTTTTTTATAAACCATTCAAAAGAAGATTTCTGCACCATTATTAGATCTGGAAGTTCCATATAGTCTTTTATTTTCGTAAAATACTTCCTATTGGATCCTTTGATTTGCTTGGCAGAAATTTTTGATTTGGTAGGCATAAAAATAGCTCCTTTTATATTATCTTCACGAAAGTCCGAAAAGACAGGGATAAAACGAGTTCAAAAACTAGCTAATTGTCGCTAGAAATAAACCAATTTGTGCATATTGCTATAAAACTAGCAGTATATGAAAGAGTTGTCAAGGCTTCTCACCCCTTAAAGCCCTTGTTACAAAACCACAAAGCGAAAATTGATAAACTAGTCCAAAATACACAAACACTGCACGTTTGTGCGCGTACTTAATATATTCCAAACGCGATCTCATATATTCAGTTGTTTCCATTATAACAGAAATAATAAAACAAGTTATCCACAACGGAAACAGCAACTAATCAACGCACAAATACTACGCCGGGTACTTATAAGGTTGAAATTTAAAAATTTATTTGACACCTTCACTGACTCCTCCCCAAATTTTGCCAGTCAGTCTATCAACGTAAATCTGTGTCACCGA
>AMFJ01000264.1_pt1 | contig 20191 bp, 19 predicted proteins | sample 427208 | NCBI WGS metagenome assembly AMFJ01 (sample SAMN02954298, study PRJNA114691) | groundwater metagenome | biome: aquatic; feature: subsurface aquifer; material: sediment; isolation source: subsurface aquifer sediment | place: USA: Rifle, CO | collected 2008-08 | reverse complement strand
AAACCCTCTCCGGAAACGGAGAGGGTTTATTTAATACCTTACGGAAAGAGTGTTCAAAAAGCACATGTTCACTTTTATTCCTTTTTTAGTTGAGGTTAATTTACCTTATTAATGAATAAAGCATTATTTTGCACAGCGAAAACCTGTTGTGCCTCAAGATAAGCTATCATCCGAAACGGCCAACATATATATTCCCCCTCCCCCTAACCAGTCACGACCGCGGTAAAAAATATTATTTGAAAATATCGCAGCATTGGAATATAGCCTTCAGATTCCATTATCGGAATTCAAATTTAATATTTTAGGGCCAATAACCGAATATGAATATCCATTTGCCCAATTGCACACTCATCAGGAAGGAGGACTAAAATCTCAGGAACCAAATGAATAATATCAGTTAGATCAGGTACAGATATTTGAAACTAAGATCGATCAATTGTTGAAGCCTGTTCAATCAAGAGAATTTGCCTTGTTTACATGCTCCCATACATTTCCTGATAAGTCCCATATAATACTTCAATTTGATAAGGTCAATGTACGCCTATTATTGACAAATGCGGTATTTCAAAATCATCATGTCATTCAAAATAATCAATCTGAATCGTCGGCACTTGCTGCAATGATACTGCCAGGATTGCCATTATTGTGTCAATTGAAAATATATCAAGATCACACAATATTAGAAGACCAATTGGAAGATACTTGTTCCAAATTCCTAGAAATTGTCATCCATTCATTATTTGTTATGAGATGATATCAGTCTCATATAGATTTGCAGGCTGCCAAAGCTTGAATCTGTGTTAAATTTATTATTGCAGGATCCTGCGGAGTACTTGCCACTGTGTCTGAAACTGAATAATTATGTCAATTATATCACGAATTTATGACTCAATTAAGAGCTTTGGCCTCAAATTTCATCACACAAAATCCTGGCTGACTGAATTCCTGATTGCCCGGAACCGGGATGAATCAGGATGGACAAGCGACTGGAGCATTAAAGTTATAATTTCAGTTCTGAGTTGATTGTATGGCTCAGACTATAAGTCATGTTCATGATATCATATTCGTGGATGATATGTTCAGATTCAACGATTTGGATTCTGTAATTAGGCTTATTACGGAATTGGCAGGATATAGTTGTTCAGCAGGAAGATTAGTTCATGATTCTGTCAGTATTCATACTCAGTCTCATTTATAGAAGAAATATCTTTTTGAATAATCGGCTGCATTAATATTTATTGCAGCATTTTTAATATCTCAGAATGGATTCAGATAGTCTTTCAGAGATGTAGGAGGATTCTCTAGGAATCATCATACTGAGTAGAATGATCTAGTGTCATCGGTAGAGTAAGAATAGTAGCTTGAATCCAGATTATCTTTGGCATCTGACATCTTTAAAATATTCAGAACATTATTTCATGCCTTTCATTGATGTATCATAAATCCAGTACCCGCATTTATGGTTATTTGGCTATCAGGCATAGGATATGTTCATGATATAGCCTTGAACACTCAAAGTCATTTGGTAATGTTTGTTGTATCAGCCATGCGGGTAGAATCCCGGGCAGAAGATGATTGGGAAGAGAAAGAGAGGAATGCTATCATTGCGAGTATCGCGAGTATGACTATGACTACGATGAGTTCCACTAGGGTGAAACCGGAATTCTTACTATTTTTCGTCATTTTCATATGCATAAATTGAATGAATAAAAGTATTTTGAAAATTCCCTAATTCTTCAGGCAACGTACTGAAAATCAATTCGCTCTGTTACCATAGCGCATCGGATTGATTTGAGTACCACTAATGCCCAGATAGTAAGCAACATTACTATTGATCGATGATGACCAATAGTATGAATACACACCCTGGCTAGTGTAGCCGGCATCTGATTCTGAACGCTGGCCTGCTAAAGGCAATCTTAGCACAGAAGCGAGAGTCGTATCATTTTTCCAAGCTGATGCACAGGTGAGGGCTCAATTAATATTCATTGCCGCATCGCACCATTCTTTCTGAGTCGGTACATGATATCAGCTTTTACATGGTCATTGCATAGCGGCAGGGCTTCATAGGGATGCGTAAGTTCAGCTGGATGATGTGGACGTTCATCCGCCCCACAGATTGTCATTCTTGTCTCCATTGGCAAGCCAATCATAATTTGCCGAGGCATTAATTATGAAGTTCGGATATGCCGTTGTATCCGCCAGCGTTCAGACTGCCGCAGGGGCTAATGTCGGAGTTCACTTAGGTGTCACATCCGTGTTCTTTCACCATTGGAAATAGCTTCATATGGCATATCTAGTGCTTATGGCACAATCATCAGCTCATCATCCGCAATTGGTCAGGGCTGTTTGATTATTCCAGGCGCTCGTCGCTCACACGTTGCAGGCAGACCAAGACTGTCAATTGGATAGTCGTATGTCGTTGGTGTCGCATCCGGGGTATTTGCTTCATGCCGAAGAGGCAGTGTATATTCAAGAAAGTCATCATATCATGGTTCATGATGAAACAAGAGCATTATTCTTCGACACATATGCCACAAGTTCTGAGCTGGTATAGTTTTTCAATTCTATTCATGTCGAATAGCTTGAGGGGGTGGCATTGACTGGAACCCGAGTAACATTGTTAAGTATCACTCAAAGGGCATCTCATCTAGTGAGGATATATCTTCCAGAGTAAGTGGAAGGATCAGCATTCGCCCGATTCGAGGAAAAGGGCTTCAGACTAAGGGCGGTATTGCTTCAATCTTCCAAGAATCAGAGTATCTGGAATTTCGATTGGGCAGAATTGGTTGTGTATGTGTAGTACGTATCTGCATCAAGGGGATCTTTTCATCAATTGGACACTTTTATCATTCAGAGGACATTTGCTCAGGCATATCATTGCTGTCATATCTGGATTCAAGACGCATAGATTGCGATTGCAGCTTCGGGAGCGGGATATTTTCCCGCAGTCGCATTGAATACTGACAATCATTTGGCTATGTTGCTCATGTCGGAGAGTCTTGTGGAATCCCTTGCTGAGGCGGATTGGGAAGAGAAAGAGAGGAATGCTATCGTTGCAAGGATCGCGAGTATGACTATGACCACAATGAGTTCCACTAGGGTGAAACCAGAATTCTTTTTATTTTTCGTCATTTTCATATGCATAAATTGAATGAATAAAAAAACCGGAAGGAGGAAAACCTGCTGCCAGCAGGAAGGTCCCTTTCGGTTTGAAAGCTAAATCAGGAAAAGTTTATTTCTATTCTGGTTTGCTAATTGATTATATTGTGGGTTTTTTGTGTCAATCATAAATAAACATTTTGTTTAGGTATCTGAACGGATGTATTTTAGCGGATTTCTGGGCAGTGTCAAAAGAAAATTTGTGCATCAATAATTGTTTTTCGGTCACTTTACCCTCTTTCACTCAAGCTTCTCCTTATATCCATTTCGATATCCCTTTTCTTAAGTGCTTCTTTCTTCTCGTATTGTTTCTTTCATCTTCCAAGAGCTATTTTCATCTTTATGAGATTTCACTTGAAATAGACTTCCGTAGGGATTATGGTGAATCATTTCTCTTTGATTTTCTGAGAAAGGGCATCGATGCTCTTTTTGTGAAGAAGCAGCTTCCTTTCCTTTTCTGGGTCGTAAGCTTCTTTATTTGTGAATTGCTTATACGGTGAGATGTGGAATTTCTGGATATAGACATCCCCATCCCTTATCGTGACAAAACTGGCTTTCATGTGGAATTGGTTTCCGCGGATAGCCTTAACCTCGTGTCACTCCAACTTGATTCCGCATTCGTATTCTTTGATCACTTCATAATCTGAAAGCGCTTTCTTATTTACAAGTAGCGGATGTATCTTTGGCAGCTTTTTCTCTATTTTCTCCATTATCTATAAATTTTATAAGTTGTTTTTTTTGTATTGGTTCAGTCTGAAACTGAATTTTCCACAGTAAGAGTGTTTGTTCAAGAGCCGATTTTCACATAACTCCATATTTCCTCTCATCTGGAGCCAGTTCATGACTTGAAACTTATTCACGAAAAGCTCAGACTGGAATTATAGCTTCATGTCTGGCATCAATTGTTATCAATTCAAAAATTGACCGAAACAGTGTTCGTCAAAGCATTCAATGAATCGAAATCAAGAGATTTGAGGCATTCTCTCGTATTGAATATGGTTTCATTCAACAATCTATTCCTCTCTATCACTCAGACTTGAGCGGAATTATTATTCGCGAGCCGCAATATTCAAAAAACAGTTATCGACAATATCAGAGCTGATACAAGGACTTCTGCCAATGTGAATCCAGCGCGCTTATTTGACATAGGCTGACTTGATTATGCTCTGAACGATTTCCTCATTTCCTGTCTTTGCCTCGATCATCATTGAATTTCCCTTCAGTTCAAGATAAGTCTTGCCTGTTTTACGATCCTGATACATTCAAAAACGAGAATCTTCAAGTTCAGGTAGGATTTTTCATTTGTAGAAATAGACTTTGACTTGATTTTCTTCAAAGCTTGTAGCTCAGCTGGAAGTACTGATTCATACCGTATGGCTTGCTCATCATTGAGCTCCGTATCATGAGAAATATGTCCTGGAAGGCAAAGTGAATCCGTAGCTGAAATTAGAATTGAAATAATTCAGTCCTCCGGTCATTGAGGAAGTTCAAGTGTTCGATGTGGGAGGGATTACTGGTTTTGTTGTTTTCGTACACCATTTATAGCTTCAATCACATTTGACCGAATCTATCTCATATCAAGCCGGACATTTATCATCCTCAGCTTCTCTATATCAGTTCTGCTCCATTATATCGACACTTGAGATGCAGCACGCATCTTCCGCACATTGTGATTTAAGGTTCTTGAAGTATTCTCCAGTGGGGCTTGGTATGATTGCGGGAGCTTCTGGCTTCGGGGCGACGCTTCATGTTGAGATAGCTCAAGTCTGAGTCTCTCATAGGTTATTCTCTCAGATATCCGTTCAGGTGTCGGATTGTGTCTCTTCTTTGCATTCTCATTTGTATTCCACTTTTACCGAATTTATCTTTTCTGCGACACACTCATTGGAATATGTTTTATTATCCTCTCCGCAAACAGGATCGTATTCGTCTGCACAGACTATCTCACCTGAATTGGTAGTGGTTTCTTGATTCTGGTTTCTTATCTCTGCTCGTTTTTTCAGATTATAATCCCTATATATCAGCAGGAAAATAACCAGGAGCAATGCCACTGCAGAAACGATAATTTTTTTAGCGGTATTCATATTTTTGAAATTAATAAACTAATCCTGGATATAATACGCAATTCTCTAATTTTTCAACAGATTTAATGGTTTTTGTGATAAATGGCAGGAAATTGGATCATAAAGAAACAAGCGTTATTGTTTTGCTTGATAATCAATGCTTATGCAACTTTCATTTCCAAGGCTTCAGCTGCGGCTAGAGATGCTTTTCTCGCCACAGATAAAATTGATCATCTCGATGGAAGTCATAATAACTGTATTGTCTCCTTTCCATATTTCAAGAATCTTTCTTTTTCCGATTCTGATAATAAATCCAATCAATCGAATGTCTGGAGCGACATTTCTTGGTTTTCAATTATATGATCATCGACTCTGCATGCAGCCTGCATCATCTGCTTTATCTTTTCAGGATTTTCCATTTTTGATTCGGATAATCAAATTCCAAATAGCCTGAAAGGCGTTATCAGGATTTTTCTGACTTCTGCAGAGTTTCTCAGGAGTCTGGCTTTGAAAGTGAGCGGTAGCAAATCCAGTCAATCAAAAACATTATAAGATATTGGCAGATTCTCTGTCAGGCACTTCATAATCCTTTCTTGGGCGCTCCCAGACTGGATTTTCCTCCTGATTTCATCAGTTCTTCCTGCAATTAATTCTAATCTTTCCATAACAAAATCGGCATCAAAATATGATGCCGATTATAGGCAAAAAACCTTAATTACAAATTTGTTGCATTATTTCTTAAGGCTTCTTAAGATTCAATTGATGTTTGAAACGCCTTCTTTTATCTGTTTGGCGGCAACTGCTTTGGATTTATTGTCCTCAACATCTTTAAGCGCTCTTATTATCGAATTTATAGAGTTCTTAAGCGTAGTCTTCTGCCTTGAGGTAAGTCATTTTGCAATAATCAATTCATAGAGCCTCTTCAGTTTTGCATTTGTCGTCCTATATTTTTCGCTTGAGAAATTAAGCTCAAGTATCTCTACATTCGCCTTATCGTTTGCGATTACAGCGGATGCTGCGACTGGCTGAATCGAAGCAGAGGTATCGGGTTGGTTCTTTCAGAAAAGCAGATTAATGACAAGAGAGGGGTCCCTCAATCAATTGAGTCCGCAATAGTCCTTATCTCAATCGAAACAATTTCAGAAGTCATATATGTATGAGAAATTTATCTCAGAGAATGCATTGGATGCATATATCTTCGTCCAAGCATTTTTATTGTCCATTTTTTCTATACTGAAGTTCATAAGCTTGAGGTTGACTGTCGAGGGGCTTACGTTGAATAGCTCATTTACAGCTCAGACAAGCTCTCATGATTTCATATCCTTTCATATTCACGTCATCTCAAATCTATATCAGATTCAGCCTGCACTGTTCTTGATCTGAAGATCGGTGTTCCCTATTTTCAGTTGAGAGAAAGGATTTACAGGGGCATTTGAAGAAATATCAAAGCTGAGCCTGTAAACATTGTAATCCTTAAGGTTGCTTATATTCAATTTTCACAAAGGCAGAACTCAGGTATCTTTCTGATTTACGAAATCTAATTTTCTCTGGACGATCTCTTTTCAGTTTTCAAATATCATGCTCTCATCATATGCTGTCGCGACAGTTCATGTGCTGTAAAGATAATTCATGGAATTGTAGCTTCATCTGGTGAATGAGACTTTATTTGATTCTCTTAGCGTATTTTCATTCTTTACATAGAATACGTTTTCTCACTTGAGAAGCTGGTTTTCATCAAATCAGAATATAAGCGAGGTGTTCGTCCTCCTAATGAAACTGAGCTTGTTTTTGGTAACATAGACAGTGTGTCAGTATTTATCGATGACCTCTTTCCCGTTTTCCATGACTTTCTCCTGGGTTCCATCGAGAAAATAATCCTCCCCGTTCATATTGATCTTGAATTTGTAGTTATTCCCTATCATTCAATCCAAATCTCATGTACATTCCAGAGTCAATTCGCTGCTTCATGCTCTTGTTACTTTTACGTTTTTTATATTCATTCAGACTTGGCTCTCCACATTCAGGAACATAGGAACCGAATATGTATTGTCGGAATTGTTCCTGAATACGACTTTCAGGAATTTATCATCCTTCGTTAGGTTAATAAGATCGTATCTTACTGAAACAAGGGAGGCTCATAGCGAATAATCGGAAGTTGGGATTTTTGATCAATTCACGAATGCGTCTACATTGTTAAGGTTCTGGATATTTTTGGGCTTATTGAATGTGAATTTGATAAACTTGGTACCGGAGACATCTTCCAATTCTGTCTTAATGGGTTTTTCAAAAGAATAGGCTTCTTTATTCAGATATATGCCATTAGAGTAGAATCAATCTATCTTTAGCCTTATGAAATTGTCAGAAAGCGGAAAGAGGCCGGATGCGCATTGGATTCATTCGCTTGTCGCGTAGCACTTGGTGGCGTCAGATCTCACTCAGTCATCTGGAGACAGCGGAAGCTCTGTTCAGTTAATATCCAGCTTATATTCTCTCAGTCATAGGATTCCCAGATTTACCGATTTTGAAATATCCTTATTCAGCTTAAGGATGACATTCGCATTGAAGTTCTTATATTGGATTTCTCAATTCTTGATGAAATATGTATCATCCGGATTTCTGAAACTGAGTGTGTTTGAAACTACAGATGTGAATTCGGTGATTCATAATTTGTTTACGACAGATGTCTTGGTTTCTATCGATAGCTTGCCTCAGTCCCTATCGATATTCTTTATATCAAGGAATCATCACTTTAAGGATTTTCAAGTTGCCAAAGAGTCGATGCCGTTGAAGAAAAGATTAGTATCAAAGACACTTGATGCAGGATTCAATGTATGGAAAATAAATCAGCCATCCTTGTTGCGCTCCATGTATTGGAGGTCACTCTTCGCATCCTCAGCAAATGCTGAACTTACAAGAACTAATGATATTGATGCGATTTTAATAAGGTTTTTTGCAGTCTTGGCCATATATTCGAATTAAAGATTAAATGATTCTAAATTCATTTTAATATATCTTAACACGATAATCAAATTTTTCTGAGACTTCAGATATATGCGATCGCAATCGCATCCGCAGCATCATCCGGCTTCGGGATTTCCTTCAGTTTGAATAGGAAGACAAGCGCATTCTGGACCTGTTTTTTTGTAGCTGCTCAATTTCAGCATATTCATTGTTTGACTTGAAGCGGCGTATACTCCAATATCGGTATTCATCTCTTTGCCATTGCAAGTATCATTATTCCCCTTGCATGAGCAACGTCGATTCATGTTTTGAGATTTTTGGTGAAAAAAAGCTTTTCGATGGCACAACAGTCGACTTTGTAAGAACTTAGCAATTCTTCCAGATCCTGGCTTATCTGATGCAGTTTGATTCCCAACTCCTCTTTCGGAACCGTTTCTATGACTCAATAATTAAGGATTTCCCTCTTATTTCATTCATTCTTTATTATTGCGAATCACGTTGTGGTCGTTCATGGATCTATCCCTAAAATTATTGACATTTTAAAAAGTTTATGTTTTAATTAGTTTATAGAAAAATAACACAAAAAATGGAAACCGAACAGATAGTAGAAAACGATATAATTATAAGATTGCAGAATTCTTCAGTCATAAACGATGATGAAAGGCAGACATTCCTAAGCCTCATAATGTATTTCACCCCTTGAGAGATCGAGGAGCTTAAACTCATGATCTAATATATGCTTATCTGCATCTCCGGATCATAATCCGAATTTACGCAATAAAGATTCACATCCTCGAGATAATCCAATTTTCAGAAATCTCTCAGAAATCATCTTACTTCATTTTCGAACAAAGTCTTGAATCTTTCGTACTCCGAAATGTCCTTTATCCTCATGATCGTAATGTGCGGTATGTATGCAAGTTTATTCTTGTCTGATTCTTCATGGAAAAGTTCCTCGAATCCCCTATTGAAGCTCTGGAGGTCAATATCTGTTTCAGGAGCGATATAGAAAATCGCTTTTTCTCAATGTAAAAAATATCTGAAATCCTTTAAGATTATCTTATCATCTTTCAGTTCGCTTCTGATTTTATCTATCTCGTCTTTAGCCAGAGAGATCTGCTCTTCCGAAAGATATCTTCAGAAATAATACAGCGTCGTATGGATCGTTGCCGGGTTCTGCAGCTTCACAGATTTTTCCAGTCAATTCTCCCTTATTATCTTCTGCAAGCTCACAAAGAGATTCATGAATGCGATTTTCTTCAGGCTCACTCAGACAAAATATGAAGTTATCATCAATCTATTAATAAAGTACTGATTGCGATTCTAGGAGTATGTAGAGAAGGGAGTTCTTATCAGAAAATTCCCCCGTCATCAATTCTCTTGTTCTTTTCGTCTCTTCAAGGCCGATCTTTCAAGCATGTCTTTTTGCTCAGAAAACCTCACTGTCTATAAGCTCCTTGAACAAAGTAAGGAAACCATCAGAAAACAGGGTATCCTTGAGTTCCGTATGCTTATCGAGATACTGTGCGAAAGCCTCTCAATATGCATTCAGCTTTGAGTCGTTCTTTATTTCCCTTATTAGTCAGAAGAGTCTTCAGAGTGACAAAATATATCTCTTATTCACTACCAGATGAAGAGCTTTCTCCAGCGGATCATTCACTCTCAAGATAGTGCAGTTCTTCTTTATGGCGAATTTTCTGAAATCCATGGTTATGAAATGCTCGATGAATTCATCAAGTATCTTATGGTATGAGCTTATAACTGTAAAACCATCGATTGACGGGTTTTTCTGGAAATTAAAATAGTTTATCTCGGAATGAACCAGGTATTCAAGAGTGTTTGACGGTGCATTCAAAAGGAGGATATCTCAGAAATAATTCTGTATCCTCTGTGAGATTATCTGTTCTTGGTTTTCCTGAAAGAAGTCTTCCTTGATTCATTCGGTAAGCCTTGAAACCTTCCTTTTTGCTATCTTATGTATCTGTTCTTCTACTTCTCGCCGCATCCATTTGACGCAGACATTAAGCTTCTTCCTAAGTATCTCTATCTCTTCATGCAATTCTGTTATTTGTTCATCTTTATTCATCAACTGGAGGGTTAAAATATTAAAATACGTGATTTTTTGCCTCTTCTTCAGCTTCAACGATCTTGTCGATGAATAGGATTCAATCAAGATGATCCACTTCGTGCTGGACTATCCTCGCAGAGATGCCCGAAAGGAGCAAAGTGATTTCTTTTCATTTTCCGTCAAGATATTTCACTTTTATATCTTTAGCCCTTGCCACATCTCAGAATTTCTTCGGCACGCTGAGGCAGCCCTCATTGTCTATCTCTATTTCCTCCGAATGGGAAAGGATTTCCGGATTTATCATGTATACTGTCTTGAAGCTCTTATCGTCATAAGTCTTCATAAGGCTTACGCAAATGACCCTCTTCTCAATTCATACTTGGGGAGCAGCAAGTCAGACTCAGTTGTTTTCAGGATCCTTAATGTACTTGATCATCTCTTCTCACAACATGGCAAATTTTTTCATTTCAGCTTTTTCCACCGGTGCACTTATGTGCCTTAATTTAGGATTGCTCTTTCCTGTTTCTATATTGAATTTCATACTATTGTTTATAATCTGAGTTTGATTTTACTCCTTTTTTTCATAAAATCAAAAAAATCGCTTATTTAAAAAACACATATGAATCTAAGAAAAATTGTTGCGCTGGACAGTCCGGTCAGATTGTTCTATCATTACTTGAGATGAGTTCTGGCATTATATATGTATGGCAATCCTTCCAAAAATATGATCGTCATCTGAATCACATGAACAAAAGGTAAGACAACTACAACCAATATAATCGCAAAATGACTCAAAGATGCTTGAGAAAAGGTATTCATGTTCTCTACGGTCAATTATATGATCTGAGATGATCTTCTGGAAAACAATCTCAAGATGACTAGCCCATCGCCTTTCGTGATACAAAAATTGCTCAAAAAAGCCAAAAATGCCGGATGCAAATATGCAGTAATCGAGACTAGCAGCCATTCTTTGTTCTATAATAGGAATTATTGAATAGATTATGATGTTGTTGTTCTTACAAATATCTCTCAGGACCACCTAGATCTTCATAAGACAATGGACAATTATACAAAGACCAAGCTTAAACTATTCGAGAATCTAGTAAGATACAAAAGGAAGCCGAATGTCAAGAAAGTCTCAATCGTAAATCTCGATTCGGATTTTTCCAGCGATTTTCTGGGAATAGTCGATGATAATAAATATACATATTGACTTACCAATGCTGCGCAGATAAGAGCTCAGAATATGGTGTTCTGAAAAGATTTCACAGAATTTGAAGTGAAGATGCCGGGAAATGTAATCAAGATGACAACGAAACTGAAGTGAGAATTCAATATCTATAATATCCTTGCTGCATTCTGCGTGCTCGTATCTCAGAAAATTCCGCTTGAATCGATAACCAACACCATTGCCACAACAAATTGAATACCTTGAAGGCTCGAAGAAATCCCGAATGACAAATGAATAAAAGTTTTCGTGGATTATGCGCATACAGAGGAATCTCTCAGGAACGTTCTGGATACCATCAAGAAAATGGGCGGAGAATGAAGGATAATTACCGTATTCTGAGCAACTTGAGATAGGGATAAGACAAAGAGGCCAAAGATGTGAAAAGTGGTGAATGACTTAAGCGATCTTATTGTTCTTACTGATGATGACACCTATACCGAGAACTCGCTTGCGATAATAAATGATGTTGCAAGATGAATAAAAAGGAAGGAAGGAGAGGATTTCTGGATCATCCCGGACAGAGAAGACGCTATCAGGACTGCCATCATAATGTCTCAGCCTGATGATGTGATACTCCTAGCATGAAAATGAGCCGAAACAGTCCAGGTAACAAATAAATGACCGATACCTTGGTCTGATGTGAATATCTGCAGGAGGATAATGCAAGAGATAAGCGATAATGAGTTGGTGAGGTAGGTACGGATCCTCAGAATATTTGATTTAATTCACATCGCCACTGATGCCGATGTCCTAATAATTTCTTTGAGTGAGCCATAAATTGCAGCGAGATGCACGTGGCAAATTTCTTTTGACTTTTTGAAAAATTGTATATAATTTGCGAACTTCGGTTTGTATTTATATACGCATTGGGAATTAGCCAAGCGGTAAGGCAGCGGACTTTGACTCCGCCATCGGGGGTTCGAATCCCTCATTCCCAGCCATTTTAAGAAGTGAACTACTGAGTTAAGAATTAAGTGGATTAAAAATATCTGGATTCGAATAGGAAGGTGAAATTGCGATAGCGATTTCAGAAAGACAACAATTTGTCTTCTGACTCGTAGGCATCTGCGCCGATTGAGCAACGAATCCCTCATTCCAGAGCCTTTTAAGAACTGAAAGCTGAGGGTTTAAGGCATAAGAACAGAGGATTTAGCATGAATTTCATGCTTAAAACTACATTCTATAGCCATTACTGATACAAAAAGTAGTGACAAAATCACAATTTATGTCATCAGTAAGAAATAAGGATTTTTGCCGTAAGGCTTAAAAATGTTAAGGATAAGCCAAGAAGTAGCTAGATGTTAGTTTTTAGAGTTTAAAATAAATCATCTGAAAACTGGAAAATAATATCTAGATTGTTGCCTTAAATTAGCTACAAATCGTCATATGGACCGTCAAATCATTTGATTTTGCGAAAAATATGATATAATTATATTACATTATTTATATTCATTATGGTTGCAGTATTAGAAATCGGTGGTAATCAATTCATCGTAAAAAAGTGAGATATCATCGAAGTCGATAATCAGAACGCAGAAATCGGTTCAACATTAAAACTAAATCCTCTCATGGTTTCAGACGAAGCCGGAAAAGAGACAAAAGTAGGTACTCCATTATTAAACGATATCACTGTAGAGCTGAAAGTTCTAGAGGATTTCAAAGATGAGAAAGTAAGAGTCTACAAAATGAAGTCTAAAAAAAGATATTCACGTACAAAAGGTTTCCGCGCACAAAAGACTAAGTTAGAAGTTTTGTCTATAGCGTAAAGTGTCTTTAGTCTTTCTAGGTGAATTCCGGGGAGAGGCTACGACCGTTTATTATTAAAATTTTTTAATGGATTTAAAAATCAACATTAAAGCCCGTCTGCAAAGACACGCAAGAAATGCTTCTTTTCTAAAAAGGAAGAAAACGTATTTAAACATCCTAAAGAAATTCAAATTCATATCACTTGTGATTGTCGTGATTCTTCCGATATACCCTTCGTTCGGTGCGATGGGAGTGGATAAGGAATATGCGGTTTGAAATTATGACGAATCGACAATCCTTGCCTCTTATGAATGAGATATAGATAAATGAGGTTCCATATTCTCTCAAGATTCAGGTTTCATCAAGCCATCAACAATGATCGATGACAACAGAGATACTTCTGGAATCAACGATTTCACATATTATACAATTCAAAATTGAGATACGCTAGGTTGAATTGCAAACAAATTCAATGTCAGCGTCAACTCTATAATCTGGTCAAATGATTTCGGTGCTGAAAGAGTGCTGAAAATAGGAGATACAGTAAGGGTTCCGCCAGTTTCTGGAATCGCTTACAATGTTCAGCCTAATGATAACCTTGACACTATCGCATCCAAATATAAGATCGATAAGCTTGATATCCTTGCTCAGAATCAGCTTGATGCTGCTGCTGAATTGAAAATCGGACAACAGCTGGTGCTTCCTGGAGCTCAAAAACCAGAGCCACCAAAGCCTGTGATAATAGAGAAGAAACCAGATCCTAAGGCTACTAAGCTTCTTACCAAGACTACAGCATCAGGAAAGAAAGTTGCTCTTGCTGCCGCTCCTAAGGTCAAGTTGCCTAGCTGATACTCTGTGGCATACACAGGTAAAGGCTCAAAATTCGCCTACGGTAACTGTACATACTATGTTGCAAACCACAAGAATGTGACTTGGAGATGAAATGCAAATCAATGGCTCAATAATGCCAGAGCTGCTTGAGTTCCAACTTGAACCGCAGCTGCAAACGGTGCGATCATTTCATTCAGGTGATCTTGATATAATCCATATTATGGTCATGTCGGTATAGTTTCTGAAGTATGAGATGATTACATCATCGTAAAAGACATGAATTACAGAAGATTCAATGAGGTTACTGTACGTAAGATATCAAAAAGCGATCCGAGCATCAAATGATATATATATTCAAATTAAAAATAAATTAAAAAAACCTGATTTGATTCAGGTTTTTTTAATTTATCTTGTGTTTTCTTAATTTTCATTATATTAATGTCGGTTTATAAACAAATTCAAATGAAGAACAAAGACCCCTTTTTCATAAGCGAGCGATTTCTTTCCAAATTGCCAATTTTAGTATTGCTGCTGATTTTCGCCACACCGATTCTTTTGCTTAATGTAAGCTACAAGATCGGCCTGTTTTTTATCGCTTTTTATGTTTCATATTGGACGGTCAAGGCATTTGAATCTTATGTGTACATCCTTGCCGCATATATTAAGCTCTTGAAAATAAACAAGAAGGATTATCTCAAGACAAAAATAATAAAAGAAGATGCGAAAAACATAAAATTCATATTCGTCCTGCCTTATTACAATGAGCCTTATGACGTTATCGAAGATAGTCTTCTATCAGTTCTGCATAATGATTATTCATATAAGGGGAATGTTACTTTGCTTATGGCTCCCGAGGAGAGATCTCCTGATGTGGTAGAAGATGTGAAGAAAATAGCCGAAAAATATAAAAATAGTGCCTTTAATATCGAGGTAATACCTCATCCTACGTGAATACCTGGAGAATGAAAGGTTAAATGAGCGAACATAAGCTATGCTGTGAGCGAATATGTAAAAGGCAAATGACTGGATCGTGATACTACATTTGTCATTACGACAGACTGAGATGTTAAGCTTGAAAAAAACTTCATAACGATAATCGCATATCATTTTTTGACTACGGAATTGCCTAATAATGCGATATTCCAATTCACTCCCGTTTATTCGAACAATTGGACAAAGTGAACATTTTTTGCAAGGCTAATAGCCATGTGAACTACATTTTGGCAATTATCTGAATCTCAGAACCCTGAGTTTTATAGGAACTTTTCGACATACTGAATGACTCTGGCTTGTTTGGAGAAATCAAATTACTGGTCAAAAACATCGATAGTAGAGGATTGATTCCAATATTGGAGAAGTTATTTTGCCTACGATGGAATATTCAGGATAGTTAATGTCCCGGCAGTCTGCAAAATGGATGTGGTAGAAGAGGTAAACCTATGGAAAACGATAAAATCGCAATATAAGCAATTGAGGAGGTGGTCATGGTGATGTTCCGATGTGGAATATGTCATACCGAATTTTTTCAGGAATAAGAAAATACCTTTCATGGAAAAGGTGAGGAAAATCATATATTTATTGTTGAACCATGCATTTTGGGCATGAGGATCTCTTATGCTATTTGTCATATGATATTTCCCTTGAATCTTCGATCATCTGAAAAATTCAACGGCAACATTAGCAGTCCCGCTTTCCACTTCGATAATTTTCACATGGATTTTTGCGACAATCGCATTCCCTTCGATATTATCGACTATGATAATGAAGAAATACACAAAATTCAGAAAAAGGGATTACATATTCAATATATTGCAATGGGTGACTATCCCATTTTTGACATTGACGCTTTTTTCATTTCCAGCCATTGAGAGCCAATTTAGATTATTCTTCAACAAAAGGATAGATGAATTCCAGGTTACGGCAAAGATGACCAGAGAGAAAAAATAATTTTACAAAAGCATAATTTTACGTTTATGATTCGTACATACCAAGAAGAACTGAACTCCAGAAAGAATAAATGAGCGATTTTTTGGCTTATAGTATTTGTGCTATCTATAGTCTTATATCTTTTTTTCCAGGGATATTATGTGAATGTCGATTTTAAAGTAGATAATATAAAGACGCAGCCGCAATCTATACTGAAGCAGTTCTGAATAATTAATCTGCAGGTCTTCCCTAATCCTGAGCTTATGCTCATAAATCAGAAGCAGTACAGCAATTGAAATAAATCCATCTTCGATTATGGGAATTATTCGATTGAGATTTTCAAAAAGGATTACATTCCAGTGAGCCTGTCAATCGACATAAATAAGTCTTTTCCGATATATTACGAGACACTGAACTTATTCAAGAAATTCCAATATACTCCTATCGATTCGCAATATGATACGGTCAAGAAGATGGATGAAAACTATCTTGCATTCTCTAAAAAAGATTCTTCTATCCTAGTTTTGAACCAGAAATTCAAGCCTATAAGGATATTCGCAGACTCTTATGCTCATCTTGGTTACAAATATTTTTCCAACAATGGACAGATGATGGTCTATGATATAGAGAACAATGTAGTCAAGCCGCTTCTTTCAAAAGAGGAATCATTGCCTCTTATGTGCAAGGACGCAAAAGTTTTCCATAATAGGCTATTCTGCTTTGATATCATGGATTTCATAGACGGTAATGCAATGCGATGAACTGAAAAAGTAACAAAGATAAACGATAATCTCATCCTTACTGCGAATTTCATCTATAATAATGGGAATGGCTGAGACTGGTGAACATATGAGCATTCGAATTCTTCAATATACAATCCTGAAAACCTGATCCATATAAACAACCTGCCTTACGTAGTGGAAGAATGATTCCTGTACAATCTGGAAAACAAGAACAAGACAAAATTCGCAATTAATAACATAGATACAGTAGCCAACACTTTTGAATTCTGAAAAGATACCGTTCTGCTCTGATATAAATGAGGCGAGGGAAATTTCATGATTTATGATGAGAAGAAGAGCTATTCTTGAGAAATGCCGAAAGTTGATCTCAAGAAGGTGACAGTTTCAAAAATCAATTGAGCTTTCATCTTCAACACATGAAACAATCTTTATCTCTACTATAAGAATTCAAAGAACATCTTGAGCATACTGAAGTGAGACAATATAACCGTGATAGACAACATTGCCTTCTTTCAGAAGAATTGAAAGAATTATCAGATGAACTTGATACAGGAGTAAAAAAATCATAAAGAAATAAGCGGGAATTCCCGCTTATTTCTTTATGATTTTTACGATTATTTACGCATCCAGATTTTCGGAAAATAATTCTTGATTGTGCCATTCTCTCCGACATCTCAGATTCATATGACTATATCATCATAAACTATTCTTTTTAGTCATTTGGGCACTTCTATTCATATTTCCATTCATCTGAGATACCTATCTAGCTCTTCTTGTGAGTCAATCTGATATTTTTCCAGTTTCGGCATCTCAAAATCTCTTCCGAAGTAATAACTCGGTTCAAATGAATTCTTATCTATCTTCCCTATTTTCTTTCAAAGCCTGAAGAAGTAAAGCCTTTTTGAGACTTCTTTCAACGCATCTGATTTTTTGACCGCCAGAACTTCGTTGGAATATCTGAAAATCTCATGGTCGCTCACATCTGCTCCTGAGTATGTCAGAAAATCCTCAAATGTCTTCTGTTCGCTCTTGCTTAATCTTTCTATTCCCCTATTCGGCAATTCTTCCTTGTCTGTGAACTTATAATCTATGGGTTTGAGTTTTCTGATCCTGCATACGAAAAAACCTCAAGTCTCATCTACATGCGGCCAGAACCTCTTCTCAAAAACAATCTCAAAGCTATCAGGATGCTTTTCTAATATTCATGCGACCACTCATTCATTCTCTAGCTTATTCATCGTGCATGTGCTATAAAGCATCTCTCATCATACTTTCAATGAATTGAGTCATGATTCGAATAGCTTCTTCTGCAGATCTGCGATTTTCTTTACATTTTTGAGATTCCAGAATTTAAGGGCTTCTATGGATTTGAATCCTATTCATTCTCCGCTGCAAGGAGCATCGAGAAGAACCCTGTCGAATGTTTCTGTTAATCTTCCGATGAATTGTCAGTTGTAATTGCAGATTCAGATATTATCTGAGCCCATCCTCTCTACATTGCATATGAGCTGTGCTGTCCTGTTCCTGTCGAACTCATTCGCGACAATGAAACTATTCGGGTAATGCTCTGATAATTGGGTAGTCTTTCAACCTGGACTGGAAGCCATATCGAGTATCAGATATTCACTTTTATCGATTTTCCCTTCACTCAGATAATGGACAGATGAGCTTGCTCCCAGCTCTTGTATATAGAAATATCCCAGAAGGTGTTCCAGAGTGAATCCCAGTCTTCGCTCATATTCATCGAAATCTGCAGTTCGGTCGACATAAAAAACATTCGGCTGAAATGTCGGCTTCAAGATATAGTTCTGTTTCTCAAGTCTTTTCTTGAGATCGGGTACGCTTATCTTGTTTGTATTGACCCTTAATGTCTTTGTAAGATTCTTTGATAATGAGTTAAGGAAAACATTCAAATCACTTTCATCGGGAAAGAAATTCTCTCTGAAATATTCGCTGAATTTTGTGTTCATTTTTGGTTTTTAATTTGATTTTTTAGCTTATCCAATATACTTCTTTTATTATTTTTTACAAATCAGTTTTATGTTTCTTTCTTCTATTTTCGTCATAGTTTGATTATGTATTTTTGAGATCATTAACAGCATCGATAATGCAATAATCAATGCAGAAGTCTTGTCCACGATGAAGCCGAAATATAGAAGATGGTTCTTGATCTGGTGAATCCTGATAGCAGTATTTCTTGTGAGATGAATACTGCCATGGCTGATAGTCTATGCCACTGCTCCTGGGCTTTGATTCTTCGGATCCCTTACAGCAACATTCAATTGAGACCCCGCAACAGGAAAGATAATAGAACAAAGTGCACCGATCCTTATGATATGAGGTTGAATATTCCTTGTATTCCTGTTCTTCCATTGGCTGTTTTTGGAAGCGAAGAATTTTTGATTGGTCTGAGAAAGATTTTTTTATAAGAATTGAGTCTGGTTCTACGCTATCGTTTCACTGATATTGAGTTATGTTGTATGGAAAGCTCTCCATACCAGCAATCCCATACTCGCATTCTGAGCAGTGATCGGTTCGACCACTTTTTTCATCACTCACTGATTCAAGGAAAGCGCGGAGGCAGCTGAAAAAAATCTCATGAAAGAATGAATGTCAGATATTTCGAAAATAATGTATCTTGAAGTTATCGATGCGACCTTTTCCATAGATTGAGTCTTATGAGCCTTTGCATTCACTATGTCAGTTCCCCTCATACTATTATGAAATTGAATCTGAGCCATAGTAGTAAGGCAAATCACAATTTGAAATATCGATAGGATAAAGAAATATGTTTTCTTGAAAAATTGAGCGATGTACTCGATTTTCTTCCTATGACTATTCATGCTGCTCAAATGATTCTGATTCAAAATGATGTGGTGAACTCATGATTTGAGTGAATACATGGCTCCTATAATCACATCCGTGATCATAATATATTTCTTCATGAAATCGTCAAAAGCCATAAAAAAACAAGCGCTTGAGGATGCAATGAATATGGTGGAGATGAAATAATCTTTCGCCAAGTTGCTGATATTATTAATGATTGATGATTAAGATGAGTGATGGATAATGATTAATGAAGTGACCCATCCGCCCTCCGGGCACCTTCCCCAAATTAGGGCAAGATGATTTATGATTAATCATCTGCTATCATTACACATAGCGGGCCGGAGCGAAGCGGAGGTGAGTAGCGTACTGGAACAAGGACATTCAAGCTAAGGAGGGGGTTTGGGGACGGAATCGTCCGCGAAACCTCCTTATTTGCGAAGCAAAAGAAGATAGCGTTTCCGTTCCCCCAATGGTTTTTGCTACTTTTTTGCATAAAAAAGTATAGGATGCTGATATCATTGATGGATAATGATTAAGATGAAGAATGGATGATGAATTAATGAGGTGGATCCTGAAATAAATTCAGGATGACGGTATAATGATGATTAATGAACCTGGATCCTTCGATTCC
>AMFJ01019290.1_pt1 | contig 20268 bp, 19 predicted proteins | sample 427208 | NCBI WGS metagenome assembly AMFJ01 (sample SAMN02954298, study PRJNA114691) | groundwater metagenome | biome: aquatic; feature: subsurface aquifer; material: sediment; isolation source: subsurface aquifer sediment | place: USA: Rifle, CO | collected 2008-08 | reverse complement strand
CGTTTATGCTGTTCCCATTTACGTAATGTATCAATATTAATATGATAGACCTCAGAAAACTTTTGCTGTGTCATTTTAAGTTTTTTTCGAAGCTTACCAACATCTGGCGAGGTTTGTAACGTTACCAAGCCTTTCTTTTTGGCTTCTTTCAGTGTATTAATTAAATTTTTGCCTAATTTGCTCATATTATTCACCGAATAATTCATTAATTAATTTTCGTAATTCTATCTTTTCACTCGCATCAATGTTTTCCTGATCTGCTTTTTTAAATAAAGTCATCAGTAAAACGATTTGTTCTCCATCATAATAATAAAGCACTCTGAGACCGCCCCGTTTTCCGCCACTCTTTCCAGTCGTCCATCGAATTTTTCTAATACCACCCGTGCCCGCAATCAATACACCTTTCTTTGGATCTAGCGCTAGTGAATCGATTAAGTCTTGTATAGCTTCCTGCGTCATTGATTTTTTAGCTAAACGCATAAATCTGGGAGTCGCCTTCACCTCAAGCATATGTTTCTTTCCTTTTCTTTATTATAGCACATAGTACCAGTAGCACAAGGTGCTATATTCCTTATTTTTAGGACTTAAACTGCCTGTTCAAAAGGAATAATATTCGAACCTATCATCAATGTTTCAATATATTGCGCCCACTGATTAAGCGCTTCCTTACGTTCAGGCAGCATTTCATTTTTATTATAAGTCGCCATGATTTTTGGCATCTTATGTCCTAGACACCCACCTCAAAGACGCAGCAACGCGAAAAAAATTAATTGCGCACTCTGTAAGAACATCATCTGGTGTTGAAGGCATCAAAGCAAAAGAAGGAAAAATATTGCGCTTTGAAATTCCAAATAGAAAAGATAAAAAAATTTATAAAACGCAGCAGGTTACAACTGCCGATAGGAGCGTTGTTAAAAGCATAATGCTTTTTCTCGATATATGAGGTCGTTTTCATTTTTTTTACCTCCAGCGACACACCTCCAGGCTTGGCGGAACTCCTTGCTATAAAGTTTTAATCTAGCGAAATCAAAAAGACACCACGTGCACTTCTAACTTTTTACCCAATTTATTAAGCGCTTCTTCAATGCGTGGCAGTTTTGAGTTGTAATGAGGATCAAGCAAACGACGAATTTCTTTTTCATCGCAACCTAGTTTTTTTGCAAGCGATGTGTTGTTGAGTTTCTTTTCTCGCATAGCGAGATATAAAGCAGTTTTTGCCGCGAAGGTAGTTGATAAGGCAACATATTTACAACGCTTACGCTGACTAGGTACTGGAATATCTAGCTTTTTTGCAATTCGATGAGCAATCGCTTCTTCCAAGCAATCCATAGCTTCATTTAAAGCATCTTCTAAATTTTCACCTTGGGTAATTGCTTCCGGTAAATCCGGAAATTGCACCAAATAGCCACCTTCTTTTTGTTTGGTTAGCTTAACTGAATAATTAAATTGGTCACTCATATACATTTACCTCAATTCATCTTTAGAAATACCAAGCTGCTTTAGCATGGCGTTATATGTACCAGTCTTAAGCTCATCTTTTAAGTTACGAATAATGGTAAAACGATCCCCATATTCGATAGTGCAATGACTCCATGACAATCGCATTGAAATTCAGCGGAAATAGATGAAGAATATTTTCCATATAAAGTTAATAACATTAGGCGCTAGAGAGACGCCCTGCCCTAATCCTGTCGTCATCCCGGAATTTAGTCCGCCTCCATTATTAAAAGACTATTTATGCCAAACATGCTTTAGATAAGTAATTGATAAAAAAGAAATCATAATTTAAAAATTGATCGCTTTGTGGTCATATTGTACAATAGAAGGCTATAACTCTTATAAAAATTGAACATTAAGAATTGCACAGCAGTAAACAATACTTAAGGTTAATAACATTACGAGGAGGTATATGCTTAACCGGATAACGGTGCGTCATTTATTGAAGCAAAAATTAACGGAATATCTGCATTCATGCGATGAAAATTCAGCACCTTCAATTGTTAAACCTAAACCACATCAATTGCGTATTCTGCGAGAATATTTACAAAAACTAGAAGCAGATGCAAATCATTCCGCATGTCATGCTGTTTTTCCTTTACCAACAGGCGCAGGCAAAACATATCTTTTTACACTTTTAGCTGATCTACTTGCAACTAGCTCAGGGAAAACTGTCAACGAACTGAAACAAAAAACACAAAAAACTATGCTGTCAGGAGAACAACCCGAAGCCTCTCGCAAGACACTCATTATTGTACCTACATTAACTTTAATGAACCAAACAATAGAAAATCTGCAAATTTTTTCGCCTCATTTAAAAAGTGCCAAATTAAAATCACAATGCGATGATCTTGAAGACAAACGAGTAGGAACATTGGATAAAGATAGCACTTCATGCATCTTAAACAACAGCGATGTAGCAGTCGTAACCTATCAAACACTGCTAAAGCATTATGAAACTATACCCTGGGAAAAAATTGGAATAGTCACATTAGATGAAGCTCATCATGCTTTATCTAAAAAATATGTGGATATCATCCAAAAAAGTATCATGCCGCAAGACTGTACACTATTAGGATTCACCGCGACTCCTATTTATAATTTGAAAAGAAAAAAGAAATCAAGCACAGCGGGATTAGCAAGCGTATATGAGTTGCTTGGTTATGCGGAAGATGGCCATGATAACCCAATCAAAGCAATCCGTGTAAAAGAAGCGATTGAAGAAAAAATTAATTGTCCTGTTAAATGTAATCGAGTTGTTATTCCTGAAGTAGAAAATATGGCTGCCAATTCGTCTGAAGATATTTCTGAGAAAAAAGCAGCTCGCATCATTGACAAAGAAAATTATAATCTAATTTTAGTTGACATTTATGCAAATAGCGTCAGCAAAATAACAGGCGTGCCTTTTCGTGGCAAAAAAGCAGTAGCATTTTGCGCTGGCATCGATCATTCAGAACACGTTGCAGAGATCTTTAATCAAAACTTACTCATAGAAAATATAGACCCGCTCTGTTTTTTACAAAAACAGTATCAAATCAATGTTAAAATTCATTTTCTACAGGAAACAAAAAAGAAATTTGCAAAAACTACTGGTCTTACTGAACAAGAACGTCAAAACAAAATTGAAAAAGAAGCAAATACTTCAATAGATACGTTTCTTAAAAAACACCCTTTCTGTGTTGCTAAAGCAGTACATTCCAGAAAAAAAGAAAACAACTCTGAATCCACTGATACAAAAATAACATCGCTTGATCAGCAAGAATGCCGAGAGATTATTTTACAATATAAATTAGGTGGAACAAGAATTCTAACGGGTTCAGACATGTTGAAAGAAGGCTTCGATGATCCAGAAACTGAATTAGTATTTAATCCTAGACCGACCAAATCCGAAGTGGATGAAATCCAGCGATGCGGGCGTGGCCTACGATGGTCAAAAGATCCCAAAAAGATTTGTGAAATTTTTGATTTCCAATGGGGAACAACGCCATGTTGTCATTTTGTGCAATTTTTGAATGGTAAATTTACTGTTGGGATAGATGAAAACTTTCATAAGTCAATGAATATTCCATCAGCACCTAATAAAATCGAATTACAAAAAACTGCAAAATACAGCATAAAACATAAAGACGAAGGGGTTCTACGCCTCAAACCAAAAACAAAAAGAAAAGCTACCGAGACAAGTCAACCAACTGGTAGAATAAACAAAAAACTAAAACCAAAAAGAGAAAAAACTATTCGAGCAGTACCTACTATACAAGCCTTACAACAACTCAATACTAAAACAGACCATGCATTTAAGCTATTTAGCGAAACCGTTAAATTTGTTTTCTCCTCTGATATGGACATGGCATCTGTTGATGAAAGACAATTCGAATCCAAACATAACGATGAGAGCATGCAAATTGATCTTTCTCTTGACTTAATGGATACAAATATTGCTGCCGCAAACGATTCTTTATCTACATCAGAAATAATTTCTAATGAACAAAAGCAAATGATAGAAAAATGGAAGAATACAGTGGAAAATTATAAAGCATTTTTTGCAAAATTTGCAGACACTTCTTCGCATGTTACGACTGAAAAATCAGTCAACGCTGATGTTCGTGATTCATTAACCTCTACACATGTTCTACAACAGCTGCATACTCAGTATACAACTCTAATTAACAAAATCGAACGACTCACTAATCAAAGTTTATTAGAAACCTTTGATGAGCTGAAAACGCTTGATAAAGAAGTTAGCATGTTAAATGCTAATTTATTTCAACATTCAGCGCAAATTAAAACACATCTTCAATCGAAACAAAAACCATCACAACCTAATCAATCACAGCAACAAGAAATAGCAATAGAAAATATATTTGCGCCAAGTAACGATATTTTTTATCTTAACTCTCAATATCAAGATGTTGACATGTCATTTATGGCTGGAATGGATCAGATAATAGAAGAAGAAAAAATATTTACCTGGGATAATAACCCGCCATTTGATCCAAATATGCAAATCGATTTTTCCTACCCCTATTTCCAAGATGAACCAATAATTCCATCATCTTCGCAAATGCCAATTGATAACACATCTCAATTTCAAGTTATTGAAAACGAATTACCTCAACAACCTATTCAGCCATTACCGCAAGTACCAGCTGATAATACTCTCCAGAAAGCACCAATCATGGAAGAACACAAATCTGAACAAGAAACCATTGATCAAGAATTTAAAAAACATATCGCCCAACTAAATGATAACTTTAGAAGTAAGGGATGCGGAGAAATAATCAATGACAGATTAAACTCTATTTCACCAAAATTGTGGTCTGATAAAAATAGCAAAGGACAAACACTGTTAATGCATATGCTAAATCAAATTCATAATGCTACTATTTTACAAAGAGTCATCAAAAAAATTGCTGCAAATAAAGAAACTGCCAAATCTTTTGCGATTTGTGATTCAGAAAACAATACTGTCTTACATGCCATTTTATCTCACGAACCCAAAAAACAATTGTTTATTCAAGCCAACTTTTTATATACATGGATGGAACTTGTTATCAAAAACTGTCCGGAGCTTGTTAAACAAACAAATAAAAATAAACAAACCCCTTTGCATCTGGCTGCACAAACGTTATTACTAGAGAATAAAAACGTCCATTCCAGTCTTGTAGATGAATTTTTTAAATACATAGAAAGTTTTCTTCAATTAGCTGAAAAATATAATCCTGATCTGAAGAAAAATGATATAATAAATGCAAAAGATAGCAATGGCGCAACGGTATTTGATTATGCAATCCAGAGCATACCAAAAAATCAGAATACAACGTTAATTGAGAACCTTCTTCAACATTACAATATTATTCTAAGCGACGAAAATATAGATCAACTCAAAAAACTCGCGCCTCATCATCACAATCTACAAAAAATACTCACACAAAAAGAACTTTATTGCCATCAATTGTGCCCATCTCCTCTAACGCCAGAATTGATAACTTCACAGACAGCCAATTTTGCAGGCTTCGTGCAAAATAGTAATCACCTTTTGCATGCGCTCTTTAATACAGTTCATTTTTTTAATGGCTACTTGCCTAAGGAAATAAATGATCCACTGCATCATTCTCAAGTAAAAAATAAATGTTGTTACTTTATTGCTAAACAGCCAGCCATTGTAAATGCACAAAATGATAAAGGACAAACTCCCCTTCACCTTGCAATTTTTGCATTAAATAAATATCCTGCTGATTTCTCTGAAGCACGTAATTATTATGCAGCATCTGTTTGCCAGTATATCTGCATATTGAATAAGATATTAAATAAATGCAATCTTACCCTTGATTTAAATAGTCAGGATAAAGAAGGCAAAACTCCGCTAGATTATGCAATTCAATTAAACAGTCATGACATATTAGTTAATTATCTCTTACGAAACGGGGCACGTGCTCATTATTATCAACATGATGCTCGATATTGCCAATTGTTACAATCACACATACGTTCTGTTGTTACGCTACCTCCTCCTGTACCCAACATATTTGCAAACGGCCTGACTTTATTTCAGCCAGCACCCGCTGCCATAATAACAACGACAACGCAATCTTCCGTATCACCTGCATATAATTTGAATCAGAATTGATAAACTTTGCGTTGTTAAGAATTTCTTAAGAATCGCCCGTTACACTTGGGTCTTGTTTATAATTCATTTCCTCAAGCGAAAAAAGAGGGAATTGTAAACAAACCCTTTAACCTACACAAATAAATTATCAAGGAAGACAGATATGTTTACAAAAAGCGCGCTCGCAATAAAAACAACCGCCTCCGATGAAAAAACAACCCTATCTGTTCCTAATACACACGGTACAGCTGAGCTTGAAGAATTAAAACAACAACAAAAAAAGCTACAAGACATTATTAAGTCATTTCGAGATCTTGCAGCCAAAATACAAAAAAACTCCCCCTCGCCTTCTTTGGAGGAATTAATAGCGCAACAATCGACGAATGTGATTAAACCTGCTACTTATTCATTTTGGCCAAAAGATATCAACACAAAGATTGAAGAAAACTTACATGCAATGCTTGATTCATTAGCAAAAGAATACAAAAAAATTATTCTATTAAGCGATAAATTAAATGATTATCAAGATCAAATGAAATTATGCGATAATACAATTGCTTTAGCTTCTGATCTTGAAAAATTCATTGACCAAACTATTCAATTAATGAATGAAGAAAAAGAAACACTTGAAAACAAACAACATACAACACAAAACCTTCCTTTAGCTATCTTGAAATTTTTAATAACAAGTGTAGTGCCTCTGCATTTTAAAGAAATATTGCAGCTCATCTTGGATATTTTACCCAAACAGTCCGATGGAAATACAACAGAAGATATCGATCTACAAATACAAAAAAAAGTTCAAAATGCATTGAGCAATGAAAATAACGTACTAAACAAAATCGTTGCCACATTAGAAGTACTTTATTATAGAGCAGAAAACGCTTTTAAGGCTTCTCTCTCAAAACAAGCCGTTGCTAAGCCAACTACATTAAGCATTGAGTTACCAGAACAAGGAAACGACTCCCCGACAAGCATGCTAAGCCCTGCTTCTCGCACGAGACTTTTTGGTTCTAAAAATAGCTCATCACATTCTACATCCACAAACACAGATTTATCTCATTCTGCCACATGGCGTTGTCATATTTTATGATATTAAAATGAAAAAAAAGAAAAGCACATCGATATAATACGTCCGTAGGTTTTTTGCCAGATTTTTTAGGGGGAGTGTAAAGCGAGTGCGCATAGGGTAAGAATCAAGAAACAGGCAGTATACAAAAGCATCTGCCTGTTTTTTGACTATAAGGAGACCTAAACCCTTTGATTATAAAAACTTGTAAACTACACCTAAGTTAAACACATCGGATGATGTTTTTCCAAGGTTAGTTACAGTATTATATCTGGTGTATATGTACTCTCCACGTAGATCCCAGTTTTGGTTTAAAGCAATTGATGCACCTGGGCCAATGTGCCAGCCAGTCACTGTATCTGATACGCCGGTACCATTAAAGTGAGTACGACCTCCACCTAAGCGTACATATCCGAGAACACGATCAACAATCATGTATCCTGGGAGAAGACTAATGCCCCAAGCCCAATTTGATTTCGCGCTCGTAGAAGTTGTACCTTGTGTGTACTGGAGATCTTTTACGTTAGCTGTCCATATTCCAAATATTTCACCAGCCAAATAAAATTGTGACATCATCATCCCATAACCAAGAGAAAGATTACCATCTATTCCCCTGAAAACAGTCGGTGAGCCAGAATAATTATTTCTGCTGCCTAAGCTAAGCCCTACATAAGGACCCGCAGTATAGGTAAACACAGGGCATGGTGCCATTTCTTCACCCTTGTAGTTACCGCCACCTGCAAAAGCAACACTTGAGCTTGCTGCTAAAACTCCACTTACAATTAGTAATTTCTTAAACATGATTTTCTCCTATAATTTCCTTATAACAACTACGTAGTTTTACAACATATAGATATCAAAAACACTAAAACTTTTTGCATCATGAAACATCATCTAGATTGCTAAGTTTCATCTTTAACCATCGTCCGGATAAGTCAAAGAGATGTTTACACATATCTACTTGCATATCCGTGATGCCGGATACGCTGTTGCATCACATGATAGACCATACCACATATTAGATAGAAATAGCTATTAAAATCATAACGTTATTATTTTTAATTGGTCAAATTAAATTTAATTTTGGCATAAAAAATCAAATTATATACAAATATAGCGCCTCATCTACAGGTAAGAAGCAACAAATAAAATCTAGAACGTAAAAATAACACCTTTTTTTGATAAAAATCTTGATAACTTTCTCATGCTTTTTTACTTAAAAAGACTCTATTATTTGTAATTATTTTTTTGAGATTATTTTTATCTCTAATACAAAAATAATCTCAATATATCTAAACATCAATTATAAATCATACTGAAATAATACGACTAATTAATAAAAAACACTTGCTCATAAACAAACATTCCAATAAATTAATACGTTGAACCTCTTTGATACGATCTGCGAATCAAAATGGGAATAAACTTGAAGTTATCAAAATATAAGGAGATATATTAATGAAAAAGCAACTGCAACTTTCACTTGTTTCAGCAGCAATATTATTAGCTGTAACAACTGTTTGTTCTGCAAAAGGTTATAAAGCTGACAGTTATAAAGGTGAAGCACCTTGTCCAGTTCCTCTGACGTTAAAAGATGGATTCTATCTCGGTGCGCAATTAGGTTATGATTCCTATCGTGTTAATCATAATGCTAGCGTAACATCTGGAGTTAATAATTTTACTGCAAGTCCAGTAATCAACCCAACTGGCCTCGTCGGTGGACTATTTGGTGGTTATGGTCAATACTTCAGTAACATCTATTACTTAGGTGGTGAGCTTTTTGTAAATGCCAGTGGTGCAAATACAAAATACGATGCAAGCACTCTCGGTGGTTTAGTTTCTACTTACTATTCTAAGGTAACCGTTCGAAACAGTTATGGATTTGGTTTATTACCAGGTCTTAAGCTAAATGACACTTCTTTACTTTATGTGCGTTTAGGTTTCAATCGTGTAAGCTTGAAAGGACAAGAAAACGCTACTCTCGCAGGTACATCAGTCAGCAACACCAGTACTCACTGGAGCAGCGGCTTTAACTTTGGCTTAGGTTTGGAAACGACCTTCTATCCAAACTGGAGCTTAAGAGCCGAAGCTAGCCATACCAACCTTAGCTCCTTCTACACAGGTGCTACTAAAATTATACCGTACGATAATCAAGCTATGTTAGGCGTAATTTACCACTTTGCGTAAATAGATATAACATCACTAAAGTAGCGTATGAGTTACTGCTAAATATCCCGCGCTTTGTTTATCGCGGGATATTTTTTTAAACCTATCATTCTATAGCCTGTCATTAATTACTTTCTCGAATTTACCCCGCAACAAGCGCGTGACCCCGTGAAATTTTATAAGAGCCTGTTCAATGTCTCTGGGCTTAAGCGAAAAAGCAGATAATCGAGACATTGAACAGACTCTAAATGACAATATAAGACTTGGAAAAAAATCTATTCCTCATTAACATTAGCATTACATAAGCGCATTATCCTAAATTCGGCAGTTGTAACCGTAGCGAGAAGGACTGCTGTTACAACTGCCGAATTTAGGATTATCAATCATCGGAGATAACATTTCATGAAAATCATCATTATTGGCGGCACAGGAAAAATTGGCCATGCCGTTCAGCAAGAATTAAAACCACGTCATGACATCATCGTTGCTGCTCGCAAAAATAGTGAAATCATAGTCGATATCACTGATACCACATCAATAGAACAAATGTATCAATCTATCGGGAAATTCGATGCTGTGATCTCTACCGTTGGAAAAGTATATTTTGGTGATATTCGCACCATACAATCGGAAGATTATTACGTTGGCTTAAATGATAAGTTAATGGGACAAGTGAATTTAGTTTTAATTGGACAAAAATATATTAATGATCATGGCTCATTCACTTTAACAAGCGGTATCCTAAGTCAAGATCCCATTCAATTTGGATCATCAGCTTCTATGGTCAATGCGGCGTTAGAAGGGTTTACTAAAAGCGCCGCCATTGAACTCCCTAAAAACATTCGTATTAATGTGGTAAGTCCCACAGTTATTTTAGAATCTATAACTGAATATGCGAGTTATTTTCGTGGTTACGAGCCTGTGTCTGCAGCACGGGTTGCTCTCGCTTACAGCAAAAGCGTTGAGGGACATCAAACCGGTCAAGTCTATCGAGTAGGATATTAGACGACTACTTATTCAGCAAAACGGAGCTAGAGCCCTTTTCCAGAGTAATATCAGCATTGACAAAACCGCTCATCATCCGGAAAATCGGCTAACCTTACGGAAGGAATAAAGGCATGAGTTCAGGGAAAAAATTTCGCGATACACTACTCACTGAAAAACCTTTGCAAATTGTTGGGACTATTAATGCCTATACCGCGTTACTAGCAAAACATGCAGGCTACCGAGCCATTTATTTATCGGGTGCGGGTGTAGCAAATGCATCTTTTGGCTTGCCTGATTTAGGCATCACGACTTTCAACGATGTTTTAGAAGATGCACGACGCATTATTAATACAGTCGATTTACCTTTATTAGTCGATATTGATACAGGATGGGGAAACGCATTTAATATTGCACGTACTATTCGTGAGATGAACAAAGCGGGTGTTGCTGCAGTACACATTGAAGATCAGGTTCAAGCCAAACGTTGTGGCCATCGACCTCATAAGGCTTTAGTTGATTCTGCAGAAATGGTCGATCGAATTAAAGCAGCTGTCGATGCTAAAATAGATCCTCACTTCGTCATTATGGCAAGAACAGACGCTTTAGCTTCAGAAGGTTTAACTGCAGCAATTGATCGTGTGATGCAATATATTGCTGCAGGTGCCGACATGATTTTTTTTGAGGGCGTGCGTGATATTTCTCACTATCAAACACTTACCCAACAATGTGATGTTCCTGTACTTGCTAATATGACTGAATTTGGGGTAACACCACTTTTCACTGTTAATGAACTACAAAATGTGGGGATTCGCTTAGTGTTATACCCTCTTAGCGCATTCCGCGCCATGAGTGCAGCAGCACTGAATGTATACGAAACCATTCGTCAACAAGGCACACAGAAAAATCTAATCCCTATTATGCAATCACGTGAAGAACTCTATCATTTTCTAAATTATTATGCCTATGAAAAAAAATTAGATGCACTTTTTACAAAGGAAAAAAACAATGATTAAAAAAGCCGGTGGTTTAGCAGGCATTATTGTTGGTGATACTGCGATTAGTACTGTTGGAAAAGAAGGTGTAGGACTGACTTATCGCGGCTATGACATTCATGATTTAGCTGCACACAGTAGTTTTGAAGAAGTTGCGTATTTACTTATTTACGGTGAATTACCTCATCAAAAAGAATTACAAGCTTATTGCGAAAAATTAATGATGCTGCGCGAATTACCGGACCCACTTAAACTCGTCCTTGAAACTATTCCAGCAAACACTCATCCTATGGATGTACTACGTACAGGCTGTTCTATGCTAGGAACATTAGAACCCGAATCCAAACAATATGGTCAACAAGACGTGGCGGATCGCTTGATTGCTTCCACGCCAAGCATGCTTCTCTATTGGTATCAATTTCATCGTACAGGTAAACGCATTAAAACCATTTCTGACGAACAGGGTGTCTCTGGTCATTTTCTTTATTTACTACACGATAAAAAACCCGATGAAGAACATCGTCGTGCATTTGATGTTTCCTTAATTCTTTATGCTGAGCATGAATTTAATGCCTCGACTTTTGCGGCACGTGTGACGACTTCCACGGAGTCTGATTTTTATTCTGCTATTGTTTCAGGTATCGGAACATTACGCGGCCCATTGCATGGCGGCGCAAATGAAGCGGCTATGGAACTGATCGCTCGCTTTAAAAATCCAGATCAAGCAGAACGTGGCATACAAACTATGTTAGCTGATAAAGTTAAAATTATGGGCTTTGGACATCGTGTTTATAAACTATCTGACCCACGCTCAGACATCATTAAAAGTTGTTCAAAAAAATTAGCGGAGCATGCGCAAGATGGATATCTTTATGCTATCTCTCTGCGCATTGAACAAGTCATGTGGAATGAAAAACATTTATTTCCCAATTTAGATTTTTATAGCGCTACGGCTTATCATTTTAGCCATATTCCTGTATCTATGTTTACGCCGATCTTTGTCATGTCACGTCTTTCAGGCTGGAGCGCTCACATTATTGAACAACGCAATAATAATCGATTAATTCGTCCCGAAGCCAATTATATTGGACCAGCGCCCCGCGCTTATGTCCCTCTCAACGAACGAGGTTAATTTATCTATGATGAATTACGCAGCAGATATCAACGTACGTCCCGTGCCTGATAAAGAATTGGTGACGTTAGCAGACTATGTTACGGCACACACCATCACAAGCCTACCAGCCTATGCTACAGCACGTTATTGCTTGATGGATGCGTTAGGCTGCGCATTCCTTGCATTGCGCTATCCAAAATGTACAGCATTATTAGGACCCATTGTCCCTGGCACACAAGTCCCGCATGGCGCACGTGTACCAGGCACACAATATGAATTAGATCCGATACTCGCGGCATTTAATATTGGTACACTCATTCGTTGGTTAGACTTTAATGACACTTGGTTAGCAGCAGAATGGGGCCATCCTTCAGACAACTTAGGCGCCATTTTAGCGGTGAGCGATTACGTTAGCAGAAAAAACATCGCTGAAAAAAAACCACCCCTTATCATGCATGATGTGTTAACTGCGATGATTAAAGCCTATGAAATTCAAGGTATTCTGGCATTAGAGAATGCCTTCAATCGAGTCGGACTTGATCATGTCGTTCTGGTAAAAGTTGCTTCAGCCGCACTTGCGATGCAATTACTGGGTGGTAATCATGAAGACATTATTAATGTACTATCCCATGCGTGGATTGATGGCCAAAGTTTAAGAACGTATCGCCACGCTCCCAATACAGGCTCACGAAAATCATGGGCAGCAGGTGACGCGACTAGCCGCGCGGTACGTTTAGCGTGGTTAGTTAAACAAGGTGAAATGGGATATCCCAGCGCTTTAACTGCAAAAACATGGGGATTTTATGATGTACAATTGCGCGGTCAACCTCTTCGTTTTCATCAATCATTAAATAGTTATGTCATGGAAAATATTTTATTTAAAATTTCTTTTCCTGCTGAATTTCATGCACAAACAGCTGTTGAATGTGCTATTGCTTTGCATAACACAATTAAGGATCGATTAGAAAAAATTGATAAAATCATTCTAACAACCCAAGAATCTGCTATTCGTATTATTAGCAAAACTGGCCCACTCTATAATTATGCTGATCGTGATCATTGCTTACAATATATGGTAGCAGTAGGATTGTTGCACGGCGATTTAAAAGCAAATTATTATGACGACCCATTTGCAGATGACCCACGAATCGATGCATTGCGTAATAAAATGCACGTTGAAGAAGACCCACAATTCAGCAAAGACTATCTTGATATCAATAAACGTTCTATTGCTAACGCAATTCAAATTTATTTTAAAGATGGGACACACACCGATAAAATCCAAGTTGAATACCCTATCGGTCATAAACGCCGACGTGAAGCAGGCATTCCATTGCTTTTAAAAAAATTTGAAGAAAATATAGCGCCCCATTTTTCAAATCAAAAAGTAGATACCCTACTCAAACTATTTTTGGACCAGAAAAAACTTGAAAGCATGCCTGTTAATGAGTTTATGGAACAGTGGATTAAATAACATTTTTTTTCAATAAAGACAAAACATTACGCCTTATTTTTAAAAATGAATACAAATTGTACAATGCAAAATCTTTTGGTATACTATTTTTCAATATCTATCCATTAGGTGCGTTGCGTATGCTCTCAAAATCTCCTCTCAATAATATCGGAGCAGTTGAAGAAAAAATTTCTGCGCCAGAAAATACAGACACACAGCCGCAAACAGAAATAGTAGAAATCCGTGTTCTTTCACTGAATATCGCTTGTTTGCCGACCCCTCTTGGTCAAATAAATAAACATACATTAAGACCTAATCGTACGCGCGCACATGAAATTGCCGATGATATTGTGCAATGGAACAAATCATACCTGGCTGGCGAATCCAAGGATGATGAAATACCGCCCTTGGTCATCTGCTTTCAAGAATCATTTGATCAAAAAGCAATAGCTATTTTACGCGCTCACTTAACACTTTATTATCCACATCAACTAATTAATCCAGGCGCAGGAAACATTAATGTAGGCAGTGGATTAGCGATTTTTAGCACGTTTCCTATTATTGATTCAGGTTTTGTTCCTTTTAAAAATAATATGATTGGAGAAGAAACCTTAGCCAACAAAGGAGTGTTGTGGGCAGAGCTCAATATTAATGATAAACAATTTGTTACCGTGTATAACACGCATTTACATGCTGGCGGAGCAATTTTCCCCAAATGGTCAAAATTTTATGGCGGCTCGACTTCAGAACGCCGTGGAGAACAGATGCAAGTGATTTGCGATCTCAATAAAGAACATGAAAAAATATCAACTAAAAAAATCAACGGACTTACATTACAACGCGCTAAATTTATTGTAGCAGGTGATTTCAATACTGGCATACAAGACAAACGCAGGCAACTTTCAATCAGTACTGGTCTATCCAAATTAAAAAATGGCTTTGATATAGGAGATATTAAATATCTTGGACAATATCATTTTTTTCAACTTTTTGAATGTCCAACACCTATCAATTTCATACAGGTTAAAGAACTATTTCTTAAAAAAGATATAGAAAAAAAAATAAATCCCGCATTGTTACAAAAAGCCAAAGAGCAGCATTTATTTACGGGCACATCTATTGCATCTGACGTATTAAAAAAATCTGTTCGCACAAAAGGACATTCCATCATTCAAGGACATGAAGCAACAGGCAAAGTCATTGATTGTCTAGCGCATAGCGCAGAACAAGGCGTTGAGTGCTCTCTTGAAACGGAAATTACCAATCGTTTTCATAATTCTACCGATCACTTTGGCATGTTTGGAATATTTAGATTAGCATTTCCAAAAGAACAAAATAGAAAACAATCCCCTGCTATTCAAACCATGGATAATAATCCTAAGAATAACAGTGGGACGTAATTGGGTTGACATTTGCTAAGGAGAAACCTACTGTGTTAAAAATATCTTTATCTCTACAAGAACGCAAAGTCATCTTTCTTTCTTCACTGGGTGGCGCGCTTGAGTTTTATGACTTTATTATCTATGTTTTTTTTGCGAGCACTTTGAGCCAATTATTTTTCCCCACAACAAATCATTTAGCATCATTAATGGGTATATTTGCCGTATTTGCTATTGGTTATTTGATCCGCCCCTTAGGAGGAGTGATTTTTAGCCACTTTGGTGATAAATATGGCCGCAAAAAAATGTTTATTTCGACGTTAATTTTAATGGCTCTGCCTACTTTTTTAATCGGATTATTACCAACGAGCGAGCAAATTGGTATCGGAGCACCCATTTTACTCATCTTCTTACGAATTCTCCAAGGGTTATCGTTAGGTGGAGAAATTCCAGGAGCTATTACCTTTGCTGGTGAACATGTGAATCCAGCACATCGCGGTTTAACCTGCGCGATTATTTTTTTTGGAATCAATACAGGAATGCTGCTAGGCTCTGCCATAAGTACGGCATTAACTATCTATCTTTCCCCTAAACAAATATTAACATGGGGATGGCGCGTTCCGTTTATTTTGGGTGGATTACTCGGTATTGTTAGTTTTTATTTACGCAAACGCATGACAGAAACACCTGTTTTTCAACTTTTTTTGAAAGAAATATCTCAACCTAAGATGCCGTTTATTGAAACATTTCGTTATTATTTACCACAACTCATTCAAGGAATAGCGTTAGTTTGGCTAGGCGCTGTTATAGTGTGTTTATTATTTCTTTATCTACCCACTTATCTGTCTTCTATTCTTCATTATCCAAAAGAAAGTATTGATGCATTAAATACCATCAATATATTATTTCTCTCGTTTATATTAGTAGGGATAGGTTGGTTATCGGATATATTTGGCAGACGATTATTTTTGTTACTGGGTTCAAGCGCGTTTGTTCTTTTTGGATATTTATTATTTTTCTTACTAACGCAACATCATATGACTTATGTGATAGGTGTTATGATCATGTTTTCATTGTGCGGTGCATGCATTATTGGGGTTTATCCAGCAACCATTATCGAATTATTTCCAACACAAATACGCTATACCGGAACAGCGATCGCATACAACATTGCTTTTGCTATTTTTGGTGGTTTATCACCTTTATTAGCAACGTATTTAATTCATCAAACAAATAATATTTTATCGCCCAGCTTTTATTTAATCATAAGTGCGCTGGCCTGTTTGCTCGCTGCGTTACCTTTGCGAAATAAACATGCAAAATCACTTTCTTAGAGCCTGTTCACTATCTCTTAGTATTTTAAAACTGAGCCACGAATAGTAGAATCCAAATTTTGTAACGTCTCGCCGACGGAAGATTTGAGGGATTGCAGTCCTGGTTCAACTAGATTTCCCAACCATTGCACAGCGGGTTGAAAAGAATTTACCATACTTGACTGTGCCCAAAAAGGTTGCTGCGCAATTGGGCTAAGCTGCACAATAAAAATCATCACTAGATTGATTAAATATCCACGCCCTAAGCCAATGATGCCTCCTAAAAAACGATTCACAATACTCATGCCACCGCTTTCAACGACACGGTTAATAAAATAACCTACCAATGATCCTATTAAAACAGTTCCAAAAAACAACACAACAAAACTAAGACCAATGGCAAACATTGAAACTTGCGCCGAAGTACCTACCCCAAAGGTATTAGATGCCGATGAAATAACCGATTGCACAGGCGCTGAACTAGAAAAATGTGCCGCAAGCGGTTTCGAAAAAAGACTCGCAATAATAAATGCTGCAATCCAGGAAAGGAACGAAATAATTTCCTTTACACCCCCTCGAAAAAAACCACCTAAAATCGAGATCAAAAATATACCTAAGATAATATAATCAACCCAATTAAAACCTGCTGTCATGTTTTATTTCCTCTGCAAACTTTGGATAATACAGTAAATGAAGTGTCAACAGACCCTAACTCTTTTCTGATAATATCACGCATATTATAAAAATACCCACATATTATCTGGACAATTACTAAAGATTGCATCCACGCCCCAAGAAAATAGGTCTCGGGCACGTTTTACATCGTCAACAGTATATACTAGCAATAATCGGTTGGTTGCTTTAATTCTCTTTGCTTTTTTTGGATCAAGAATTTTTTGATTCACATGCACTGATACGCAACTTAATTCATCACACACGACTTCCCAATTAGCCTCCCAGTCATGCATCAATAACCCAAGCAAACTCGCAGGTGAACATCTCCTAACTTCATACAAAACCGTACGTGAAAAACTCGAAATCAAAGGTGGCAGCATATCTTTACGCCAGCATTGCTCAATCACTTGTAAGACTTTTTCTACAGTTTGTTTTTCTTTACCTCGTGCTGGTTTAATTTCAACATGCGCTGATAATTGTTCACTATGCAATAGTTCAATCAACTCTGCTAATGTTGGAATTTTTTCCCCCGCAAAACGTGGATCAAACCAACTACCTGCATCCAAGGTTTTCAAATAACTATAAGGATAATCACTGACATTTCCTCTCCCGTTAGTAGTGCGATCCAGTGTTTCATCATGAATAATGACAGGTGTTCCACACGCAGCAAGCATCACATCGAATTCAACCCACCTAGCACCGATTTCACGTGCTTTTCGAAATGCAACTAATGTATTTTCCGGTGCAAGTGCACTTGCACCGCGATGCGCAATCAGAGGAAAAAGAGAAGCAGATAATTGTTCAATAGGGAACATACGTTAAATGAATTCCTAATACACCTAAAACAATCAAACCAATTGAAATAATTTTACTAAGTGAAATAGATTCTCGCAAAATAAATACTCCAAAAATGGCGACTAAAATTGTGCCGACCCCTGACCAGAGCGCATAGACAACACTGAGATCAATGTGTTGGATAGCAAAGGTTAAAGCAACAAATGAAATCGCATAAAAGAACAACATGCAAATTAAGGGTCTCCAGTTGTCAAAACCGTGAGACAATTTCATAGAAATTGTCCCTAATACACCAAAAGGAACCGCAATAATGAGATACCACCAATATGCAGCCATAGAACCAGTCATTATCCTAACCTTAGTCCCATTACACCAACAATGATTAAAAATAAAGAAGCGAATTTTATCAGCGTCATAGGTTCATGAAAAAAGAAAATGCCAATCAGTGTGATTAATGATGTCCCAAGCCCTGCCCATACAGCATAAGCTACACTGATTGCTATACGTTTAAGCGATAGCGTTAAACAAATAAAAGAAATTAAATAAAAAACAAAAATTAAAATAGAAGGCCCTAGTTTAGTAAAGCCAGCAGAAAATTTCATCGAAGTCGTGCCAGCAACTTCCAGTAAGATAGCTAAAATTAAATAAAAACTTGTTGCTAGCATTGTTCTCTCATTAATCATGTATCATCTTAACAACATCTTGATTAGGTGCGGCAGCTAATTCAACGAGCGCAACCATTCTTAACTTATTACCCACTGCTAATCCATTACTTGCTACAGGAGCCGCTGCTTTCATGAATAATGCTGCATTTTGCACGGGACCGGGCATTGTTTCATTTACAAAATTTATCTGATGCAAATAATATTTTTGCTCAGGATAAAAATTATTAAGTTGATCTATTTCTGCTTTAGCCTGTTGATAAATAGTATTACGCAGCACCCTATTGGCATTACGAATCTCATCATCACTTGGAATAAATTGTACATTATCCAAAGTAAACGTTTCGCCTGGCTTACTAACCGATTTTGCTTTATCACGCAAACCAGCGAGCGCGCTTTCAGGTAATCTTGCTTCCGCTTTCGCTCGAATATTCTCTAAACCCGACTGATCTAGGGTACGATTAAATGAAATAATATGCCAGTCTGTTTTCCCCAGCTGATTTAGCGTATCAAGCAAGTGACTTTGAATCTTACCTAAATCACTATCATTCACTGACGCATTAATACCTATAGTAACTAATGCGGTTTTAGTTGCAACCCATTGCTCTGCTGTTAATTGCAGAGTTACTTTATTGAGCAACGGATCAAGAGATACATCACCCCATGCGGGAAATATCCAGCATGCACTCAATAAGATCAAATGCCATTTTTTCATGTTCTTCGCTCCTTCATTCTTTTTTGTACGGTAAATAATACGGCTGCCACATATATTTTTGTAAATAATCTTCTATATGATCAGGTGACGCAGCAAGATAAGTATTTCCTGTAGCAATCGCTTCTTTTGCAACTGCTATAGCAACCTGCAGAGACACATCGCGAATAGTTGCTAACGGTGGTAACAAATTTGCATTTGGATTTAAGCGAGCTGGAGAACAATCAGCCAATGCTTTGGCTGCTACCATAAACATTTTATCCGTCACAATTTTTGCTTTTATTACAATCAAACCTAATCCCATGCCTGGAAAAATATAACAGTTATTTGTTTGATCTACACGAAATAATTTACCGCCTTTCTGAATTTCACCGAAAGGACTCCCTGTGCCAATAATAGCTTGTTCATTTGTCCATTTAATTAAATCACTCGGCACTGCCTCACTGCGAGAAGTAGGATTAGACAATGGAAAAATAATTGGACGCGCCACATGTTTTGCCATTTCTCGAATAATATTTTCAGTAAAGATTCCACCTTGTCCTGACACACCGATTAACAATGTCGGATGAACATTTTTTACTACATCCTCCAAACTAATTTCATTTGGATTACTACGTTGCCAAGCACTCATCACACTGTCAGGTTGTGCAAATGGCTTTTGAAATGGGTACAATCCTTGACTACTCTCTAACAACAATCCAAAACGATCTACTATATAAAAACGACGGCGCGCATCAAGCTCGCTTAATCCATCTTCGACCATTGCTTGTTGAATCAAACGACTAATACCACATCCTGCAGAACCACCGCCAACGACCACAATACGTTGATCATGCAATTTTTCCTGC
>AMFJ01025450.1_pt1 | contig 20273 bp, 19 predicted proteins | sample 427208 | NCBI WGS metagenome assembly AMFJ01 (sample SAMN02954298, study PRJNA114691) | groundwater metagenome | biome: aquatic; feature: subsurface aquifer; material: sediment; isolation source: subsurface aquifer sediment | place: USA: Rifle, CO | collected 2008-08 | reverse complement strand
TTTTTTTTCGCGGATGAGGTCAGTAATAGCTTGATCAAAACAGCGTTGTACAATATGACGAATAGCGCGTGTACTTTTGATTGGGCCTTTACCTTTGGTTTTAGGAAGGAGGAAAATCTCTTCATCAGGTGTTGGAAGAGAGGAAAGATTAAGATGCTGGCGCCAGCGTTTTAACGCATCAAGCATTGCAAAACTCACGGCAATTTGCCGCATTTTATTACCTTTTCCGACAGTTTTAAACCACCAATCGCCATGCGAGTCGCGAAAAAAATCACGCATCATCGGTGTCCAGCGTGAAGACGCAGCCAGTTCAGAAATACGCAAGTACATACCATACAAGGCATGCATCATAAAAAGTGTCCGTTCATGTCGAATCGGATTTTGTTCCGCCATTAAAGTGGCTGCTTTAATGACCGTTTTCCACTGTATTTCTGATAAACGCCGAATGGTAGGAGATTGCTGTTGCTTTTGAATAAATTTACTTTTTTGTCTAATTTGCAAGAGAGGGTTTGTTTCTGTTACTTCTTCTTGTATTAAATAATTATAAAAACTACTTAAAATAGCAAAAATTTGTTTCATACCTTCTCTCGACAGCTTGAAATGAGATTTTTCTGGACGTTTGCCCATTTGAAAAGATTTTTTGGCAATTTTTACAACAAAAGGGCGCCATGCAGGATTTGGTTTGTGAGCTCCATTTTGTTGAATAAAGCGTGCAACTGTTTTTGTACCGACCCAATTGTCGTCTGGATTTTGGCAAAATTCAAGAAAAATTTCTATGTCTGCGCGCTTTAAATTTAATATAGATTTGCTGTAGATATGTAAACCCCATTGAAATAAGCGTTCTAATTCACGGCGGTAAGCATTAAAAGTATCAAGACTGCCACGATAACTATAAAGAAAATTCAATATTTGTTGATAATCTTTTGTTGCATGTTCAGGTAACTTGGTTTTTAAATGAGAAAAACAATCTTTAAGCCAGACATTTATAATCGCGCGTGCATCTCCTGATTGGCATTGTCTATATTGATCTTGTACATTTTCAAGCGTGTCAAATAAAGGGCAGGGCGCTATAGCAGGGCTTTTTTCCATAATATCCTCCAAGCTTATTGATGTTGAATTATTTTTTATTAATGTACTTTACGTTAGGAAGCCCTTTGAAATCGGCATCCTGAGACCAAACGGTAGCATCGTGTGCTAGCCCTGTTGCTAGAATAATGCTGTCAGCTAAAGGAAGTTTATGCAATACACCTAATTTTGCAGCGCTCAAAGATATTTCAACGTCTAAATCAATAACTATACCTTGCATCATGCACTCAATACTTTCAAATGCTTGTTTTTCTGAACATCGTAGCAATACATGCTTAAAGACTTCAACAAGAGAAATGCTGGGAACAAGTAAATTTTCGGTATTTTCAATGACAGGCGCAAAAAAATGAGCATTGCTTGCATCCGCAAAATATTCGAGCCACCCAGATGAATCTACCACATTTTTTTTCATGTTCTGTCCTTGTCACGTTTAATCTGAGTATCGATGCCTTTTAAGAATCCGCGCATTTTTTTTATATCTTTAACAGGCACAAATTCCAAACGATTTTGATAGCGAAAAACATGTAATTTTTCGCCAGGTACTAAATGAAGTGCTTCGCGAATTTCTTTAGGAATAACGATTTGATATTTTGGTGAAATGGTTACGGTTTGCATATTAACCTCATCGATACTAAATTCGTATTACATAATTATAATCGATATGACTAATAAACACAACGATGCAACGGGCATGAGTGTAACTGAAGCCGCTATTCGTCTAGATGTATCACGTACTGCCTAAATACTTCCTGTAATACAAATTACAGGAAGTGTTAGATGGGGGGTTGGGTGGATTCAACGGACTAAGAATGCCATCTAATTTTTCATAGACGAATTAATTATTTTTAATAATTTCTCTCGCATCATTCCAAACTAATTTTTCACAATATTTTTTCATTTCATTTTCTGAAAAATGTTTAACAAAATCTCGCTGTTCATGATGCGTCATGCTTTGTTGATTTGAAAATTTCACTATTAAAATCATAAGATCCGGATTATTATTATCTTGCAACAACTCATATAATAAACATTTTTCTTCAGCTTTTGTTGGCTCAATCAGCTTCATTAAGGAAGTGATTAGTTTTTCACGGCAACCTGGTTTTGCATAAAAATATTCAATACAGTAAGCAGTGTTAGCTAAATCATAAGACATATGAATCCCCCTGGAGGCAATTTATTTTCCTATTATTTTTAAGCTTCAAGTTTTTTATATTTAATTCGATGCGGCTGCTTTGCTTGTTCACCTAGCCGGCGTATGCGGTCTTCTTCATAATCAGTATAATTGCCCGTAAAAAAGGTTGTTTCACTGTCCCCTTCAAATGCCAAAATATGCGTCGCAATACGATCTAAAAACCAACGATCATGCGAAATGACCATAGCACAACCCGGAAAACTTAATAATGCTTCTTCCAAAGCACGCAATGTTTCGACATCTAAATCATTTGTCGGTTCATCTAATAATAAAACATTGCCGCCACTCGCCAGCAATTTTGCAAGGTGAACTCGGTTGCGTTCACCGCCGGACAAATCTTGAATAAATTTTTGTTGATCGGTACCTTTGAAATTAAATCGGCCTACATAAGCACGTGAAGGAATTTGATAATTACCAATGGTCATCATGTCTAAACCATTAGAAATTTCTTGCCACACGTTGTTTTTTCCATTGAGTGCATCACGGCTTTGATCAACATACGATAATTTGACTGATTCACCGATCCGAATAATCCCTTCATCAGGTGTTTCAAGGCCCATCAGCATTTTAAATAATGTAGATTTACCCGCTCCATTCGGCCCGATGATACCAACGATTGCACCTTTAGGAATTTGAAAACTGACATTTTCAAATAACAAACGGCCGTCAAATCGTTTACTGATGTTGTCCGCTTCAATCACTAAATCTCCTAAACGGGGCCCAGGTGGAATATAAAGTTCTTGAGTTTCATTACGCTTTTGAAATTCTTGTGAACTTAATTCTTCGTAACGCGCAAGACGTGCTTTGCTTTTTGCATGACGGCCTTTAGGATTAGCGCGCACCCATTCAAGCTCAGCTTTCATTGCTTTTTGATGAGCGCTTTGTTGGCGTTCTTCTTGCTCTAAACGTTGTTCTTTTTGTTCAAGCCAAGCAGAATAATTTCCTTCATAAGGAATACCTTGACCGCGATCTAATTCTAAAATCCAACCGGCAACATTATCCAAAAAATAACGATCGTGAGTGACTGCCACTACTGTACCGGGATAATCATGTAAAAAACGCTCGAGCCAAGCAACACTTTCAGCATCTAAATGGTTAGTAGGTTCATCGAGTAACAGCATATCGGGTTTTGATAACAATAAACGACAAAGCGCCACACGCCGCTTTTCACCACCCGATAATTGAGTAACATCCGCATCCCATGGCGGTAAACGTAGCGCATCCGCTGCAATTTCTAATTTACGTTCCAGTTCCCAGCCGTTAATCGCATCGATTTTACCTTGCAATTCGCCTTGCTCATAAAGCAAGTGATTCATTTCGTCTTCACCCATGGGTTCAGCAAATTTCATACTGATTTCATTGAAGCGATTCAATAAAGTCAAAGCATCCCCTACCCCTTCTTCAATGTTTCCGCGAACAGTTTTATTGGGATCTAATTGAGGTTCTTGAGATAAATAACCAATGTATATATCACTCTGTGGACGCGCTTCACCCACAAATTCTTTATCTATTCCAGCCATAATCTTAAGTAAAGAAGATTTACCTGATCCATTTAAGCCAAGTACACCAATTTTGGCACCAGGATAAAAAGACAACCAAATATTTTTGAGTATTTCACGTTTGGGAGGGACAATTTTACCAACGCCCTGCATAGTATAAATAAATTGAGCCATAAGAACTCTACGATAGTTTTTAATAAGTTGTGTACTATAACAAGATATGGGCTTTTAAAAAAGAATAAGATATGGTTTACAAAGCATTATATCAGACCCCGCAATCAATCAAATATGATGCGGGGTGATATATTATTTATGGATAAAATAACCAATCACGGTTCCCATTAATACAGCTAAGCCGAGTGATTTAATGGGTTTATGAACAACATAATCCGTAATGTTTTCTTGGAGCAAATCAGTCTTTTCTTTAACATTATCCAATGTACCAGAAAGTGCTTTTGTTGCTCTTTTAGCCATATGGCTTTTAGCCCTTGATAATGCGTTTTTAATTAATGCTATGTCTGTATAGAAATTAGTGCGCTTACTTCTAGTTATTGAGCGATGCATGGTTGCTTCCTCCAATTGGATTTGGATGCCAGCTATTATTATAACGCTGTTTAAAGATTGTTAGGCGGGAATAATCCTAAATAGATCTTTTATTGATCTAAATAAGGTCAATAAACGGTTTTTTTGACATTATCCTGACATCAAATCGACGCGCTCCCATGTTTGCGAGCGGCCAAACATCGGGAAACCAACATATCCATGAATGCTCAATTTTTTTCCGTTTTCAACCAGTCTTGCAGAACAGCTATAGGTTTTGCCATTTTCTGGGTCAAGGATTTGGCCATTTTTCCATTGATTATTGTTTAATTTTAATCCTGACATAATCACCATCCCCACAATAGGTTGATTATGTTTATCGCCATCACAAGCTGTGCATATTTTGGCTTTTGCAACATCTTTCGTAGGGAAAATTTTGACTACCTTTGCCATCAATATTTCATCAGTCGTTTTCCAAACTTGTACGATACTTTTAGGTTTGCCTGTTACATCATCAATTGTTTTCCAGTAACCAATGGGTGATGCTGTTTCAAAAGAAGTTGCAAAGGCCAGACTCACAGAGCTTAAAAAGGTAGCAATGATTACCATGAATTGTCTATTAAAACGCATCGATTTTCTCCTTATCAGCGAATCAATGTACTAGTGTAGTGCTTTGACTATTCTTTCCCTGACTTCTTCAACCGTTCCCAATCCATTAATGGTGACATGAACCGGAGAATGATCAGGCGCTATTTTTGCTCGTTGAATATAATAATTCACGAGTGGTTCTGTTTGTTGATGATACACAATAAGACGTTTACGAACTGTCTCCTCTTGATCATCAGGACGTTGATGAAGCAGCTCGCCGGTAAGATCGTCTTTGCCTTTTATTTTAGGCGGGTTATATTCCACATGATACACTCTTCCTGAAGCAGGATGCACGCGTCTTCCGCTTAATCGTTTAATGAGCTCCGCGTCGGGTACCTTTATCTCAACAATATAATCAAGATGTACATGATTCTCGTATAAAGCTGCCGCTTGCGGAATTGTACGCGGAAACCCATCCAGCAAAAATCCTTTCATACAATCTGGTTCTTGTATCCGTGCCTTAACGAGCTCAATCATAATATCATCCGATACTAATTGTCCGGCATCCATAATTTTTTTCACTTGTTTACCAAGAGACGTTCCAGCATTGATAGCGGCACGTAACATGTCCCCTGTAGAAATTTGACCGATGTGGTATTTTTCTTTGATAAACGCTGCCTGAGTTCCTTTACCAGCCCCGGGAGATCCGAGTAAAACAAAACGCATCTATGCTCCTATAAAGCCTAATAAATAAAAATCATTTTAGTAGACAATAGGAAGTGATGCCAGAGCTTTTCATTCATGGGAGGTTTTTATATCAATCAATACGGGTATTGCGCCTGGTGATTGGGTATATTGCTTAAGGACACTTAAAGCACGTTGACTGCCCGTATCGTTCCATTGCTCATAGGCTTCCAATGGTAATAGATCAGGATACTGTTTAGAGTAGCTTCGTATGGACTGCAAGACATCCATTAAACACACAAATTGCTGGCTTAAAGAGTAATATAAGTCATCACTTTTTTTTGAAATTTTGACATATGCCGCTTGGCCAACCTTCACAAAATAGTTTAATTTCACCAGTCGTTTTTCAGCAATTTTAGGATAAAGCCCCGTAAATAATAAGCACATATCACCCACTTCTTGCAAGGCAACTTCTTGTTTAGTCTTAGATAATTGCATACTTTCCAGAAAATCAACCGCAATAATGTGTTTAACCAGTTCCGGGCGATTGGTATAACGCATCAGGAGAAAAACGAGATAGGATTCTATGTCTTCTTTTAATGCTATAGCGCACGACCTTTCTGCATCGTGTATAATGCTATGCCATAATGCCGTAGAGGTTGCGTGAGTTAAGATGCTCATACCGGCCTCCTATGTGAAAAATGCATTCCCCGCACTTTCAGTATAGAATATGAATACAATTATATCCTTAATTATAAGAATTGACAAATCGAGTAAAGCATGGCTGATATATTCATTTCAGATTTACACCTTGAAGAAGCACGTCCTGGCATTGCTAAATTATTTTTACAATTTTTAGCAGAACACGCTTCTACTGAAAATTCTCTCTATATTTTGGGGGATTTTTTTGAAAGCTGGATAGGTGATGATGATCATACCTCTTTTAATCAATTAATTATTAACGCATTAAAAAATGCGGCATCACAAGGATTAACTCTTTATTTTATGCATGGCAACCGAGATTTTTTGATAGGCAAAAAATTTTTAAAACAAACAAAGTGTCAATTATTGCCTGATAAATATGTCGTTAATTTAGCAGGAACCCTCACTTTATTACTGCACGGCGATACGTTATGTACAGAAGATCTTTCGTATTTAAAATTTCGTAAAAAATCTCGCAACTGGTTATTACAAAAAATATTTTTGCTACAATCTTTGAAAAAACGTAAATTAGTTGCCGAGCGTTATCGCAGAGCCAGCAAGCAATATACGAGTACAGCAACAGATAAAATCATGGATGTCACTCAAAAAGAAGTTGAGCGCCTTATGTTGAAATATGAAGTGCAACACATGATTCATGGTCATACGCATCGCCCTTTCGTGCATCAATTTAAATTAAATGGTATTGATGCAACACGAACGGTATTGGCTCCCTGGCATGAACGCGGTAGTGCACTCATTTGTCATAGTAACGGTCATCAAGAGTGGGTGGTTGTTGAATAACTCGCCCTAGGCACTAATCCAATCACTCTGCTTAAAGCTTCTGTACCATTTTCTGTTTTGATCGGTAAAATAATTCCTTGCGCACCGACAGGCGGTAATAATTTACAATTTGCTAGGTTTTCAACAATGTATTTTCCTGCGCCCAAAATAGCATAATGCACGGGAAAAGTAAGATCTAAACAGTCCGGTGAAAGAGAATCAATCCCCAACCCGACAATATTGCGCGTTAATAATAAATCCGCACTTTCTTTAGTAAAGCCTGGAAAATGCATTTGCCCTGAAATATCAGGATTACGAAATTTTTTTGCATCACCCCAAAATCGGTCCCAGCCTGTGTAACCAATCACTAAACTGTGCGGTTTTATTTTTTCATGCTCTGCTTCAAATGCTAAAATATCTTCGGGAGTGATATAATAATCGGCATGCGCTTTTTTAGAAACATCAATCACGTAAAACGGTGCGATTAATTCTTCTAGCGGAATATCGGCAGCATTTCTTGCGCCCGGAATAAAATGTGACGGTGCATCAATGTGCGTGCCGGTTCCCGCATTGATTTCAATCGATTGCACGCGGCACGCTTCAGGATAATCAACAATCACACGTTCTAAAAAACCGCACTGCCCGCTCCAAGTAGGCGCAGCAGAATTTAAAGTATGCGTTAAATCAATTAGCTTAAATGATGAAGAAATTAATTTACTTTCATCACTCATAAAAATTTATAATTCTAACGGTTTATATGAAATAACAATTCCCTGTAAATCAAAATGATGTTCTGCTTTTTCTGCGAGTTTCAACGCAGCAGAACGTTCAACTTCAGGGCCAATGTAAACACGCGTGCTGCTTTTTCCATTTGCTGATTTAAATTCTTTGGTAAATGCCTTGTATCCCGCCGCGCGCAGTTTGTTCGTCAAGTGCAATGCATTTTGCTTTACTTTAAAACTACCCATTTGTACTGCCCAGGAGGGAGATTTTGATACGGCAAGAGTAGATTTTTTCGGTAAATGACTGACTGTTTTAATGTGTCTCGATGGCGTAGTTTTTTTAGGAGGCACTGATTGAATAGTACGATCCGTGTCTTTTTGTTCGGGGGTTGACATATTTTTATTTTGTCTGGGTAAATCCACTTTATCAGGTGTTGGAACATTTCGACGATTGATAACAGCAGCAACAATAACTGCTGGAGGCGCTTTGACAGTAGGTGCTGGATTTTCAGATTTAGTGGCGCTCAGAATAGATGGGTCGTGTGAAACAGTCTCTGGTGTACTTGCTGCAACAGGTTCAAGTGTGCTGACACCTACCGGCAAATCTTGTTGCGGGACGGGTTGATTTTCTGCAACTCTCTGTTGTTCTTCGGGAAAAGGCGGCGCTTTAATTTGTGCGGCCTCTTGTATTGTAAAATCATTTTTAGTGACTAAAAGGGGCATCACAATGACAACCAATGCCATAATCACGACTATTCCAATAATCCTTTGTATTTTTTTCTTTTCCATAAGTTACCTCTTAAGTTTAAGTAGAACTAGATGCAATACGCTGATGAGTCAGTTTTGCTAATAGTCGGGCAATAGAATCTTTTAATTGATTACGGGTCATAATCATATCGATGGCACCATGCTCCAATAAAAATTCGCTGCGCTGGAATCCGTCCGGTAATTTTTCTCGTACCGTTTGTTCGATGACTCTTGGGCCGGCAAAACCGATTAATGCTTTCGGTTCAGCAATAATAATATCTCCTAACATGGCAAGACTCGCAGATACTCCACCCATTGTCGGATCAGTTAACACAGAAATATAGGGGATGCCTTGCTCTTCCAAACGTGCTAATACAGCACTCACTTTAGACATCTGTAACAATGAAATCAATGCTTCTTGCATTCTTGCCCCACCGCTTGCAGAGAAACACACAAAAGGAACATGGCGCTCTATGGCTGTTTCAACCGCTTTAACAAAACGCTCGCCAACGGCCGCTCCCATCGAGCCGCCAATAAAAGCGTATTCAAATGCTGCAGCAACTAATGGAATTCCACACACGTGTCCATAAAGAACAATTAAAGCTTCTTTTTCATCTGTTTCTTTTTGCGCGGTCGATAAGCGGTCTTTATATTTTTTTAAGTCTTTAAACTTGAGCCGATCAACGGGTAATACCTCTGCTCCAATTTCAACTTGCGGATGAGGGTCAAGAAAATAAGTTAAGCGCTTACGGGCAGATATTCGGATGTGATAATTACATTTGGGACACACTTCTAAATTACGCTCGAGCTCAGAACGATATAAAATAGCATTACATTTGTCACATTTCGACCAAAGACCTTCCGGCACGCCTTTTTTAGTGAGAGCGTTTGTGCGAATACGCGAAGGTAATAATTTTTTAAACCAACTCATATGACCGATTGCCCCTTAAAAGGGAATGATAAACCAATCTTCTATTATCCTAGATTTGAGAGGTGGAATCTATTATTTTTACGCTTTAAAAAAGTAAGAGTGCCCTATGATTTTCAGGGAAAAGATAAGGTGCTAAGTAATTGACTTGATAAAGATAAAGACCATGAGGATCGGCAGTGTCTGATGCTTTTGTACGGTCTTTGGCAGCCAGCACATCCTGCATCCATTCAGGAGGCTTTAAGCCTGCACCAATTGATAACAAAACACCCGCAATATTACGTACCATATGATGCAAGAAAGCGTTCGCTTGGATTTCTAAAACGACAAAGCGATCTTTGCGTTCAATCTGAATATATTCGACAAAACGCATAGGCGATTTAGATTCACATTGAGATGATCGAAACGAACTAAAATCTTGTTCTCCTAGAAGATATTCGGCTGCTTTTTGCATGGGTTTTATATCCAATGCACGCTGGTACCAAGTTGTTCGTTCAGAAAAAATGGCTGAACGCACGGGATGATTATAAATAACATAGCGATAACACCGAGAGACGGCAGAAAAACGCGCATGAAATTTTTCATCTACTCTTTCGGCCCATTGAATAGCAATGGTATTAGGAAGATAAGTATTTACACCAAATGTCCACGCGCGTATATCGCGGATAGCATGCGTATCAAAATGGACAATTTGGCCTAAAGCATGCACGCCTCTATCGGTACGTCCTGCACAAAAAATTTGAATGGACTCATCTGCTACTTGAGTGAGCGCCTTTTCAAGGCATCCTTGTATCGTTAATAAATTTTCTTGGGCTTGCCAGCCAAAAAAATCATGGCCATTGTATTCAATGCCTAACGCAATTCTGCAATTAATCGTTTTGCCTCCTGAGGTTTATAACTCATTATTTTCTATTAAACTTTCGGCAATCTGTATCGCATTTAAAGCAGCACCTTTTCGCAAATTATCTGTAACCACCCATAAATTGAGACCCTTTTTATGGGAAAGATCTTCTCTAACGCGGCCAACTAACACCTCATCTTTGCCGGTTGCATCACATACGGGTGATGGAAATTGATGCCGATTTGTCATTAATTTGATTCCTGGAAATTTTGCTAATAAATCTAATGCATCTGATAAAGTAATTTTTTCCTTGGTTTCAAGATGAACGGCAGCAGAGTGCCCATAAAATACCGGCACTCTGACAGTCGTTGGGTTGACCGCAATTTTTTTATTATCTAAAATTTTTTGAATTTCCCAGATAATTTTCATTTCTTCACGCGTGTAACCGTTTTCTTGTAATTCATCGCAATGTGGCAATACATTAAACGCAATTTGCTGGGGATATACTTTAGGTTTAATAGGAAGGCCGTTTAGTAAAAGCGCTGTTTGATCAGCCAATTCAGTGATGGCGTCTTTTCCGCTGCCGGAAACGGATTGATAAGTAGCAACATTCATCCGCGTAATACCAACCGCATCATCAATAGGTTTTATGGCTATGGCAATAGGAATCGTATTGCAATTTGGGTTGGCAATAATATTTTTTTTACGAAAACGGCGCAGTGCTTTTTCATTGACCTCAGGAACGACTAAAGGAACGTCTTTGTCATAACGAAAATAAGAACTTTTATCGATCACAATATTTCCAAGCTTTGCTGCTTTTGGTGCATATTCAGAAGAAATATCATTGTCCGTACAAAAAAAACAAAGGTCTGTTTTTTTAAAATTAAAATCTGCTAAATCTTCTACCAGATAAGATTTTTTTTTAAATTCTAATATCTCTCCTACCGAACGTTTACTGGCCAATAAAAAAATATTTTTCACGGGAAATTTACGTTCTTCTAAAATCGACAAGGTCATTGACCCTACAATTCCTGTGGCGCCTACAATGGCTACATTATATGATTTTTTCATTATTATTTACCTGTTTATTCTTCATTATTTTGCTCGACCCCTTGCAACCATATACTAATCGCCTCCCCCATTAATGTGGGATTACTCTCTTGCGCATAATGCAATGCTTCGCCAATATCGACAATTTCTAAATGAGGTATATTTTCCTTTGCCCACATGACTGTCGCAATCGTCGTAATAAATCCGGGCACTGAATATAACATTAACTTGGGCAAAGAAGATTTTGTGAGTTGAATGGAATAATCGCGAATTAATTTATCGACAGAATTTTTACCTTGCGCATTTAAATCTTGCAAATATTGCGTTAAAGGTTTGCCCGTTCCTTTTGATTGGAATGGAGCGCGATAATGTGCCATTTCTTTATCACTTAAGTTCCGGATCATTCCTTGCGATAATGTTTTATCTATAAAAAATGTACTATTCATAATAAGATCTTGCATGTTTTCGTCTCCTTGCCAAGATAAAAGCTGTTCTTGGTAAGGCAAAGACAGATCTTCATGATCAAGCGAACGCAAATAAGCTTCGTAAAATACTAATCCTTTACAATTTTTCTCATGTCGCATTGCATAATCAAAACCAATAATGGAACCCCAGCCATGCAATACCAACGTCAGTTTTTTTAATTTTAAAGTTTCAATGAATTTTTCGATATATTTGATATGCTCAAAAACCGTATATTCAATAGAAGGTTTATCTGACTTACCAAATCCAATTAAATCGAGAGCAATGCAGCGTCCTAATGTTGCTAAATGAGGAATCACATTACGCCATACGTAAGAAGAAGTAGGTACACCGTGTAATAATAAAATAGGGTCGCCTACCCCTTGCTGAACATAATGCATTTTAGCGCCATAGACATCTACAAAATGAGACGCGTAGGGAAAATCCGCTGAAATTTTTTCTGTTGTTGTCATATAGCATCCTTTTGCTATGGATTTTTAGGCATGCGCAAAATCAAATAACTCTCGCAACACAACTGAATAAGTGACGAATCCCACATTGTTACTGGATTTAATGTCAGTGAGTAAATTTCTCCACCGCATAATGAGTAACTCATATTCATCCAGCCAAACAGTAATACGATCTTTAATGGGAAGCTGTTTTAATTTTTTCTGTTTTAATAAGAGTACGCTCACGCTTAATTTTCGTTGAGCACGATCAAGATCATCACGAAAACCCGAACGTGCCAATTCATCCCACTGATTATCGATGGGATAGGTATTCATTTGATCACGCAGCCAATTTAACTCTAAATAATCGCCTAAATTATAATAAGTCTCCGCAACCTCAGTGATATTTAAATGGTGTTTTAATGCCGCTTCAACGATATCAAGTGAAGTAAATAAAATATTACAGCTCCCGACACGTTTGGCCAATAACTCCGGCACTCCCTGATCTAATAAAGATTTCATTTCAAGCTCATACTGTTCACGATCTGCATCCGTTAATAATTCAGGAAGCTGCTTAACCAATTCAGCAATGGGCGGTGAAAAATATTGAATAGTCTCTTCAATAGTGAGATTCGGTTTCAAATTACGTAAAAACCAACGCGTTGCCCGGCGAATCAAATAATAAATTTGTAACATCATTTTTTGTTGAACAGCGGTATTAACCTTAAGATCAAGTGCTTCTATTTCATGCCACACTTCTTCCATGCCATAAATTTTTTCTGCAATGACATAAGCGCGCATAATAAAAGCGACCGATGCGCCCGTTTCACGCTGTAAACGCTCAACAAAATTAACGCCCATATGATCAGTAATATGTTTTGCAAGTTGTGTTGCAATAATTTCACGACGTAAACTATGCTCTGTCATTTGTCCTAAATATTTTTTTTGTAATGATTTTGGAAATGCCATCAGCAGATAGCGAATAAAATAAGGGTCTTCTGGAATATCAGACGCTAAAATATCTTGTTTCAAAAACATTTGACAATAAGAAATTAAAATAGCAATTTCAGGCCGCGTTAACCCTTGACCATTCGCTTTTCGTTCAAGTAATGCTTTTTCTTCAGGCAAAAACTCAAGGGCCCGATTTAAACGTCCTTTTTTCTCAAGTTCATTCATGTAACGTTTAAACAAATCCATTGTTTGTAGGGCAACAGATGCTTCTAAACTTAAAATTTGTGTTTGTTTGTAATTATCCAATAATACAAGCTCAGCGACTTCTATCGTCATTTTTTCAAGCAATTTATTGCGGTCTGAAAGCGACATTGATCCATCGGTCACTAATTTATTCAACAAAATTTTCATGTTGACTTCATGGTCTGAACAATCAACACCTGCAGAATTATCAATAAAATCGGTATAGAGCACACCACCATTCAAGGAGTATTCGATGCGTGCTAATTGAGTTAACCCAAGATTACCGCCCTCCCCTATAACTCGCGCAGTCAATTCATTAGCATTAACACGAATACTATCATTGGTTCGATCTCCCACTTCAGCATGTGTTTCAGTGCTAGCCTTGACAAAAGTTCCAATTCCACCATTCCAAATAAGATCAACGGGTGCTTTCAGGATTGCACTGATTAAATCATTTGGAACCAAATGATCTGCAGTAATAGCAAATGCTGCTTTCATTTCAGGAGTAATTTTAATGATTTTGGCAGAACGATTAAAAACACCGCCGCCAGGAGAAATTAAAGTAGGATTGTAATCAAGCCACATAGAGCGCGGTAATTGAAATAACCGCTCGCGCTCTGTAAAGCTTAATTGCGCATCTGGATTAGGATCAATAAAAATATGCTTATCATTGTATGCGGCTAATAGCTTAATATGATTCGATAACAGCATGCCATTACCAAAAACATCGCCGCTCATATCGCCAATCCCAATTACCGTAAAATCATTGGTTTCAGGATCGATTCCTAATTCACGAAAATGACGTTTGACTGATTCCCAGGCGCCGCGTGCCGTAATTCCCATTTTTTTATGGTCATACCCTGCGGATCCTCCTGATGCAAATGCATCGTGCAGCCAAAAATCATATTCTTTTGAAATATGATTGGCGATATCTGAAAAAGTTGCAGTTCCCTTATCTGCAGCAACTACCAGATAAGGATCATCTTCATCATAACGCACTACATCTAAAGGCGGGACGACGGCGCCATTTTTAATATTGTCGGTAATATCAAGCAGCCCGCGAATAAATGTCGAATAGCACGCGATGCCTTCTTTCATGATGGCATCGCGATCACCATCGAGTGGTAACTGTTTAGGAAAAAATCCGCCTTTTGCACCGACAGGTACAATCACGGAATTTTTCACTTGCTGCGCTTTCATCAAACCTAATACTTCTGTGCGAAAATCTTCGCGGCGATCAGACCAGCGTATCCCGCCGCGCGCAACTTTTCCTGCCCGCAAATGTACGCCTTCAACGCGCGGAGAATAGACAAAAATTTCATACATCGGTCGCGGTAAAGGTAAATCAGAAATAGCGGTTGGATTTAATTTAAAAGAAATATGAGATTTAAATTGACCGCTTGCGGTCGTTTGAAAATAATTAGTTCGAATGGTTGCTAAAATCACTTCTAAGATGCGGCGGATAATTCGATCTTCATCTAAGCTGCTAACATTATCAATGGATTGCTCAATGTGAACAATCAAATTGGATGTATCTGGCCGTTTGTCACTAGGATATTCGGGTGAAAAACGTAATTTAAATAATTCCACTAAGTTTTTTGCAAGATTTGGATTATTAATCAAAGCTTGTTCTATGTAAGCTTGGCTGAAGGTGAACCCAGTTTGACGCAAGTATTTGGTGTAAGCGCGAAGCACGGCTGTTTCATGCCAATTTAACTGTGCTTCCAAAATTAAAAAATTAAAACCATCATCTTCTGCATGCTGAAACCAAATATGAGTAAAAGCATCTTGAAAATTTTCTTTTAGACTGTTGACATCAATTTCTTTATTCTTAACATGCACCATATCAAAATCACTGACCCAAACGATGGTGCCGTCTTTAAAAATAATTTCGTGCGGCCGCTCGCCAATAATACGTAATCCCATATTTTCGAGGGTCGGCAGTACGTCTGATAAGGCGATCGTATGTTCTTTATGAAATAACTTTAATTGCAAGGCGGTTTTGGAAGCATTATAAAATAACATTTCTAACGGGTTCTGCTCAGAAATCGCTTCAATTTTTTTAATATCATCAATTGCAGCGCTCGGTAAATAATATTCGGTGTAGCTTGCTGGAAATGCCTTACGATATTTGGCGTAATATTTTAGACCTTCCGCTTCACCGACCGTTTTAACTAATTGTGTTTTTAATTCATCTGTCCAAGAACGCGCAGCATTTCGTAGCTCTTTTTCAATTTTTGCAACAGAGTATTCCGCAGGAGTTTTTGGATTAACACGAATTAAAAAATGAATTCTTGCTAATACTGAATCTGAAAAATAAGTCGTAAAAGAAGATTCAATTCCATGAAACGCTTGCATCAATATATCTTGCATCGCTAAAGATAATTCTGTATTTGAAACTTCACGCGGCACGTAGACTAAACAGGAAAAATATCTGCCATAAGCATCTTTACGAACAAAAAGTCGGATACGTTTGCGTTCTTGTAAATGTAAAATACCTTGCGTTAGCTCCACTAATTCTTCATGCGTCGCTTGAAACAAATCGTCTCGTGGTAATGTTTCAAGAATATGAACGACTTCTTTGCCATTATGGCTGTCGGGAGGATAATGAAATTCTTGAATCACTTTAGCCACTTTATGACGTAAAAAAGGAATGTAACGCGGGCTTGAGTGATAAGCGGTTGATGTATATAAACCAACAAACCGCCGCTCGCCTATTAATTCACCTTTTTCATTAAAACGTTTGACACCAATATAATCGGTGTAGGCAGCACGATGCACCGTAGAAAGCGTATTGGTTTTAGCAATAATTAAAATTGTTTTGGAAAGCGCAAGTTTACGTGCTTGCGGCGGTAAATCCGCGTAATTACGTGAAACAGTGCTGGTATTGTCATCGCGCAGCACACCCAAGCCGCTGCCCGGTACAATTTGTAAAGCACGACCGCTTTCATTACCAATTAATTTATAATCTCGGCAACCTAAAAAAGTAAAATGATTATTAATCAACCAGCGTAAAAAATCTTTTGATTCGGCAATTTCAGCTGGATCCAGCGGCGGTGGATTCTGCTCTAACTCAAGCAATGCTTCTTCAGCGCGATTCAGCATTTTACGCCAATCTAAAACAGAAAGTCGCACATCTGCTAAAATACGCTCAATGTTAGCGCGCAATGTTTCCATGACTTCCGTGTCAAGTTGACGGTCAATTTCTACATAAATGGGTGCTTCTGACAGCGCATCAGGTGATGTAATACCAATCGGTAAGATCTCAATGATACGATTCTCTTCGTCCCGCCTAACTTTTAATCCGCCAAAATGAATGGTGTAGTGAATCTGAAAGCCGCTGCGATTGACTTCTGAACGAATAGAATCAACTAAAAAAGGAACATCATCATGCGATACTTGGACAATAGTATGAGTCGATTGCCACCCTTCTTTTTCTAATGTGGGATTAAAAACAATAACTTTGGATTCGCCCGGTTTACGTTGATAGATAAAATTCCAATGCGATATAAGAGCGCCTAACAAATCCTCAATGGAGCGTTCTCTCAAGTCTTCTAATGAAGAATTAGCATAGTAGCGCTCAGCAAATATCTCAAGAAGCGGGATTTGTTTTTTAGGAACAGTATTTTTTATGCGATGCCGTAACTGATTAATAATTTCTTGTCGACCTATATCTTGTTGGCCAGCCATATAAAACCTTATTGTTAGAACATGGCCTGATTTTAGCGCTTATGGAGTGTATTTTAAACAGGTTTTAAAAATATTCAGCAACCCCCACTTTTTTTCTGCGCTACATTATCCCGCAAATAAACAGGCATTGCTTTTAAGGGTGAGACCCATTCCTGGCTAAGAAATTTTGCTTTTGCAAGGGTCAGCATGGCTGAGGCACTAGGAAGGCAGTGTGAGTCGATGGCGGCTGGTGTATAAAGAATTTTATCAGGATAAATGTTCCATGCATTCCCTACCCCGTACCAAAGGGTCTTATCAGGCACCGTGATTGCTTCAGGGTGATCAAGCGCTTCCTTGCCAACTAAACTAACCAGACCATTCGTTTTCACTTCATAAGAGGCCCAATACACTTCATGAATGCGGGCGTCATATGCCACAATCATTTTTTTAAACCCTTGCTTCTCATAAGCAGTTTGAGCCGCTATTGCCAGTGATGAAATGGGAATAAGGGGTTTTTCAGACGCAAATGCGAGCCCTTGGGCAACACTTGTTGCAATCCGAATGCCGGTAAAACTTCCAGGACCACATCCAAAAGAAATCGCATCTAACTGATTTAATGATACATTTTCTGACTGTAATAACTCTTTTAGCATAGGCAAAATAAGCCTCGCCTGCTGCATAGGAGATATGACGTGCTTAATGATTTTTTTTTCAAAAAGTAATAAACCCAGCGAACAGGCAATGGAGGATGTATCAATGGCAAGTATTTTCATAAGGAAGGCTGTGTCCAAAACTCATTGACTTTAGTCATCTCTCGGGTGCGGCGCATCGGAGGCAAACTCTGCAAAAATGCTTCTCCATAGTGTGACCCAACAAGCCTTGGATCGCAAATCATCAGGATACCACGGTCTTTAATATCGCGAATTAAACGTCCCGCACCTTGTTTTAAAATTAATACTGCATTGGGCAGCTGGTAACTATAAAAAGGATCGCTTCCTTGTTTACGTAATAAATTAATACGCGCCTTTAGGATAGGGTCATCAGGCGCTGCAAAGGGTAATTTGTCAATAATAACACAAGATAAAGCATCGCCGCGCACATCAACGCCGTACCAAAAACTATTAGTGCCCAGCAACACAGCATTTTTAAGGGCTTTAAATTGGGCAATCAATTCTTTCTTAGGCAAAGTGCCCTGCAATAGTAAAGGAAAAGATACGCGATCTTTTAATAACTCGTGCGCATATTCCATCGCACGGTAACTGGTAAATAATAAAAATGTTCTGCCTTCAGTTAATTCGAGTACTGGAATCACTGCTTCGAGCCAATGATCCATATAATCTGCTTTACGGGGATCAGGTAAATGACGCGGAACGTATAAAATAGCTTGTTGTTGATAATTGAAAGGACTGCTTAATTGTAATTGCAAAGCCTTCTGCAATCCAAGACTGTCTATAAATAATTGAAAACTATTTTTGACAGCAAGCGTTGCTGAGGTAAAAATCCACGTCCGTTTTTTTTCTTCTAAATAAGCCCTGAAACTATCCGCCACTATCATCGGAGTAAATTGCAAAGTAAAACTTTGAGGATAAGTTTCATACCAATGAATTATATTAGGCGGCGCGTTTCCCGTTAAAAGATGAAAGCGTGTCATTAATTCGAGAGAACGCCGCCAACAATTTTCTAATCCTTTACTGCGTACAGCAGCTATTTTTAATATTTCTTCCAAAGATTGTAAAATATCTTTAACTGATTGAATATGCGTTTTAAATAAATGAGGAAGAGGATCTGGCCAAGGCAAGCGGCGCAATTCAGGGCCCATCATAAGACGCATGTCGTGTAAAATAGTTTGTAACTGATGCGCTTTTTCGGGTAATTCACGCATATCATTTGCTGATTCCGCACTTTCCGCTAAAGTATCGTGTGTTAACTCCATCAGTTGACGACTGGTTAATTGGGTGCTAAAAAATTGAGAAGCAATATCAGGTAATTGATGCGCTTCATCGAATACTACCACCTCGGCACCCGGCAGTAATTCTCCAAAACCTTCTTCCTGCAATGCGCGATCGGCAAAAAATAAATGATGATTGACTACTACAATATCAGCTGTTAAAGCTTCAGTACGCGCCTTTACGATAAAGCACCCTTGATAAAAAGGACATTCTTGTCCAAGGCAATTATCAGACGTACTCGTGACTGAAGGCCAAATAGCAGAATCTTCTGCGACAGTGGATAATTCAGAAATATCACCTGTTTCAGTTGTTTTTGCCCATGCATCAATGGTGTAAAGTTCGGAAACTAAGTGTCTTGAAACAAAAAGCCCTTCTTGTTTATTCCGTTCTACTCTTTGTTTACAAAGATAATTTGCCCGCCCTTTCAGTAATACGACTTTTAATGGAAAAGAAAAAATTTTTTTAATGACGGGTATATCAGTAAAAAACAACTGATCTTGCAGGTTTTTTGTGCCTGTTGAAATAATGGTTTTCTTTTGTGAAAGAAAAATAGGAATGAGATACCCAAATGTTTTTCCCGTGCCAGTCCCTGCTTCGACAATGAGTTCTGAATGAAATTCGATGGCTTTTTCGATAGCTTCCGCCATTTTTTGTTGAGATTCACGAGGAGTAAATTCAAAGATAGCCTGACTCAATAAACCATTTTGGCCAAAAATTTCAGTTAAATTCACAGCGCACCCTTCCAGATCTAACAGAATTGAGAGAATAGTCAAAAATTATTTTTCAAGGAGTTTTAGTTTATCGTCAACATTCATCCACTGATCTGCATCAGCAGGCGGGTCTTTACGGCGATTGATGTTTGGCCAAGCCGCCGAGAGCTCTTTGTTCAGTTGAAAGAAATTCCGATATTTTTCTGGGAGATCATCCTCAGAATAAATAGCATCTACAGGGCATTCAGGTTCGCAAAGTGCGCAATCAATACATTCATCGGGATTGATAACAAGAAAATTAGGACCTTCATAGAAACAGTCTACCGGACAAACTTCAACACAGTCCGTATATTTACAACGAATGCATTGCTCTGTGACAATAAAAGTCATAAGTAGACCATCAACTAAATGGTGCCCGAGGCCGGAATCGAACCGGCACGAGAGTTACCTCCCGAGGGATTTTAAGTCCCTTGCGTCTACC
>AMFJ01034115.1_pt1 | contig 20405 bp, 29 predicted proteins | sample 427208 | NCBI WGS metagenome assembly AMFJ01 (sample SAMN02954298, study PRJNA114691) | groundwater metagenome | biome: aquatic; feature: subsurface aquifer; material: sediment; isolation source: subsurface aquifer sediment | place: USA: Rifle, CO | collected 2008-08 | reverse complement strand
AAACTATCCCGGATAGGATGCAAAAAAAGAAACCCACCGATTCTGGTGGGTTTTTCATGACTGAAATTTCACACCTCATCCCAAGCCCTTCTCCTAAAAGGAGAAGGGAGTTCTGTCATACCGACCGGAGTGGAGGTATCGCTTTTTATGACACTTATGGAAATAAAAATCAGAAGCAAAAAAAACACTCTCTGTAACTTCATTAAAACATTGTTCCAAATGACCCAATTAAAAGGGATTCCTCGACTTCGCTCGGAATGACAATATATTCAGTCTTTCTTTTACATTCTGGAATGACAAATAGTCATTTTTACCTTCCCAAAACACTTTTCTTACATCGCTCATACATCTCTTCATCCATTTTCTCGAGTCCTGCAAAAATCTCCGAAACTGCTCCGTCGAGTAAGAGTCCGGTTCCTTCGTCACGATTGAAACCACGGCTTCTCAGATAGAACAGTTCCTCGTCCGAGATGCGGTCGATGGCGAGAGCGTGGCTCGCTTCGATGTCGTCGGAGTGGACGATGAGTGCCGGAATCCCACGGATTTTCCCGCTGGAACCGAGAAAGATATGCCGCTCCTTCAGTCTTCCGACGATTTGTTTCGTCCCTTCTTTGATATCTATCGCACTGTCGAGCAACACTTCACCGAGAGAATCCGCAAGCGAGAGGATACGAATCTCGCTTGTCGCATGATTTGCCTCGAATGAGCTTTTGATAATCGCTTCTATTTTCCCATTCTCAGAGACATGGAATCCACACTGGATCCGGGAATGACTATTCGTCCCCTGATGCGCGATGTTCAGTTTTAATTTTCCGCTCGTTCGGGCACTGTAGAAATCGAGCTTCGCTCACTCCGCAAGGATGATGATTTTATCGGCGTCATCGTTTGCTTCATCGAGCAAAATCCATGATTCATGAGATGGAATCTCGATGGTTTTTGGAAGTAAGTGGAAGTATTGTATTTGACTTTTCATAGAACTTAGATATAAAGATGTAGAATGATTACCCAGTATAGCCATGTCGGCTGTACTGTGTTAATCATCAATTTTGAGGAGGAAATTATGTCCGATAAATTTATTATGGCGTCGCAAATGCTCGCTATCATCGAGGAAAACAAACGGAATAGGCTTCTGATGAGAATGGGGCGGTATGATGCGAAAGTTATTGCCACAGTCGAGGACATTCTTGCGAAAATGGCACTGGGGGAAAATCGGGAATATGACATATCATTGATATGGGCGGAAAATAATGAAAATTTCCGTGAACAATTCAAAGATCTCACCTACAAATTTGGTTATACTATGGTTCATTACATAGATACGCCCAATCAACGGTTTCTCTCCGCCTTTTTTACCAGGGAATAACATTTCTATTGCCCGAGCATGTCTCGGGCTTTTTTTATACCCTCTTTTCCATCTCCATTGCGATGAGTACATTCATCTCGGCAGCATATTCGAGCGGGAGTTCCCGGACGACGGGCGAGAGAAACCCGTTCACGATCATGGTTTTCGCCGCATCCTCGTCGATTCCCCGGCTCCGCATATAGAAGAGCGCTTCTTCGGAGATCCTCCCGGCACTCGCTTCGTGAGCGACGGTCGAGGAACTGTTGCCGACCCGGATATCGGGGAAGGTGTCGCTTTTCGACTCAGAATCGAGAATGAGTCCGTCACACTCGATCTTCGCGACCGACCCCGTAGCGGACGGCTTGATATCGAGGAGTCCGCGATAGGTCGCCCGACCTCATCCTTTGGAGAGCGATTTTGAAAGTACGGTCGAGGTGGTATATTCTCCGATATGGATGATTTTCGCTCCGGTATCGGTATCCTGTCCTGCCGCTGCAAGCGCGACACCGATGTGCGTTGCGGAACTTTTCCGCCCTTTTAGAACTGAGCAGGGATAGAGCATCGTCACGCCCGATCCCATATTGCCCCCGACCCATTCTATAAACCCCTCTTCCTCAACGATTGCCCGCTTGGTGTTGAGATTATAGGTATCAATGGACCAGTTCTCGACCGAGCTGTACCGCATCCGAGCTTTTTTTCCGACATATATTTCCACACACCCGGCATGGAGACTCGCAGTTCCGTATTTCGGTGCCGAACATCCTTCGATATAATGTGCCTGAGCTTCGTCCTCCAGGATGATGATCGTATGTTCGAACTGCCCTCCCGCACGGGCATTCATACGAAAGTACGCTTGGAGCGGATCTTCGATGACGACTCCTTTCGGAACATAGAGAAATGTCCCCCCGCTCCAAACTGCCGCATGAAGGGCGGAAAATGTGTGGTCATTTATAGGGATTGCTTTCATAAAATGACTTCGCACGAGCTCCTCGTGTTCGTGAATCGCAACGGACATATCCTCAAAAATCACCCCGAGATCTCGGAGTTCCTGACGGAGATTATGATACACCACCTCACTGTCGTACTGGGCTCCGACCCCCGCGAGCATCGCTTTTTCAGCTTCTGGGATACCGAGCCGATCAAATGTCCGTTTGATATCGACCGGGACATCTTCCCAATTTTTCCGATCTCCCTCCATGTCCGCTTTTGCGAAGTATCGGATGGAATCGAGATCGAGTCCCGAGAGATTTGGTCCCCAAGAGGGGAGGGGTTTACTCCGAAAAACCTCCAATGCTTTTAATCGGAGTTCGAGCATCCAAGCGGGGTCATTATTCGACTCTGAGATTTTCCGGATAACCGCCTCACTGAGTCCCGCGTCGGAAATATTCTTGTAGACTATTTCATCGCTCTGATCGAGATGAGATTGGAGAGAATTATTTGACATATTTTATTTTTTAAATATAAGTGTTGTCGCTCGTGTTTTCATAAACTGCGTAATTTTTCCGAAAAAGGAGTGTGTCATGTTCAAAAATGAAATATTGGTTGTCAGGTTCGGTTACAGTGTTCTTTACACAGCAACTACCGCCTATGCGATGCAATGGAATCTCGGTATTCCTTTCGTCATTCTCGTGTTTATTTTCATATTCATCGGATCCCTTGCGTTACAATATGGAGCATGGAATACCCTCCTGAAGATCATAGTACAAAAATGGAGGAAATGGATATTCCTTGTTGGAGAATTTGTATCCATACTTTGGTTTCTCATGGAAACCTTATCACTCAAGGAAAACCTATCCTCATCAATCCTTCATGCTACCCCGCAAGATATAGGCTTGAATATAGCTTTGGTCGCGTTTGCTGCCTCAATGTCGATAAGTGCGCTCTGTTCGAAAAAAGAGTTTGAGAAACATCGGGCGTTGTAGATCTATACTATCCTCTCAGAGGATTGGTATCGACCTACAATATTTCCTCAATCAAGACCCCAGCAAGACTGGGGCTTTTTTATTCCCCAAATCCCTCCACTCCAATCTTCTTCACCAACTCCCCTCCTCCTCGCTCGACAATCCCCCCGTTCTTCAGAATAATAACTTCATCCGGTTTTACGAACTCGGTCATACGGAAATTATGCGTGATGATGATGAGGGTATTTTCGGGAGTTTTCACGCGAGCCAAGAGTTCGGCAACCGTCCGGAATGCATCGATGTCGAGTCCGCTCTCGATCTCGTCAAGGATGATGTACTTCGGATTTAGGAGCTTCATCTGGAGGATTTCGATTTTGCGTTTCTCCCCACCCGAAAACCCGACATTCAGATCGCGATCGAGAAACGCTTCTGGAATCCCGAGTTCTTTCGTGAGCGTCGCCAAGTATCTTCGGCAGAGGAAAGGGGAGAGTGCTTTGGTTCCAGTAACAAGATGTCTGTTATGAATCGTCCGAAGATATTCCCCGAGTCGTACTCCCCGAACTTCTGGGATATTCTGAAGCGAGAGAAAGAGTCAGCGATGACTTCGTTCATCGGGGGTCATAACCGCCAAATCCTCTCCGTCGAGGATCATACCTCCCTCCTCTATCCGGTATTTCGGATGTCCCATAAGAGTGAGGGCAAGAGAGGATTTCCCGCTCCCGTTCTGCCCGAGAATATAATAGGTTTTCCCTGTCTCGAAAGAGATATCGATGTTTCGGAGAATCTCTTTTCATTCCACCGAAACTCTGAGGTTCTGTACTTGTATCATTGCAAAAAAATGAATGGTGACTAAATTAGTCATATATTATCGAAAATGGGCTGGAATGCAAATGAAAAAGCTTTTTCTTGCTATTCTGCTATTTTCGTTGTCAGGCTATATAAAACACCCGCTGATGACGACGGAAAGCGTCAAAGGATCAGAAGTGTCAAGATGAATTACAAAGCAAGAGAGGATCCCAAGCGTCAGAGAGTGCGGTTTTCTAGTTTTTGAGGCAACGTACAGAGAAACCGGTTGCTCGAGTAACGTTATTGAAATTCATGGGAACCACAGACGTAGAAGTGGAACTTAGATTGTACCCGTACACGGTGTACGAACTAGACGACCAGTAGCCACCATACGATCCCTGACTAGTGAGCGCCCCGTTGGAGGCAGCCCGATAGCCTGCAGTAGGAAGTTTCAGCGTGCTTATAAAGGTATTCCGATGACTTCCGAGGGTGGTATAAGCGGTATTCCATTCGGATTGGGTCGGTACGTGGTAGTTTAGGGCGCAGGGACCTCGGGTATCGGGAGTAGCGGTTCCTCCCCAATCATACCAACGGTTCGCTCCTCCGCTTGTCGTATCCGATATGGTTGATGACCAAGCAGAGAGAGTGGGGGTTGTACAGGACTGAGTATCGCGATCCCAGGTGCAGTTGTCGGTGGAGGTTACTCCTCCGTCATAATCCCATGCGATATTCTCTCACCACTGGAAGTACTTTCCTCGTTTTGATTCCGGTTCTACGAGGGGGTTATCATTGGCGTTGGCAGCGTAGGATGTGGATATGGTCGTAGCTCCGACATTACAGGCAGCCCAGTATTTTCATCCGACAAGGATATCGGGAGTTGTGCATCATGGATATTGATGAGTTGTTACTGTCAATGTTTTCCCACTATTATCTCCACAAGCTCCTCATACTGGGGTAATATTGGTGGTTCAAACGGAAAGAGTAGTAATGGTGGTTCCGGCAATGGTAGCGACGGCAGTATCCGAGCTAGTATAGCTTGTCGGTGCCGTACTACAGTTGTTGGAGATAGTGGAACTGGTTCCTTGTGTTACGGAAGCTTGAGAGAGAGTGAATGTGCCGGTTGCTCCGTCTACGGTACAGTTCGCAAAAGTATATGTACCGCTCAAAGTTCCGTCCGTACAAGTTCTCTGTTGGCTGATACAGGTATTCCCAAATGATACGGAGGCTGTTTGATAGGCGGTAACGGAAGTACTGTGTGTTATGGGGGTAGCGTTAAAAGTACAATCCTGATAAGTTATGACTGCCGTGTGGACAGTACTTGTACTTCCTCCGAGGCTCACAGAGAGGAATTTTCCTCAGAGACTCGCCATAGTTCCGGTATTTGTGTCCCTAAGGGCTGTTATATATGAAGCGATATTGGATTGGCTCGCGAGAGCGGTTCCGGAGTAGGCAAGAGCTATGCTGGAGGCGAAGAGGATTCGTTCAGTATCGTTGGATGGGAGAGAACCGGAGGAATAGACAAGGAGCTTGGATGCAATAACTGCATTTGCGAGTCCTCCAGAGTTGGTTTGTCCGTGGATGAGAAACTTGGCAGGATCCAATGCTCCGCTCCCAGTAGTGATGAGAGATGGCACTGCGAGAAGGTAGACCATGCTTCCTGTTTCTGTTTTGGCTACTATTCCGTTATAGTTCCCTTTGATGTAGGTGAGAGTGGGATTTCCGGAAGATGCGTAGGTTTGTGGTATTATGTAAGCCATACTGTCTCATTCCCAATCGGTCTTGAGTTGATATGCATTTCCATGAGTAAGCTTGGAGTAGGTGTATTCTTTGGCGGTCGTCAGGGGATCAGTGGGCTTTTTTGATAGCTTGGATCCTGCGGAACCGAGGATGTTTACGACGGTGTCTCCGATGGTTCCTTGAGTCCAGAGAACTCCCCCGGAGTAAGTGACGGAGAAAGAGCCGTCGGGGTTCGGATAGGAACCGGTTTTAATGTAGGCGATATCGAGACCTTTGGCTATATTGGCGAAATCGGATGTTCTGGAGGAGTCACGGGCATTGCCGGAGAAACCTGTCAGTCTTGTGAAAGCGATGGTTCCGAGAATGATGAGAATAGTGATGACCACGATGAGTTCCACGAGGGTGAAACCCTGGTAGTTGTGGGATTTGGATTTTTGGTTTATGGAAAGAGTATTTTTTGTGTTCATAAGAAGGGGGGTAAATTTTAAAAATGGACGGGAAAAGTGTAACAGAGATTTATAGGAATGCAAATGAAATAATTCCCTTTTCGAGGTTTTTCTTGCTATCTTCGCATTTTCCTTATAATCATCTCTAAATTATTCATTCCTCACTCTTTTTTATGTCCAATACCATTGTCTGTCCGAACTGTCATAAGGCCATTGACCTCTCCGATATCGCGAAGCAGGAACTCGAAGGAGAGTTCGCCAAGCGTGAAGCGACCATGCAGGAGGAGCTCAAAAAGCGCGAAGAGGAGATAAAAAAAGAGATGTGGGGGAAAGCCGTCGCCGCAGCAAAAGTTCAGTCCGATGAAGAAAACAAGAAACGCGAAGTGGAGCTCGAATCGCTCCGCAAGCGCGACGAAGAATCTCGCAAGAAAGAGATGGACTTCCTCCGAGAACGCCAGCAGTTCGAGGACACGATAAAGAACGCGAAATTCGAGAACGAAAAAGCGCTCTTTGAAGCACGCAAACTTATGGAGGAAGAACTCAAAGTACAGCTCCGCAAAGAGCAGAATCTCGAACAGGAGAAACTCGGGCTCGAGTGGGAGAAGAAGCTCGCCGAACGAGACAAACAAATGGAAATCCTTCAGCGTTCCCTCGCGGAAGCGAATCAGAAAGCCAATCAGGGTTCCATGCAGATTCAGGGGGAGATCCAAGAGAATGCCCTCAAGGGACTCCTCGCGAGCGAATTTCCGTTCGATATGATCGACGATGTACCGACCGGCATCAAGTGAGCCGATCTCGTCCACACCGTCCGCAATCAGTTCGGACACACTGCCGGTATCATCGCCTGGGAATCCAAAAATACCAAGGCATGGTCGGACTCCTGGGTCGACAAACTTAAAGAAGACCGTCTCCGCGTAAATGCCTCCATCTCCGTCATCATCTCCAATGTCCTCCCAGACGGAGTCAACCACTTCGGTCTCTACCGCGACATCTGGGTCACGGAATGGCGCTATGTCATCCCGCTTACCATCGCGCTCCGAGAGCAGATGATCACCATGGAACAAGTCAAGAATTCCCTCAAGGGCAAGGACGAGAAGATGGATATGCTCTACTCCTACCTCACTTCCACCGAATTCCGCGACAAGATCCAGAATGTTATTGAGGCCTTCCAGTCCATGAAGGAATCCCTCGAAACCGAGAAACGCTCCATGGAGCGAATCTGGGCGAGTCGCGAGAAACAGCTCGACCGCGTCATCTCCAACACCGCCCGTCTCTACGGCGATATGCAGGGGCTTATCGGAGCACAGCTCCCGAAAGTGGAATATTTGGAGTTGGGGAGTGGAGAGGAATAAAAAACTTGCATTTTCCGTAAAATACGTAAAATACGGATGTGTACTTGATAACTATTTAAAATATGGAAACTCTCACCGCCACAATAGCACAGAAGAATTTCGGTGCCGTGATGCGCAAGATCGATCGTTCACCCGTATTCGTGAGCCAGCACGGTGAGCCACGAGCAGTAATCCTCGGACTCGACGACTTTCGGGATCTCATAGATGGCAAGATGGCGACGACTGTATACGAGTCGCAGGATTTCCTCTCAATAGAGGAGTCGACTAATTTTATTACCTCCCTCGCACGACATGCTTAGTATCCAACTTTCCCGCCGTGTGCGGGATTTTCTTGAGGCCATCCCGAAAAAGCACGCCTGACAGATCGCTCGCAAGATCCAGGAGATCGCGACCGATCCGGATACTCGTCCGCCCCATCCGCTGCGAGGATTTCCAGGATACTATCGAGTCAAATCGGGCGAATATCGATTCATCTATCGGATCGAGGACGGTCATATATTGCTCGTCCTCATCGCCGGGAAACGAAACGACGACGAGATTTATCGGGATTTCTTGAAGATGATGAAGTAATTGGGGCTCATCAGGGCACAGTTACCAAAAGTGGAGTATTTGAAGCTCAGGAGTGGAGAGGAGCAAAATTATTCTCTCTATTTGATTTCCACCCCCACCGGACAATGATCCGAACCTCGAATCTCCTGGCGGATAAAGGCTGATTTCAGTCTCTCTCGAAGTCATTCGGAGATAAGGAAATAATCGAGGCGCCATCCGATGTTCCGGTCTCGCGCGTGGAAGAAGTTGCTCCACCAGGTATATTCTTCTGTTTTATTCGGATAGAAATGACGGAAGGTGTCTATGAAACCATCGGAGAGGAATTTCCCGAACCCGTCCCGCTCCTCGTCGGTGAATCCGGCACTCCCGCGGTTTGCTTTCGGATTTGAGAGGTCGATATCCTTATGGGCGACATTGAGGTCTCCGCTGACGATGACCGGCTTCTCGGCTTCGAGGCGCTTGAGATAGTCGAAAAAGAGTGAATCCCAGAGCTGGCGGTATTCGAGACGCTCAAGTTCGCGCTTGGCGTTCGGAGTGTAGACCGTGACGAAGAAATATTCCTCGAATTCGAGGGTGATGATACGCCCTTCGGTATCGTGTTCCGCCATGCCATAACCGTAGCGAACGGAGAGCGGTTTAATCTTCGAGAAGACGGCCGTTCCGGAGTACCCCTTGCGTTCGGCGGCGTTCCAGTAGACCTGGTACCCGAGAGACTGGAGATCGAGTCCTGCGGGGAATTGCTCCTCGGTCGCCTTCACTTCCTGAAGCCCGATGACATCGGGGGATTCTTTCTCGAGGTATTCGAGAAACCCTTTCGTGAGAACTGATCTGACTCCATTGACATTCCAGCTGACAAACTTCATAGGTAATTGATGAAAATATAACTATCCCCGATAGTATGAGAAAACTCGGAAAAATCAATTAAAAAATCCTCCGAATCGGAGGATTTTTTAATTGTACCTGTCTTTTTAGTTTTCTATCTTAATAGAAGGCCCCATTGCATTACAAACATATATACTGTTGATGTACCCTGCACCGCTCTTAAGTCCGGTTGGTTTTACGTCACGGATTGTCTTCAAAAAGAATTCGATATTTTCCTGAAGTTTCTTCGGTCCGAAGGAGAGTTTTCCGACGAGGGAGTGAACATTTCCTTGTTTGTCGTTCTTGAATTCGAATTTACCACCCATAACTTCTTTTACGATAGCGAGAAGGTTATCACCTACCGTACCAGTCTTCGGGTTTGGCATAAGTCCCTTTGGTCCGAGAACCTTAGCGATCTTCCCCATCTTTCGCATCATAGCGGGAGTCGCGATAGCAACGTCGAAATCGATTTTACCAGTCGCAACGATATCTACGAGGTCATCACCTCCAGCAACAGTTGCTCCGAGAGCAAGAAGCTCTTTTTCATTTCCAGCATCCGTAAAGGCTCCGATACGAACGGTCTTACCACTTCCGTTTGGAAGACTCACCGTTGAGCGGATCATCTGATCTGCGTATTTCGGATCGATATTGAGATTAAAATGGATTTCCACTGTCGGGTCGAACTTCACCGTGTTCGTTCGTTCGAGAAGCTCAACAGCTTCACCAACCGTATATGTACGTTCTTTTTCAACGAGGGCGATTGCCTGGTTGTACTTCTTTCCGTGTTTCTTCATAAAATAATAATTAGAGAAAATAAATTGGTCCAAGTGAAAGTTTATGAGCTTTCTCCCAATTTGTAGTTTTTGGACGCGCGAATTATATAGAAAAGAGGGGGAAATGCAAATGAAATTGAAAAATCCTAAAACTGTTTTAAAAACGCGATATTATTATCGTTTCCCCAGATTTTACCAAGACACCACGAATCCCGGCGATGAGCAGTTATAAATCGGAGAACACTGTACCGGTTTCCATTTACCACCAATCTTTTTCTTACAACATTTATCAGTCGGTACACTCGGAAAAAAAGTTCCATTATCATCGGTGTATGCAGTTGTCATACAGGATTTAATCGATGTGTCCACCATATTCGATCGATTACACCACCGTGGATAGTAGAAAGAAGTGCCCGCACCACTTACCGTAATGGTTCTTTGTCCGTTGTAGGAGACGGTCGGATAGTTCCAATATTGATTGGAACCATAATCGAGACCGGCAGATCCGATACTCCCTGATATGCCTGGAGTAAAAGCAAAATCGCGATTAGCAAGCTTACATGCAGCAGTACACATACCACAGTCACCATACCCATAGAAAGGTAGTGCGACATTGATTTTCCCATCTGTCGTGGTCGACACGGTCACGCTTCTGTTGCATGGATTTTTTGGCACTCCTTCATCGATGATTGTAACCCCTGGAGGCAAAGGATTTCCATCCGCATCTGTAGGATTTTCTTCATATATTACCGCTACCTGAGAAATTGCCGTTACAGGACCGGCACTATTACAATTCGCTCCATCCCATGTATATCCGGCAGCACATTTGTAGTTGCAGACAGTCGTACTCGCCGTCGTACTGTAGACAGTGGCGGAGTTGGCTGGAGACCAAGCAACTCCATTCCAGGTTTGAGTGTAGCTCGCGACGGTATTCCAAGTAGTTCCGGTTGCCGGCTTGGATGAGCAGGTATAGGTTTGAGTATCGGCTACACAGGAAGTTCCATTCCATGTGTAGTGTGTATTGCAAGTAAATCCGCAACTTGTGGCTGCGTTTGTCCATGAGGTCGTCGGTGCCCATATTGAGCCATTCCAAGTCTGAACATAGGTAGCTATGGTGGAAGCGGTTGCGTTTGTAGGAATAGAACCTCAGCAAGCAAGAGTTTGTTTATTATTTACACAGTTCGGATTTCCATTCGCGTCAAATCCCTTTATCACCTGAACCCCCGGACAAGTTATAAACATGCTGGTAAAGAAATCTTGGAATTTTCATCCGGCGGATTGTCAGGATGGCGTGGATGGTACTGTGATGCCGGACGGAATGACGGGGGTATGAAGTGTATAATCCGTAGGAGTGGCGGGGATGACGCAATATTTCCATCCGTCAGCAGCAAAGCCTTTGACGATGGTATTTCACGGGCAAAGTCCCGAGAGTTTTTGAAAATAATTTCCAAATTTTCCTCCAGTGATCTGTCCGACTGGAGCTCCAGGATAGGATCCGGGAGTAGAGACAGGAATTGATGAAATGGCTGCCCCATTGTATGTTCCATCCGAAGGGACACAGATTCGATTCAAATTCGTGTCGAATCCCTTGAGGAATTCATTTGCAGGACAAGACACAAACATATTGGAAAATCGGGTAGAAAAAGATCCGTTTGATGTCATTCATGAAGGAAAGCTTCCAGGAAAAACAATTCCTGCTGCATAGACAAGCCCTATGAGAAGAGAAGAAAATCAGAGAAGAAGAAAAAACTTGGAAGAAGCGCTTTTAAATAAGTATTTTTGTTGTTTATTACGCATAATATGAGAAATTATATATTTTTCAGATTCAGTGAACTCGAAAATTGTACACCAAAATAAAAAAATGTAAAAAGTTTTTTCTCCATACGATTTTTTATCGAACCTAAAACTGCTTCAGAAACGCGATATTCGGATTCTGGAAGAAGCGCATATCGGGAATCCCATAGTTGATCATAACCAGCCGATTGAGTCCGAACCCGAAGGCGAATCCGGTGTATTCGTCCGGGTCAATCCCTCATTCCCGAAGGACATTCGGATGAATGAGTCCTGCTCCCATGAATTCTATCCAACCGGATTTCTTACAGATCTTACACCCCGTTCCCGAGCAGAAAGGACAGGAGAAGTCCACTTCCACTCCCGGTTCCACGAATGGGAAATACCCGGGTCGCATACGAATGGAAACTTCTCGACCGAAGATATCGGAGAGCATAGTTCGGAGCGTGTATTTGAGATTTGCAAGAGTGATATCTTTATCAATCACCATTCCTTCCACTTGGTAGAAGGTATTCTCGTGCGTTGCATCGATATCCTCGTTTCGAAATACCCGCCCCGAGATAATCGCCTTGATTGGAGCCCCTTTCGATTTCATGATGATATTCTGCATGCTGGAAGTCTGCGTCGCGAGAACATTCCCGGTTCCTTCGAGCCAGAAAGTATCCTGCATATCTCGTGCCGGATGGGTTTTCGGGATATTGAGAGAATCAAAGTTCCAATACTCGGTCGTGACTTCGTTCGATTCGTAGATATCGAAGCCCATGCGCTTGAAAGAGTCCTCGACCTTCATAAGCGTCCGAGTGATCGGATGGAGGTGATTTCCGGTATCCTCAGAAATCGGAGCGGTCACATCCTCAAACTCATTCGCGAGTCGGTCGGCGATGAGCCGGTTCTTGATAACCATGAGTTGTGCCTCAAAAGCGGCAGTTATGCGGATTTTGCATTCATTGATGGCTTTCCCGACGGTTTTCTTCTCCTCATCGGAGAGGTCTTTTACCCCTTTCAGGAGCTCCGTCAAAGATCCGTTCTTCCCGAGGATGGCGTTGCGAAGGTCGATAAGCGAAGCCTCGGAACTGAGAATGGCAATTTGAACGAGAGAATTTTGTTCAAGGGTTTGGAGAGTTTGGAGCATAGAATTTAGTTTGTTTTAGACGTAATTCCTCTGAATTTTTCTTGATATCTCGCGAGCGCATCCCAAGCACCTTGGGAAACTCGTACCACTTTCCCGTCTTTCATTATTTTTCTATCTAATCAAGAAAGTGCTGTCCGTACCTGATTTGGATGCGGACGAGGAGTAGTAGCGACCGCATCATACACAGTCGTTGCGTTAATTTCAAAAGTTGAGAATACTTCTGCCATGGTGTGAAATTATATTTTAAGTGGCATAATGATATGTCGGTATGTGCTTTTCCCGTCGGTCTCGGGAACTCCCTTGATCATAATCGGTGAGAGTGGGGTTTCGAAGTCGATGCTCACGTAGTCCTCCTTGATGACTCCGAGAACTTCGAGCATATAGACGGAGTTGAGTCCGATTTGTGCATCCTCTCCTTCGACCGAAGCGACGACGCGGATATTTCCGGCTCCGATTTCGGTGTCTCCGGTGGAGATCTCGAGTCCGGATTCTGATCGAAACGCGATGCGGGTATTGTAGTTATTCTCACGACTGATGAGATTCGCTCGTTTAAGGGCGATGATGAGGTCATTTCGCATTACGACCCCTTTTGTCGTATATCCTTTCGGGAAGAAGTTTCCATAGTCCGGGAAATGTCCGTTGAGCAGACGGGAGAATACCTTGATGGTTCCGAATACCACGAGGAACTGATTTTCCGAGAGAAAAAGCTCCACGGGAACATTCTCCGGGAGGATTCGTGAAAGCTCCATGGCAGTCTTGGATGGGATAATGATTGCCGTGGAGTCGGTCGATTGTATCGCATTCACGAGAACGTATTCGGAGAGTCGAAAGCTGTCTGTTGAGGCAAATACGGCATTTTTATCTTTGAGGGTGAAATAGATTCCAGCAAGAGTTGGGCGGATATTCCCCTCGGCGGTGGAGAAAAGAGTCCGGTCAATCGCCTTTTTCAGATCTCAGGAATTGATGCGAAACGGTTGCTCTACCTTGAAAACCGGGATGAGCGGGAATTTCGATGCTTCTATACCTTTTACTTTGGTCTCGGAAGAAGGAGTGGTGAACTGGAGAGAGCCACCGGAAAGAAGTTCGATAGTTACTCGGTCGTCCTGTACGAGCGAGATAAAAGAGGCGAGAAATTTCGCAGAAACCGTGAAATTTCCCTCAAGTTCGATATCGACACCCGTATCGACCACATATTCCATCGCCATTTCCAGATTATTGGCAGTGAGTACTATTTTCTTATACTGAGCCGAGATGAGAATATTTTCCAATATGGGCGTCATATTGGACACAGTGCTCGCATGGCTTACTACGTCAATTGCTTCCTTGAGGATTTTGGTGTCAATCGTAAAACGCATGAGGAAAAGTTATTAATTATGATGAATATTTCTTTATTTTTCCCTCATTTGAAACTTCCAGGGAGAAAGGAAATAATTATTTTTAATGTATTTTCCCATACAGAGTACAAAAAACTCGGAAAAAATCAAATAGAAATAGTATTTTTTTTACTTTTTATTGAAAATAATATGAATACACGAAACGAGATAATAAAAAAATAGCATTACAAAGAGAAAAATAGAGAGTTTTGCGATTATTTTTTGTATTTTTCCAAAAAATCACTATAGTACCCGGGATTTTATCCATTTATAACTCCTACGAGCATGAATCGAATTTTCGAGAAAAGCTCCGGTGGAATCGTTTATAGAAAGCAAAAAGGCAAGATTGAAATACTCCTTCTCGAATGGGAAAATGCCAAACGAGCGCGAGAATTCGTACTCCCGAAAGGGCATATGGAAAATACTGAAACTGCTAAGGATACAGCCCTCAGGGAAATAAATGAAGAAACGGGGCTTGCCATAGAAGATCTGGAGGTTATAAAATTTATGTCCAAGATCAACTATAGCTTCATAGCAAGTCATAGAGAATGATCTCCTGTTATAGAAAAGGATGTCTATCTTTTTCTTGTGAAGTACAACGGTACTGCTGATCCTGTTATAGAAAAAGATAAACGATTCTACGGATTTCGATGGTTTAGCATCGAAGAACTGAAGACAGCCAATATTAAACCAGATATACATGGTTTTGTGAAGAAGAACATCCAATACATGTAGTTGAACTTATGTAAAATGCGAACTTCGCACTCAAACTTTACGTTTCCTCGTTCTCCGTACAGTCGTACGGTTCACTCCGGTACGTAGTTTTCGTACGAATTTCATCATTTTCCAGAAGTCCAGAAAATCATAGATTTTCGGATATTTTTATTAAATTTTTAACTTTAGGCTCTATGGATATAACTTCTCGAAACAATCAGCTTGTTATTACTTCTGAAAAAAAAGAAATCATCTTTCAGGGTCCTACTTCCATCGTACTTGATGGGATGATTATTGATTTTCATGGTGAATATGAAAAATCGGGATTTCTTGCAACATTTCACGAAGTGGAAGGGGGGCCGCTTTTTACTCTGCGCGTTGAAGGAAAAAATATCGCCTATGTTCCGACCGATACGCTTGAGATTACGGAAAAAGTAGTCGATTTCCTCGGAAATATCGACATCTTGATACTTCCTGGAGACAAGAATGCGACAAAGATTTTCGAGAACCTGGAGGCACGGATGGTTGTTCCATATGGAGAAGAAACTCCCATTTTCCTCTCTTCTCTTGGACAGAATATCGAGATGGTAGAGAAATACAAAACAAAGGAAGGTGATTTTGAGGGCGAAGCAACGGTGTTTGTACGAGTCGGGAATTAATAATGAAAAATTAATAAAAATACGAATCTTTCTAGGAAGATTCGTATTTTTCTTCCAGTATTTTCCCCGAATATCTAAGCGGATTTTTTATTGTCCGGGGTAAATCTTGTTATATCGCACGCTTCTATGTTACTGTCGTCATAGGGATCCAGATGAATAGTGATAAAGCAGTTCGGGAAAATACTTTTGAGTTTACATTCTATCGTATCGCTCACGGTATGTGCCTCAAAAAGCGTAATCTCCGTATCGAATACGAGATGAAACTCGATAAAGGTATCCTTGCCAGAGCATCGGGTTTTGAGAAAATGATACGACTGGATATCCTGGGAAGTTTTTTCTATAATATCGGTAATTTTCTTTATATCGGAGGCGCACAAAGCCTTGTCCATAAGTATCTCATACGCGGATCGTATGATCTGACTCGCTCCATAGATGATGTACGCCGATATGAGAAGGGAGATAATCACATCGATGATATACCATCCGGTAAATTTTATAATGATGATGGTAATGATTATTCCAACATTGGTAAACAGATCTGTTTTATAGTGAAGGGCATCCGATTTTATAATGAGATTGTCGGTTTCTCGGGCAACTCGATTCAAGTACCATACGATTCCGATGGTAAATACGATAGATACGACCATAAAGATAATCGAAGTATCGGCATCTATGATAAAGTCTTTGCTTATAAATTTTCGAATGGCAAAAAAAGAGATAAGAAATCAGGAAATAATAATAATCAGTCCTTCTATAAGGGCTGCGATTCCCTCTATCTTTCCATATCCATAGTGATAGGCGTCGTCATTGCCTTGCAAGGATTTTTGGATGGCAAAGAAATTGATGATGGAGACAAAGAAATCCAGAAGAGAGTCTATGGAGCTCGAAAGAACCGTCAAACTCCCCGTCATTATACCTCCGGTGAATTTGATGATAGCGAGGATAAGTGCCGTGAAACTGGCAATGATAACGGCTTGTTTGGGAGAATGGGACACGGAAATAAATATAAAGATATATTTAAAAGATTTTATGGATTTTAATGAAAATACAAAAGAAAATATTACGCATTGCTAATGAAGTATGGTTTCTGCCAAAGCCGAAGTTCCTGCTGGTAATGAAGTTCCATAGTAAGATAAAACGGGAATAGATGCAGTTTGTCCCAATATTTCTATATTGATAAGACGTTCCGTGGATTGTACATGCATTCATTTGATATTGAAAACCAAAAATCCACCAGTTCCATCGACCCAAAAATCCACATCGGGAGCTTGATCATAAGCATATGAATAGCTATAAGGAGAGCATTGTGAAAACATTCTTGATGCCTGAGATATGTTTAAGTAACTAGGTACCAAGGTATGATATGTTCCATATACCAATTTATATTCTTGACTACAGCTCGCGATAGCATGTCTTCCAAGCCATACAATACTAAGAGTTACTATCCCTCCATTTTGATCATGGTTAGAATATGTTTGAGGAAGTGATAGTTTATAATAAGAGTTCGTGTTTGTGATAGTATGTCGCATAATAATTTTCCTATCTCCTGAATTTTGATCAATTAAACCAGCCATATAGTGATTTTCCACTTGATCCTGACCTCGAATATCGAGTTTTGCCGTAGGGGTTGGTGTTCCGATCCCGATGTTTCCCGTCGTATTTATTCTCATTCGTTCCGTATTTCCCGCATAAAGTGCAAGGGGGAGATTTGATGCTGTACCAAGATAACCAACCCCGCTCGCATCCGTACCGATTCGAGTCGTCCCGTAAGCATTCGCAACATCAAAATAAGTTATAGCTGTCGATCATGAGTTATTTAAACGAGCATTTTGTCCAGTAATATCAAGTTTGTAGGCGGGGGTAGTGGTGCCGATTCCCATATTACCATTACTGAGCATAGTTACTGCATTCTTCTCTCAGACTATATCGTTGTTCCAAAACCTTAAACTATTATTCGTTCGTTCATTATAGATTCCCCAGTGCTTGTTCGCTCAAGCGACACTCTGGATATCAATCTCTGCGTTTGCTCCAGTGTTGTATATATGAAGCAAAGTGTTCGGAGTAGCGGTTCCGATTCCCACCTTTCCTCCCATATAAGCAGTTCCTCCGGTTACACTACTCCAAAGAGCCGATGCTCCGGAAGTGAGAGTATCCACTCGAGTATTGAGATCGTCTATATTTGCAATCATCGTATTCCAGATGTCTATGGTGAGAGGTTGTCCAGAAATAACCGGAGTCATAACTGAATATGCTCCGTACCCAATCGAAAGCACCGTAATCGTTCCAAAGAATACGAGAGCGGAGTAGAGAGACTTTTTAAATAAATTCATACGATGAAAAGTAAGAAATTAAATTAGCTCCATTATCGCATAATTTTTATAGATTTCAAGTTTCACTTGAAAAACAATAAAAAAGCGACTATTGTGAGATAATCGCTTCAAAATTGATATTTCAAAAGTGGAGCGATTATCCTGAATGTCGCCAAACAACTCACGTCTCTTCTCTACAATAAAGGAAAGATGGAGTGGATAACCGCTCCATACTGAACTTTATGGTAGAGACAATAAGAAAAAACTTAAAAAAGTGAGTTATTTGGCATAAAGATAGTACTTTTTTCTTGAAAAAATGCAACAAAAAGTGTATTTACTTGAAAATGTACCCATTTTTTATATAATATTCTCATGTCCAAAAAAATCTACATCATCGACGGGTACAATTTTCTGTATCGCGTGTTCTATGCGATTCCTCCGTTTTCCCTCAAGGACGGGACTCCGGTGAATGCGGTTTTTGGGATGGCGAAAATACTCCTCGCCCTTCATCGGGAAGATAGACCGGATTATCTGATATTCACGCTCGATTCCAAAAGCAAGGCGCGTTTGGAGCTCTATCCTGAGTACAAAGGAACGCGTGATCGTATGCCCGATAATCTGAAAATTCAAGAATCCATCATTATGGGAATGCTCCAGATTATGGGAATCAAACATCTGAAAGTCGATGGATACGAGGCGGACGATATCATCGGGACGCTCGTAACCGATCTCGGAAGAGATAAGGAAAATAGTATATTCATCCTCTCGGGAGACAAAGACCTCTATCAGTTCATCGATGGAAACGTCGCGATTTACGATACGATGAAGCACAAGATTTATCACACCGCCGAGGCACGGGAAAAATTCGCAGTCGATCCGAAACATATTGTCGATTATCTTGCCATCTGCGGAGATGCCTCGGACAATATCCCCGGCATCCCTGGATTCGGGCCCAAAAAAGCAGAATCTCTCATCAATGAATACGGGACGCTTGAGAATATCTATGCAAATATCGAAAACATTCCGGGGAAAACCCGGGAAACGCTGGAGATAAACCGAGAAATCGCTTTTGTGAGTAAGAAACTTGCGACCATTGATACCGAAGTTCCCCTTGATAATTTCTCACTTGAAGAGCATATATTTGCTTCTCGAGAATTTTTGACCAGTGAGGTCATCGCCTTTTTCACCGCTTACGATTTTCGCTCGCTTCTGCCGAAAGAACACATCCAAACCAAAGATTTCTCCTCTCTCAAACTCCAACAAATTCCTATTAGGTGAGAATCGGAAATAAACAAATGCTTGGAACTCTTGAAGAAAACCAAAAAAATCTCTCTTGCGACCTATGGGGAACGCTTCGCTCTCTTGGGCGGGACTCTTTATTTCGGAGGGGAGGAGATCTATGTTTTCGAAACAGCTGCCATCGACATGAAACCGTTTTTCCGGGAAATACTTTCCGGGGAATATAAGATTATCGGATATGATCTCAAAAAAGACCTCGAACGAATCGAGGCCTATCTGAACGGAAGTATAGGTGAAGTAAAAACAGGGCAGATGGGGTTGTTTTAATAATTCGTCCAAATTTGCAAATACTGATTTGCAGTATTGTTGGACTCATTGGACTCGTCCGTGCTATTGTTCGCATCGACTACGATGCTCAGAGAATAGTAATTTCCAGTAGAGTATATGCCTAATTCCGAAGGAACTGTATAGACAATAGAAGCCGTACACTGCCCCCGGGCAAGTTGCAGCGAAGTATATACATTCGTAGTCATATTATTGGCACTAAAGCTTGTCTTTACAGAGGCAGAATTTCTCATATCACCGCCCTGATTACATATTTCTGCTACGATGTGCCTATCCGAAGAATTTTGGTATACTCTCTGAACGACGAGATCATGTCGATCATATTGCGGAGTATTGTAATAATAATTGGAGTTATATGTATTGCAATAGTTATTGGCAGGGGTGCAATAATAGGAGTTGTTGGTGTAGTTGGAATTGCAATAATTGTTTGAAGAATTGCAGTAGTTCGTATTGTAGTAATTATTGGGATAATAAACAGAAGAATTGTTATAACTATTGCCGGAACAGTAATTATTTGAAGAATTGCAGTACATATTATTGCTATTTTGATAGGAGGTATTTGTGGAATTGTAATAGCTGTTATTGCATGCAGTATCTCAAGAAGGACAAATATTGTTGCGGTAATAGTTGGAGGAACTGTTGCTGGAACAGTAATTATTGCTGGAATTGCAATAATAAGAATTGGAAGAGGAGTTATAGCTGTTGCAGTAACTATTGCTGGAGTTGCAATAGGAGGAGTTGTTCGTATTGCAGTAATTATTGGACGAGGTACAATAGGGGACATTACTATTGGAGTTGTTGGAGTATATGGGAGTTGATGGAACAACGGGTGGATTTTTTGATGGAAAGGCAATGGCTACCGCCTTTACCATTTTATTATTATTCTTGATTTTTTCAGTTCTTCCATTTTTAAGAAGCGCCCCCGCAGCGATGTTGTACGTTCCTGATGTGGTGATCCCAATATCTCCAATAGAGGCAACCTGAAATTCATGGCAACTGTTGGTATTCAAAACAACAGGTTTAGTGAGAGAGATAATTCACCCGTCAAGCTTCTTGATAGCAAGAACGAGAGTATTTTCGGAATCGGTGAAAGCTC
>AMFJ01007501.1_pt1 | contig 20420 bp, 22 predicted proteins | sample 427208 | NCBI WGS metagenome assembly AMFJ01 (sample SAMN02954298, study PRJNA114691) | groundwater metagenome | biome: aquatic; feature: subsurface aquifer; material: sediment; isolation source: subsurface aquifer sediment | place: USA: Rifle, CO | collected 2008-08 | reverse complement strand
TATAGTTTGATTTTTATATTTTTAACCAGACAGGCTCTAAGTAATAATAACCATTAAAAATTGGCATTCACTAGAAATTCAGCACAAGACTATGATAACAAATTATTTCTCTTTTAAATAGTATTCAAAAGTCTTTTCAGGAATAATTTTAAACCCGCATCTTTCATGCAATTCACCACTAGGACAAAGCCTATGGTAATGCGGGTATTCTTTACACATTTTTAGTCTATTTTTATAATCAGTACATAAGCCATCTTCACCAATTAATTTACAGGCAAAGATCAAATTATTGAACTCATCTCTACCAATAACCTTAAAACGCTTATATTTAGGAAATAATTTGGTCATAAACTCAAACTCTTTTTCATTATATGTATCAATACTATACATATAGCGACAACAATCCCCACAGCGAATACACTCCCCTTCAATTTTATATTTGACCTTCTGTATTACAAACCTGGCCCTTATCTCATAATAAATAACTTTTAAATACTCGAATAAATTCACACAAATCAACCCAAAACACTTCTACATTAATATTGTAAATTATAACCTGAATTAATTATTGATTTTGGGCATAAGCTTAATAATCTTATTTTGTTTTTTTAAGAATTTGACACACTTTTTTGGTTTTAACGAAATTCCGTTTATTTGTATGATGAAAACAAGTAAAATAGTTTATAGCATTAAATTAGTTGGACAACTTCAGGTATGAAAGAATGAAAACAATTTATAGAATTCTCTTAATAAGTATACTTATCCTGCAAATTTCTCCTGCACTGGCAAAACAAACCCAATTAGTAGGCCCAGTATTAGGAGGCATATCCTCAAACTATGGTTACAGGGCAGATCCTTTTAGTGGAATCACAAAATCTCATGACGGTATTGATATTGCCGCTGCATATGGTGCACCTATTTATGCCGTACAGGATGGATATGTCACCAGGAGCGGATGGCGTGGTGGTTACGGCCTAGCAATAACTATAGATCATCACTACCCTGACATTCCCGGTATACCAAGAATTCAAACAACATATGGACATAATTCATACAATTATGTAAAAGTCGGCGAATATGTAAGAAGAGGCCAAGTCATTGGCTTAGTAGGATCAACAGGCAGATCGACAGGCCCACACTTACATTTTGAAGTTACTTATAAAGGAAGACCATATCCACCAATTGATTATTTAACAAAATTACCATCTTATGTAGCTTATATAGATCAATATAGGGCCAGAACACAATACACTTCAAATAAATACAGCAATCATGGCCAAATAAACAGCTACAGATAAATTTTCATATATACAACAACTTAAAATAGAGTTATTTAAATAACTCTATTTTTTACTATATAAGTAATCTTTCTTTATTTTTATTTTCGATTTAGTATAAGTTAGACAAACTCTATATTACCTAAACTTATTTAGTAAAAGTTTTTGTTTATGTCTGATAATATATTAATAATAAGAAGACGAGCAACGGGTTAAATTGGAAATGAAAATATATAAACAAAATAAAAAGGGCTTTTGCTCAATTATTATAGTTTTATTTTTAGCATTTGTAATGGCTGGAATTGCTTCGGGACTTTTATACCTTAACAATCTACCTCCCATTTCAGAATTAAAGAATTTTCAACCTACACTTGCATCACAGATTGTCTCAAGTGACGGAATGGTGATAAAAACTTTCGGCTCGTACAAATATAAGAAAGTCAAAATAAAGCAAATTCCTGACAATTTAAGAAAAGCCATTATTGCAACTGAAGATAAAAACTTTTATATTCATAAAGGATTTGACCCAATAGCTTTAATCAGATCCACAGTTTCAAACCTTGTAGCCAAGAAGGTTGTTCAAGGAGCAAGTACAATCACCCAACAGCTGGCAAGAATACTATTTTTATCCTCAGAAAGAACAATTGACAGAAAAATCAAAGAATTAATAATTGCATACAGACTTGAAAAAACACTGCCTAAAGACGAAATTCTGGAAATGTATCTAAACCATGTTTACCTTGGCGAGGGTGCATACGGTGTATCTGCCGCAGCTGAGTTATACTTTAATAAAAATATAGAAGATTTAACTCTATCTGAAGCAGCATTAATTGCGGGATTACCGCAAGCCCCATCAGCTTATTCTCCATATCAAAGCATGGAAAAAGCTAAAGCAAGAAGAGCCATGGTTTTAGAGCGAATGGTTAAAATGAACTTCATAACAGAAGAAGAAGCAGAAAAAGCCAATAAAGTTGAAATAAAGATTAATAAGGCACATAGACCTTATGCATTAAATAAAGCTCCATATTTTGTTGACCTTGTAATGAAAGAGCTGCAAAATAAAGCAGGCATAACAGAAGAAGAGATTATTCATGGCGGTTATAAAATTTATACTACATTAAAATACAAATACCAGAAAACTGCAGATGAAAGTGTTTCTTCAAATATTGCCAAATGGGGATTTAAAAAGCCCTATCAACAAGTTGCACTGGTTTCTTTTGATGTTGTTACAGGAAGAATCCTTGCATATATAGGTGGAAAAGATTATTATGAAAGCCAATTTGACAGAGTTTCTTTAGCGGTTAGACAGCCGGGATCTTCGTTTAAAGTCTTTGTTTACGCCGCAGCTGTTGAAAAAGGCCTAACGCCCCAAACAATCTGCAATGATGCACCGGTTGGCATAGGCAATTGGAGACCACGCAACTATGCTAACAAATATAGGGGCAAATTGCCATTATATAAAGCATTAGCTTATTCATCCAACTCAATTGCTGCAAGATTAATACAGGAAGTTGGTGTAGACAGCGTTATAAATATGGCCAGAAGGTTAGGAATTACTACTTATCTTGCACACGATCCAACTATCGCACTTGGCTCTAACGGCGTAAAATTAATTGAAATGGCAACTGCGTACGGCACGTTTGCTAATGGGGGAGTAAAAGTCGAGCCATATGCAGTTGAAAGAGTTGAGACATCAAATGGAAGAACTATCTATCAAGCAGGAAGTAATTATAAAAGAGTAATGGACACCCGCACAGCAGCTTATATGGTTGAAATGATGGAGCAGGTAGTTAAAATGGGTACAGGTAGAGCTGCAAATATTGACAGACCTGCAGCTGGCAAAACTGGCACCACAGATAGCTATAAAGATGCATGGTTTGTAGGCTTTACTCCTAATGTAGTAACCGGAGTATGGATGGGCAATGACAATAACACTTCTAATGGCGGACTAACAGGCGGTACTGCACCTGCTATGATTTGGGCGCAATATATGCGAGTAGTAGAAGCTAATAATCCTATAATGGGATTCTTATACCCTGAAATTACAATTAATGATAAGGATAAATTAGATACCGAATCTCTTAATAGTGATGGTCTTGTTACCGAAGAGGGAATAAATCCGGATGAGGAAAATACAATAGAAACCACAAAAGAGACTGATATAATTAAACAACAATCAGAACAATTGAATAAACAGTATAACCAAGGATCTCCTCCGCACCCAAAAACAGCAGGACCTCCTATCCCAGAGCCTGAGTATACCCCACCAGTGCCTCCATTACCTGATAGTAAAGCACCTGCAGGCAGTACTGGATTCTAAATACATTAAGTTTTGTAAATTTATAAAAAAAATCAAAAATCTAGGCAATTTTTGATTTTAATCTACGTTAATATAAATAGGGGTAAAAAACAAAAAACAAAATTGGGGTAAATAAACAGATAAAAGGAGATGGGTTATGGCTAGAGTTTTAATTTCAATGACTGATGCATTTTTGGGACAAATTGACGAATTCGCTACAACTGAACAGAGATCAAGAAGCGAATTAATTAGAGAAGCATTAAGAACTTATATGCACAAAGCAAAAAGACTTAGAGATGCATCCTACGATGCAAGAAATGCAGCAATCTTAGAATCTCTATTATAAAAATTTTTTTGCAAACTCTTTTAATCTTTGCTCAAATCTAACTTTTTAATTAACTCTAACTCTTAATTTTTTAAATTATTTTAAGGAGACAAACTAAAATTTGTCTCCTTATTTTTTGTATGCCTAAAGATATAAATTGAAAATTCTCTAAAAGTACTATCTTTTAGAAATAAATTGTCGACATTACTACTATAATATATTGGCCTTTCGTTTATTAAAAAAAATACAAATATGCCCTAAACTTTATACAGGTGTTGATAAATTTATCTTGAAAAACATATCTAAATACAACATGCGTGTAAAGGCCATCAAGCAGGAGGGAGAAGTTATGAATATGGGGCAAAAATATGCGGAAGGAATCTATAATTCCAATATATTGGAATTTAGAAACGTATCCAAAGATATTCTCCCATGGCTTGAAAAAATAGCTGTAGAGAATAACTGTAGGATAGAGAAGAAAGAATGGAGAAGTAAATATAATAGTTATGTGGTTTATGATTATGAACCATTTTGCTCAGACGGTTTTGAAATCAGCATGGCTATCTCATCCAACTCAAAAAACTATCTAAAATTCATCAAATACCTATATGAAAACAAGATGAAAACAATTGAATACCTAAAAAGCTGTCTTGCCAGCTAACGACTTTGTTTAGATTCAGGACAAATTCTTTGGTAACAGCAATCCTTAGAATAAAGGAGTGATTCTCCAGTAGGGATAAAATTCTCATACAGGATTTTATCCGCTGTTGTAATTATAAGATTCCTGATAAGATCAATACACTTATTATCTGCATCTACACTTGTTTTCTGATTTGTTTTCAAAAAGTATAAACTGAGTTTTGCAGGGGTTAGATTAAAATAATCCCTGCAAACTAATGCATAAAAGTTTAATTGCAGATCGTCCTGGGGCAAATTTCTTATATTGCCAGTTTTATAATCGATAATCTCTACTTTGTCATTATCCAATTTATCTACCCTATCTATATATCCACATAGAACAATATCCTCAAAAGGAAAACTAAAGCTTTTTTCCAGATAAATGGTGTTGCACATCACATTTATGTTTGAATCAACAAAATCCTGAAGTTGCTTCAGCCCAAGGTTCTTTAATTCAAGATTTTTAGAATCATCCTTACTCACACTTGTCCATTGTTTTTCATACAAAGTTTCCTGAACTTCCTTATCAATAGTTTGTCCAGATCGTATAATCTCAGAAAAATCTTTTAAACTCCTGTGAATATTGCTTCCGTACTTGGTCATTACAGTTGGATAATAAGGTCTTTTCTCAACATATCTATAGTAATACCTTTTAGGACAGGCACTATAGAAAGATAACTTTGTATAACTAACTCTTAACTTTTTAGACATAAAAATAATTCCGAATTAAGCTTAATGCAAGGGCCTGAGAAAAATTCACCATTAGTTTCCTACTAACAATATAGACTATTTAACATTTCTTAACCATGATGTAAAGAAAATATATAGATAAAGAGAAATCAAAAATTTTGATTGTATAATTATCATAATTAAAATAAAGTGTATTTTATACCTTTATCGGAAGCTGGAAGATAAGAAACGAATTAAGAAACTGGAAGATAGCTAACTGGAGTTCAGAAGATTATGCAAGCAGTGTTAACAAATCCAATGAAATTGATTAAAAGCTGTACAGATAAAAGCAAAAAATTACCTAAAGAAGTAATTCCATACCTTTTAAAAGCAGTAGACAATTCTGATGCTAAAACCAGAAATGAAATAGAAAATCATCTTGTTAAAATGGGTGAAACTGCAATTCCATCATTAATTAATGCATTAGCAACATCAAAAAGTACTACCAGAGCTTTAATTGCTATGGTTTTAATCAGACTTGGAAACGTTAGTATTGAACCTTTAGAATTAGCTTATGCCAATAATACAGAACTTCAATGGACAGCAACTTATATAATCAGCGAAATCAAAGGAACTCAAAGACCTTTAAATAATGTATTAAGCCTGACAAAAGCATTAGTCGGCTAAATACAGCTTGCAGATTAACAGATACTAAGAGACCCTCAACCGGTCTCTTTTTTAATTTATAAATTTATTTTGATATTAGTAGCTTTAGCCATAGTCTTGTAGTCTTGTAGGGTGCAGAATTCTGCACCATTAATAATCTGAAATTATTCAGCAACTAGATTTTGAATATGTTTTATGTCTTCAAAAGAACCCCAATTTTCATCATATATTTTATCTTTTACGAATTTATGAAATGAACTATGTTTCCAATCTTTTACGTTATTTACATAACCGTGTTTTACTGGATTGTAATGAATATAATCCAGATAATTATTTAATCCTTCCTCATTTCTTATGGTATGTTCCCAGTATCTCCTTTGCCAGACACCCTTTTCCTGACGTTTTAACTTGCTGGCAGATAATTTATCTTTAACATTATTTATATATTCAGAATCAATATGTTTTGAAAAATACCATTTCACAGCAGCAATTATTTTAGGATAGCTTTTTATCACTTCTGGCTGGATTATCAAATGAATATGGTCAGGTAAGATAACTGCTGCATAAATATCAAAACAGTAATGTTCCTTCGCTTTTTTAAAGCTTTCCCTTAATAACTTAATATTTTCGACTAATATTGGATTACGCTTATAGGTAACCGTTGTTATAAAAATATAATGATTATCAACAAATGCTCTTCTATAATTTGGCATAGGTTTATTATATCAGAATCTTTAATGGTGCAGAATTCTGCACCCTACAGGACTACGGGGTATTTTGTATTTGATATTATGAATTGTTGAGAAAAATTAAAAAATTTTTTTATGATCAAAGAACAATTTTATTTTTTATATTCCTTTATATTAATGACCAGAAAAACTAAAAATATTATTTAAAAAAACAAGTAGTGCTCCATCGTTAACTGATAGTTATAGGTTAAGTCTGCTTGTTTCAGACAAAAAACAAAACAAGAAAGGAGACATGGATGAACATAAGCAAATTTTCACCTTTAAACATTGTAAAACCGAATCCTACTTTTAAAGGTCAATCCTCACAATTTATTGGAAATCAGAGATTGAATGCTGATACCTTAAGCCTTTCTTTTAAGGGTAATGACTTCAATAAAGAAGCTTCAGAAGAATTATTCAATGCAAGAACAGCAGAAGAAACAAAACGACTGCTTGATGCCGGAGCTAATCCTAATGCTATAAGCCAAGATGGCCAAACCCCATTACATTGTGCAAAAACAGCAGAAATAACAAAAGCACTACTTGATGCCGGAGCTAATCCTAATGCTATAAGCCAAGGTGGCCATACCCCATTACATTGTGCAATAACAGCAGAACAGGCAAAGGTATTGCTTGAGTTCAAAGCTGATCCTAATCGTAGAAACATAACTGACAAAACCCCATTGCATTATGCAAAAACAGCAGAAATAACAAAAGCACTACTTGATGCCGGAGCTAATCCTAGTGCTATAGATGATTTTGGCAAAACCCCATTATATTATGCAGAAACAGAAGAACAAAAAAAGCTACTGCTTAAAGCCACAGCTATTTCTACAAAAATTTTAAAATTTATAAGTCTTGTAGGGTGCAGAATTCTGCACCATTAATAATCTGAAATTATTCAGCAACTAGATTTTGAATATGTTTTATGTCTTCAAAAGAACCCCAATTTTCATCATATATTTTATCTTTTACGAATTTATGATATTAATTGGGGTAATGGTGACCATATAAAACATATTGGAGTTTATGAGTTTTAATGGTGCGCAGTGCGCACCCTACACGACTCTTTAAAAATCAGCCTGATGGAGATAAAAGAAGTTATAATTTTCAAAAAACAAATTTAAACCTTGACCCCCAATTTTAATAATAGTATATTTACTTACATAAACTTTAATTAATGTGGGCTTGTGGCGCAGCGGACTCATAATCCCTTGGTCGATGGTTCGAATCCTACCGGGCCCAGTCTTTTGTACAAGACTTTTGGCGATTGCCGAAATTTTTGCTTTTGGGAAATGTTCCAATTCTGTTCCACTTGACTACAAAAAAGCACAATAAAAGAGTTAATTTTTCAACGAAAGGTTAAAGCATGTGCAGACACAGACAAGTAAAGCATAAATATCTTTCCAAATCAAGACAAGGGTTTACTTTAGTTGAAATCTTGCTTGTTATTACTATAATAAGTATTATTGTTTCTAATACACTTCTTCCATTAATAATAAATGTTCAAAATCAGCAATATAAATCTGCTTGGTATAAGAATTTTTCAATGTTCAGTCAAGCATTTATTAATATGGAAAATACCGAAGGTGTCGGGACTTATACTTCTATGCCTTTAAGTAAAAGACAATATCTGGAGTTTTTATATCCAACCTTATTTAAATATGTAATAACTATAAAAAAATGCGACAGTTGGGCTCTACCCAGAAATGATAATAAATGCTGGTCAGCGGGAGGTAACTGGCAAAGTGCTACTGGAGATACTCTTGGCAGCCTTGATGCTTTAGGTTTTGGTTTTGTTCTTGCTGACGGAACGATGGGAGTCTTAGGATCTGTTAGTGAAAATTGTACAGTGACGTCTTCGGGTCTTACCGGAATTTGCGCAACAATATATTTAGATGTTAACGGCTTAAAAGGACCTAATACAGCAGGAAAAGATATTTACGGATTTTGGGTATTAAATAACAGAATAGTGCCTTTTGGTTATTCAGGTGATCAGTATGCCAATGCATATGATTGCAACACTAAGACTGCATTAAACGGATTTTCTATGTATACAGGATTTAGCTGTTCATCTTACTATTTAATAAAATAAAATCTAAAATCGTCATGCTGTACTTGATTCATCTTCATTTTTATTCTGGTTTAACTTATCGAGCCGGGCAGGATGCACACTGCGCACCGATAAATTCATACCTATCCACGGATAATCAACCAATAAAGACATCATGCCAGACCTATTTCTGCCTGACAAAAAGGATTTTGAAAATTGTGGCCGAATGGCTGGAAAGTGTGGCCACATGGCCACCATAATCTATGCTATACTGATAAGAATACCTCACATTGTCATTGCGAACGAAGTGAAGCAATCCAAAAAAATTGTAGCCAAATGGCCACTAGAAAATCACAAAAATCAAAACACGCAATAATCAAACCAGACAGGAATTACAGCCAAATCAAAAAGGTGCAAAACAGGTGCAAAAGGGTTGCAAAAATTGCAAAAAATATTCTAAAAAAACTCCAAATTTATTTTACAGTCTTAACCAATCTACTAATAATTTTATGATAGTATAGTAACGGCTAGATTGAGGAAAAGAGGAAACGTAATGGCTAATTTTATTACAATCATTAGAGCAATACTGGTATTAATAGTAGCTGGGTTGCTATTTATAGAGACAGCTTCGATTTATTGGACCTGTTTTGCACTGACAGTTATCATTATCTGGATGGACGGACTTGATGGTTACATAGCCAGAAAATTTAATGAATCTTCTAAACTTGGTGCGGTATTAGATATTTTAGGTGACAGGATTGTAGAAAATGTTTACTGGATTACATTCCTGGCACTTGGATGGATACCATTATGGATTCCCTTGGTAATCGTAATTCGTGTAATTATTACAGACGGTTTAAGAAGTGTAGCTTTATCAGAAGGTTATACTGCATTTGGTGAAAGCACAATGATGAAAAGTGGCCTTGGCAGATTCCTTGTAGCTTCCAATTTCAGCAGAGGCTCATATGCAATATTTAAAGCTATAGCATTTGCTCTTCTTATTGCTGCACATGTTCCGCAAGCATATGCATATCAAGACATTGTCAGCATAATAGCTTATGTTAGTGTCTATATAACTGTAATTTTTGCAGTATTAAGAGGATTACCGGTTATAATAGAAAGCAAACAATTCTTCTCAGAAAAATAGTATGAATAAAAAACCTTTTAGAATAGTACTAATAGAACCTGAAATCCCACAAAATACAGGCAACATTGCAAGATTATGTGCCTGTACAGGATGCGAGTTATATTTGGTTGGAAAATTAGGCTTTCAAATAACAGACAAATATTTAAAAAGAGCCGGCCTTGATTATTGGGAAGAAGTAAAAGTCGAAAGATATGAGAATATAGAAGATCTTCAAGAAAAATTCCCTGATAATAACTTCTATTACCTGACTACAAAAGCCCAGAAGCTATACACAGAAATAGAGTTTAAACCCGGTGATTTTCTGGTATTTGGAAGTGAGACAAAAGGACTGCCAAAAGAATTAATAGAGAAAAATCCGGATAAAAGCATTAAAATCCCCATGAAAATAGGTCATCGCAGCCTAAATCTCTCCAATTCAGCCTCTATTGTATTATATGAAGCAATCAGGCAGACAAACTTTTTAGCAGATTATATATAAGATAGCTTAACTTATTCCAAATTATTCAATATATCATCATATATTTTCTGTTTTGCAGTTAATTGGCTTAATTGTCTTTTAATGCTTTCATTATCAGGATCTTTAGCTATAAAATCAATTAAATCAGCTTTTTGCTCCATAATCCCTCTAAGTTTAATCTTGGCTACTATTCTAATAGGATTAAGCAAGTCTGCTGGGACTATTGATGAAACAAGAGTATCAAGCGACTCTTCACTTCCCATTATACTCTCATAATCCTGCTTTTCTACTTGTACTTTTTTATCTAAAATATTAATCTGTTTATGTAATATAGGATCATCCAATACACTTTTCCTGAAACTGTCCAGGACTCCTCTTGTTTTATCAGCCGGAATTAATTCAACATCAGCTTTTGTGTTTATATTATAAGAATTATTATCTGAATGATCTGAATTTATCATATTGTATCTCCATATGAGATATTTCAACTCTTCTTTAATAAAGCTCTTTTGTTTCCTCTATTACTTATATTAAGTAAAATATACAAAATAAATTGTTAGCATTACAGCATACTTATAGATATACTTACAACTCAGGCTATTCACATTTTAGATATACTATTTAATGGATAGTATATGAATTTACATAACATTTCTTATCGGACTATTTCTATATGAAATAATTATTAAAGTTTTTTCATAAAAATCTCTGAATACGACAATGACATATCTGACATTTTGATTTAGTATAAACAAATAATAATAATTACTAATTCGGGGGAAATTCTATGATTAAGGTTTTAACCGGAACTCAAATGAGAAATATAGATAAGCAAGCTATTGAGGAATTAAAAATTCCCAGCCTTATATTAATGGAGAACGCAGGCAGAGCAGTATTTGAGCAGGTAGTAGAAATCCTGAATGAAGTAAAAGATGAACATGTAAGCGTACTTGTTATATGCGGCAAAGGTAATAATGGTGGAGATGGATTTGTAGCAGCAAGGCACTTAATACTTGAAGAAATCCCAACATACGTATTATCTTTGTATCATGAAGAAGAACTATCAGGAGATGCTCTTGCCAATCATAATGCATTAAAGAATTTTACAGATATTTTTTATTATGATGAACTTGACCCGGAAACAATTCAGGATATACTATCTATTTCAACAGTTGTAGTTGATGCAATATTTGGAACAGGTTTAAATACTGAAGTTAAAGGACATTTATATCAAGTTATAGATACAATAAATGAATTTACGGAAGGATATGTAGTTGCAGTTGATATACCTTCAGGAATCGATTCAAATACAGGCCAAATTTTAGGCAATGCAGTAGTAGCTGATTACACTGTAAGTTTATTTAACCCAAAACTCGGAACAATACTATATCCTGGGGCGGAGCATTCAGGAGAAATAATAATTAATGATATAGGAATTCCAGAAACCCTGCTGGAAGACCCTGAATACAATATAAACCTGATCACGGCACATTATGCCTGCGCAAATTTACCGCTAAGACCTGAGGAAAGTCATAAAGGCATGTTTGGAAGTGTCTTTAATGTGGCAGGTGGCTATGGCATGACTGGAGCAGCATTTTTAAGCGCTTATTCATCATTAAAAGTAGGGGCAGGATATTCAATGCTTGCCACCCCTGAAAGCTTAGTGCCCATATTTGCTACAATGGCACCGGAAATAGTCTATGCTCCATTAAAAGAGACACCAAATAAAACCATATCCAAGGAAGCTGTAAATTATGCGCTTGAGAAGAGTGAAAAAAGTAACATTTTCCTCCTAGGCCCTGGAATAGGAACTGATCCTTCTACAATTGAATTTATATCTGAGTTTACACAAAAGCTTACAGATAGAGGATTACCGGCAATATTTGATGCAGATGCACTTAACTGTTTTACACTGATGGATAACTTTGTACTACCGATTAATTCTGTTATAACCCCACATCCAAAAGAACTTGCACGCTTATTAAAAGTAACTGTAAAAGACATTATGGATGATAGAATTGGCAAAGTCAGAGAAGCCGCCCAAAAATTTAATACAATAGTAGTTTTAAAAGGTGCAAGAACAATTATTGCAGAGCCAAATGGCACAATTTACATTAATCCCACAGGAAACTCAGCACTAGCAACAGCAGGAACAGGGGATGTATTATGTGGAATGATAGCCGGTTTTGCCGCACAGGGACTTGAATTAAGAGATGCCGCAATTCTAGGCGTTTACTTGCATGGCCTAGCAGGAGACTTAGCAGAACAGGATTTAACGCAATACAGCGTAACGGCAACATCCCTACTGGATTATATCCCTGCTGCAATCAAGCTGATTTATTAATCTATTCCTATTTCAATCCAGTATTCAGAAGGGAGATAGTATTTTTGGAAGCCTTTGAAGGCGAAGCTACTTCAACAGCGACAAAATACTATCTCCCTTGAAATGAAGCTTTTATAACAGGCTTTCCTAAATAAGTAAAACTAGCCATTATTTCCTGGAACTATTTTCCCTAGAACTCTATTATGCTTTGCACCTGTACAGGCCGGAACGTTATTAGGAATACCATAATAAGTTGTATATGCTAACAGAGCAAATGCTATAGCTTCCTTAAATTTACTTGAAATACCAAAGTCTTCATGGGTGAGTATTTTTACTTGATCACCAAAGTACTCTTCTAATAATCCTATTAAATAAGGATTATACGCACCACCACCACCGAGAACAATCTCATCGATTCTAGTTTTAGGCAAAATAAAATCTTTATATGCTTTATATATTGATTTTGCTGTTAATGCCGTCACTGTAGCAATGACATCATATCGGTTTTCGGGAGCAGAGGTTAAAATGCGCTTAGCATAATCTTTACTAAATAACTCTCTTCCTGTTGTTTTAGGTGGCTCTTGATTAAAATATGGTTCTTGCATCAAAGATTCAAGCCACTTTTCATCTATATTTCCCTGTGAGGCAAATATTCCATCCTTATCATAGTCAGCACCAAAAAACAGTTTTGAACAGTAATCTATAAGCACATTGCCGGGACCTGTATCAAAGGCAAATGGCTTAACTTGAGGACTTAATACAGTCACATTTGCCATGCCGCCAATATTTTGAATACCTCTTGCAATAGTATCAGATTTAAACAGAACCTTATCAGCAAAAGGCACTAAAGGAGCACCCTGCCCGCCAGCGGCAATATCTCTTGGCCGAAAATCTGCTACTGTTGTTATACCTGTTCGTTCAGCGATAATGGATGGCTCTCCAATTTGAAGCGTACTTTTCATACTAAATAAATTAGTTTGCCACTCCTGAGGAATATGATAAACAGTCTGCCCATGGGATCCGATTAAATCAACCTCCTCAGGTTTCATGCCAATTATCTGTAATAATTCAAGAGCAGCCTGTGCAAAATACTCCCCAATAACAAAATTCATCCAGCATAATTCTTGAATTGTACCTTCTTTGCTGAACAATTTATGAATTTGTTGTTTTATATTATCAGGATATTCATATATCAGACTTGCTCTGACCTTGACTGACAAATCAGGATTAATTTCTACCAAACTAGCATCAATGCCGTCAACCGAAGTCCCCGACATCAATCCAATAACCAATTTTGATTCTAAATTTTCATCTCGCATAATCTTATTATATATTATGCAGACAATTATTTCGCATTTAAGTTTATAAAAAAGCTATATCTTAGAAATACAATTCTTCTCCATAAGCCTTTTGGGTAAATATACTTATAGCTTCACTAAGAGGAACCCCTTTTACGTTAATATCTACAATATCAGACTTACCTAAACCCAACTTTCCTGCTTCAAATAAATGCCTTACTGCCTGATGATTAAAACCAAACAATTTTGCCCCTACAGCATCAGCTGCAATTGCATCTTTGCTAGCAATAGTTATTCCTGTTTCTATAACTTTCCCATCAAGAGGTCCTGTTCCTATCATTGACGGATGACCTACAATGATTCCCAATTGAATAGGAAAACGCTTTGCCATAGCTACTATAAATCTTTGCAAATCATCAAATATATTATGATCATGCCCAGTCATACTATCTCTTGGATGACCATAATAGTCAGCAGCCGGGTAGCTTAAGGCTATATTTTTCAGGCATAAAGTTACTGTAGCAGTGGCATGCATCTTATGCTGGGCAAGTGATATTAGTGTTTCATATTCAAAAACTCTGGGATTAACCATGATTGACCTTTGAGGGCCAAAATCCAGTTTAACTTCTTCAAAAGGATGAGTATTATGATCAAAGAACTCTACTTTTTCTTCATTTAAGACATCTATCATGCCAGCCAACTTAAAAACATCATAGGTAATAGCAGCTCCAGAGCCACCAGTTGCTACAATTTTTTTGGGATTAAATTGTTTTATATATCGAATAACAGCCCTGAGAGTGTCACCTCTTGTGACACCTCTTAAATTACCGGGATCAGCATAAGTATCATTAGGCTTAATAGCGACTAATTTACCCTCGATAATATCTCTAAGATCCAATTCTCCTAAAGCCTGATTTATGGAAGCTTCAATACTTTCATCATTATGCCCTATAGCCACAATAGACATGCTTATATTCTCCATTTCCTAATATAGAGAATATTTTGCATACTTTATTAAATTTTTGAGATAACCGCATAGGCTACTTAACTTACTATATTTTTCAATAAAAAGCCTATAACTTATTCCAATTGCTGTCTGGAATGACACAATGCAATGGCAATAGCATCACAAGTGTCATCAAGTTTAGGAACTTCCTGTTCACTTAAAATTATCTGAATCATTTGCTTAATTTCATCTTTTTGCGCCCTACCATATCCTGTAATTGTTTGTTTTACCACAAGTGGAGTATATTCATATACAGGAATATCATATTGCTTAAGAGTCATCAATATAACCCCTCTGGCTTCACAAACAGGCACAATTGTCTTGGCATTTTTAAAAAAGAAAATTTGCTCTACAGCAGCCACATCAGGTTTATACATTTTAATTAACTGAGTCAAGTCATTATGAATTTCAAGCAGTCTTGTAACAGCATTTTCTTTTTTATCAGTCTGTATAGATCCTGAATTAACAATGCAATATTGATCCTCTCTAGCATTGCAATCCATATCGAGGATACAATATCCGGCAATTGCCATTCCAGGGTCTATTCCAATAATTCTCACATTAATCTTTCTTAAGTTATACTTATTTTGTTATCCTGGACAATTATAATTATTCTTCTATTAACTATAATTATATTAATTTATCAGAAATTTCAAGTTTGTTAACTTTAGTAATCAGGCAAAATCCCCCCTTAATTCTCTTAGAACGTTATTAATAGGCATAATAATGAATAGACAAAAACTCGAAACAAAACCTCAAATAATAAAAAACACCTCAAAATATATTCATAGATTAAGAAATAAATTTCCTAAAAAAGATGAATCGAATTTGAGGCTGGAAAAACATGCCATTCTACTAAGCTTTATATCAGGACTCGTTTTTGCTTTAAGCATGCCGGGCTATAACCTTGGCATTCTGGCATGGGTTGGATTAATTCCTTTACTTTTGATTATTAATAACAATAAATCCATAAGAAAGAGTCTTGTATGTTCCTTCGTTTTTGGACTTGGATTTAATCTATTAAATTTAAAATGGTTTCTAGGCTTACATCCTCTTGAGTGGCTTGGATTTAGCAATAATACCAGCTTTGTTATGACCCGATTAATCTGGATGTATATATCAACCTATAGCTCATATTTTATGGTTATATTTGGATTTACGGCTTTCGCTATAACAGGCCTTAAACTTGATGCTGTACGTAAAAGCTTTCTAATTGCTTTAAGCTGGGCATTTATACAAAACAAATTAATGACAATGGGAGAATTCGCCTTTCCATGGTCAATGATTGAGTATTCCCAGTATCAAAATCTCCCTATACTTCAGTTTGCACAATATATAGGCGGCATTGGTATTGGATTTTTCATTGTATTTATTAATTCTTTAATTGCGTTTATTGCATATGACCTAATAAATAAGAATATCGAGCTTAAACCTGCCGCAATAAGAATATCAACAATTACTGCAAGTATTGTTGCAGTTCATATAATTGGAACATTAATGTTGAATACCCCTGTAAAACATGACAGTACAATAACAGCAACGATAATACAGGGAAATATATCCGTAGAAGAAGAAAAACAGAATGCTTTGTCCATTAACGCAGTTAAAGAATATTTTTTAAAAGAAATTAAAAGGGCTCCTTCAGGGCTTGTAGTACTCCCTGAAACAGCTTTTTTCGAACTCCTTAGACTTCACGACTTCGATTTTTATGATGAATTAAACTCTGTTGCCAACATACAAAATAAAACATTAGTCTTTGGAACAGTAGATGTAACTCAAAAAAAAGGAAAACTCATATCGACTAATTCAGCTATTGTTCTGGATAAAATACTACAAACAAACGATAATAGCATTTATGACAAACAAAGATTAGTTCCATTTGGAGAATATACACCTTTTTCCGAACTTATACCTGACTGGTTAAAAAAGTTCACTTCTACAGCCTCAAATACAGACTTTTATAAAGGTGAAGATATTAAAGTAATAAATACAAGTATAGGTAATATTGCACCTAATATATGCTATGAGATGATCTTCCCTGACATAATAAAATCTCAGGTCAATAAAAATGCTAATATACTTGTAGGACTTTCAAATCTTTCGTGGTTTCGCAACACAATAATTAAAGATCAATTCATAGCATTTAGCGTTACAAGAGCAGCAGAAGCCCGAAAACCACTAATTTTATCAGTCAATACAGGATCTTCTGTTATTATAGATTCTAACGGTAAAATCCTGAAAAAATTACCTAAAAATTCTAAAATCTCAGTCACTACACGAATAGGGTACTCAAATGATAAATCATTTTTTTCACAAACCTTATTTTAAAAAAACTTTTATTATAGCTACCTGTGGGATTATGGCCTTTTTGTTTTCACTTAGTATCTATGCAGAAAATTTAACAGATAAAAACTTTGCTATTCTTAGCGATAAAAAGGTTTTTCTAGAAATAGCCGACACAGATGAAAAAAGACAGCTCGGTCTAATGTTTAGAGAAAATCTTGCAGAAGATCAAGGAATGATATTCCTGTTTGATAAACCTGATTATGTCAATTTCTGGATGAAAAATGTGAAAATTCCTCTAGATATACTCTTTATTTATAAAAATAAAGTTGTTAAAATATATAATATGGTACCAGGTTGCAATCAGGATCCGTGTGATATTTATCCGTCACAAAGTATAGTTGACTCTGTAATAGAATTAAAAGGCGGATTCTGCAAAAAAAATAATATAAAGATCGGACAAACAATAAAATTAAACAATTCCATCAAAGAAAAAATAAAATAAACGCTTACTCAGATATAATAAAACTATACACAACTCAAATAACGAGGTGAATTATGAAACAATTTAGCAAAAAACTAATACTTGGTATAAGTTTAGCTATAACAGGCATCTTATTAATAAGCCAGCTGGCATTTGCAGCTCCAAGAACTACAGTAATTGTATTTTGCACTGAATGGAATGCAAAATGCAGAACAGCAGTGCCTGCTATTGAATCAATAGTAAGCTCATATAATGGTCAATTTGATGTACAACAATTCAATATAGATTTAAATACAACTCCCGAAAGAGCAAGAGCTATGGGAATAAATATCCCCTCAAGAATTCCACACGTTGTAGTAATAGATAGAAATGGCAAGATAGTATTCCAGCAGGATTACTCTTCCCAAACCCCGACACAATTAAGACAGACTCTAGATTCGCTTGCCAGATAAAGTTATTAAAGACAGATATAAAAAAAGAAGGATTTTGGTGCAAAATCCTTCTTTTTTTATTTATTATTCACTATCATTACCATTTTCAGTAATAAAGTTTTTTTCAGGTTTAACAATAACTACTGATTTGGTTTCATTGATTTGAGTTCTTGCCTGACTTAATTTATCCCTAATGTAATCTTCAAGTCTTGATCCTCTAATCATTCTATCAATGTAGCCATTATTGAGTTTGACAGCCTTTTCATAGGCTCCAATTTCTTCAAGGGTCTCTTTTATTTGTTCAAAATCATAATTATATGTAGGTTTTGACTGGCTGGTTAATACTTCTCCGGTAGTAGATTGAATATCTTTACCACCTTCTTCAAAATAAATTTTGAATATTGATTTAATGTCTGATAACTCAGCCTGCAATACCTGAACTGTCTGCTGAATTCTTAAATATCTTTCAAACAAGTAATGTATATTCTTCAGTTGAGATAATTGCCAGTCATATTTTCTGTCATATAACTCTTTTAATGCAGGGTAGGCCAGAGCAAGTCCTTTTGCATCAGCCATAGCTCTATGTCTTACGTCAAATTGAACCTTAAATCTATTCATCAACGCATCAAGCCCGTGAGAAAATTCTTCAGGAAATACTTCTCTGAACATATGCTGCGTATCAATTCTATGATTTCCAAGCTTTTGATCATACAAATCCCTACTTGCCTGATTTAAAAAGCTGTAATCAAAAATAACATTATGACCAATAATTGGATAATCTTTAATAAAATCCAATATTTTAGGCATCACTTCCTCGATAGTAGGTGCATCCGCTACCATCTCTTCAGTAATCCCATGTATTTTAATACTTGAATGCCTAATTTCCTGCTTTGGATTAATTAATGTCTCATATTCTTCAACTATTTGATTATTTACAAGCTTAACCCCTGCAAACTCAATAATTTTTTCTCTGCGATAATCTAATCCAGTAGTTTCAATATCTAAAACAATTTTTATATCTTGATCTTCCATTTTTCCCAGTCTATCTAATTATTACTCCCTAGTAAAATCTTATCACAAAATATTAATCAATAACTCAACCAAATAAAAAATTTTATAATAACTTACCATATTTCCATATTAGTATAATTTTACATTAAACAGATTTATGAAATAATATGAAGACACAGGATTTACAAGGAGCAACACTATGAAAACAATAAAAGCAGCTTTCTTTGACATAAAAGACATAGAAGAAAAATATTTAAAAGAAAATCAGCCAGCGGACTGCGAATTTATTATGATTCGTGAATCCTTGCAAGAAGGGCTGGATAAACATTTGGATCAAATAAAAGATGCTGATATAGTATCAGTTTTCACAACATCAAGAGCCCCGGCTGAGACTCTTAGCAAATTTTCAAACCTGAAAATGGTAACAACCAGATCAACAGGATACAATCATATAGACTTAGAATATTGCAAACAGCATAATATCCCTGTAGTAAATGTTCCAAGATATGGCGACTGCACGGTAGCAGAGTTTGCTTTTGGTTTACTATTAGATGTTACAAGAAAAATAACAAATGCATACAATGACTTGAGAAACGGCATTATCAATATACAGGAACATCTAGGGCTTGATTTAAACGGGAAAACCATAGGAATAATAGGAACTGGAGCCATAGGAACCCATGCCATCAAGATCGCAAACGGCTTTTGTATGAACATACTGGCTTATGACCCTTATCCCAAAAAAGAATTGGAAGAAAAATATAATGTAACTTATGTTAATATGGATACATTATATAGAGAATCAGATATAATAAGCATCCATGCCCCTGCAACCAAGGAAAACTTCCATATGGTGAATGATGAAGCCTTCAATAAAATGAAAAAAGGTGTAGTAATTGTAAACACCGCAAGGGGCGAAATCATGGACACTCAAGCATTATACATAGCTCTTAAAAACGGTATAGTAGCAGGAGCAGGGTTGGATGTACTTGAGTGTGAAGATATTCTCAATAATGAAGATCAATATTTAATGAAAGTCGACTGCATCGACCCAAATTGCCTTAGTAAAACACTGCTTAATCACAAACTTCTTGACATGCCAAACGTTATAGTAACTCCTCACCTTGCATTCGATAGTGTCGAGGCAGTTCAGAGAATATTAAATACAACAATGGACAATATAAAAGGATATTTATCTAATAACATTCCAAATAAAGTTAATTAATATCTAATATTTATATTTCTAAATAAACAAGATCTGGTAATGATAAACAAGATCTGGTAA
>AMFJ01028953.1_pt1 | contig 20485 bp, 23 predicted proteins | sample 427208 | NCBI WGS metagenome assembly AMFJ01 (sample SAMN02954298, study PRJNA114691) | groundwater metagenome | biome: aquatic; feature: subsurface aquifer; material: sediment; isolation source: subsurface aquifer sediment | place: USA: Rifle, CO | collected 2008-08 | reverse complement strand
TTTCGTGGTATTTTAATGGATTAGTCGGAAAATCAAAATGATTTTTTCTCCTTCTACTCGATTCCAGCATCTGAAGGGCTCTCAAAAAAACAAAATCCCCCTGCTTTCGCAGAGAGATGTTTTATTATTGAATGGCAGCAAACCCTCCAGGAAGTCAGAACCGCTATTTTGGAGTATCCAGATATGATATTTGTGCCGAAATTGAGGTAAGAAGACAATCCTTCGTGACTATTTCTTAAATGTGAGGATAAAGTCGTATATGCCGGGAAAATCAAAATTATGTTCATCACTGAGTACTGGTCTTAAATCCGTTATAATCTGTTTCTGTAATAATTCATAGTGCTCATCCAAAGTGTACAGATAACCAACTTCTTGCAGTTTCGTATGTACTAATTCCCGAAAATCTGGATTACTAAAATCGAATGCCGAATACTGTTTCACATACCAGATATCGAAGAAATCCCGTATTGCTGGAGCACCCCTCGTGAGGGCAGCTCGCATTTTCTCTGCAAGTGATTCCCGTAAGTCAATACAGGAGATAGAATGATCTCAGAAAATAGATTCTTCCAACACCTCATCGATGAAAAGAGTCTGAATTTTTCCAGGAATGGGAGCAAGCTTGAGCGGTTGTTTGAGTGAAATGTCTATCTTGATAGTTTGTATCGTGTTGTTTATGGTTGATTTGTATTCAAAAGTAAACATTGCCAGTTTATACTCATCAAACTTCGTTCTTTCATCTTTGAGAGTGAGTCATAGGAGTGTAAGATCGTCGATAAAGTTATTTTCATACTCCTTCAGGATAGTTTTTCGCACCGATCTCCCGACATTCATATTGAGTACGAAGTCCAGATCTTCACTGAGTCGAAAGTAAGGGAAATATACCTTATTGAGACAAGTCCCCCCTTTGAATACGAGATCTGGATATTTTTCTCCGAATTTTATGAGGATGAGCGTGAGAAGGAAATCTTTCTCGAGTTTGAGTATATCAAATTTTTGAGCATTGGATACATTTAAAAGTTTCAAGAAACTCTGTAGTTCTCGATTCTGATAGGCTGGAAGAAAGTTTTGTATTCGGTCTATGAACATAATTGGGAAATCTCATCAAATAGGTTTTTTGTGGCGTATTTTTTGGCGAGAGTGAGGAGTTTGCTTGCATCTATATTTTCAGGGATGTTTTTAAATGTTTTTCATTCTTTCAACATCTGGATAAAAGCCCTTTCGGGAGACATAACCTTATATGTACCTATGTTGTTTTTTTTGGAAACTATACCGTAAAAAAAACTTTCTCGTTGTTTGCTGAAGATAAATTTCACGTTTCCGATAATTCTCTCGCCGGAGATTTTTGTATTATACACAGTATACCGCTCGATCACTTGGGTTGAGTATCCATACATGGCATATACTCCGAGTCACCCGAAAGCGTAGATATCTCACTCAAAATACATATCGGCAGTCTTGAATGGATCCTGATATTCACGACTCAGATTATTCATATAGTACTTTCCTCTCTTGAGCGGAGTTATGAGTCATTTTCTACTAATATCTTGCACACTGTAACTCGGACCGAACTTTGTGAGGATTTTTTCCAACATCTCCCGATCGATATACTTTTTGGCGTATAAATCGAGCTTTTCTCGAATCTTTTTAATCTGATTATTCATAATGAATTGTTCATAGTACGTTACGATAATATACACTTCTTGGAACAAATTGCAAATGATTTTACATCTCACACACCCAATATATACCCAGTCTTCGCTCTAAAAAGCCAACAAAAAAATCCTCCCGAAGGAGAATTTCTTGAAAATCTTTGATGGCAGCCTGAAACCTGAAAAACTCACACTCTTACAGAAATGTTCGATAGGTGGGTGGAGTTGTTTTTAATGACAAGAAGGAAGATTGATTATTAGTCGATAATATCAGCTCTATAGTCTGATTTTTTGTCTAGATTTTCTGGACCATTATAGGAATGCGGAGTTTTATTTCAAGATGGTGTAAAAATAAGGAGTTTTGAAGTGTTTTAGGAAGTGAATTTTTTTGGAGAATTGGTAACCAGTTTTTGGAAGGTTTTTTTAATTTAATTTACCTTTCCTTTTGTCTATAAAATTATAGACCATATATAAGACATTTTGCGGAAAGAAAAAACTTTTGGAACAAAACCTTGTTTGTATATAATATTCCCAACTTGTGATATTTTATGAAGTAATTTTTCTACACAACCTGCCTATATTGTACATATGATTAATAACAAACATACAAATACCTATATCCTCGGAGGAGGGTATATGAAAAATGTACCTGACAAGGGTGCTGCATTTTATCAGGCAATAATCGGCAATCGTACCACAGCAAATGTTTTGATCTGTTGTTTTGCTATGTCGCCTGATAAATGGCAAGAAGGTTTTGAAACGGATAGAGATTTGATTACCATGTTTAATGGAGATACTACTCTGTCTTTTAAATGCGCAGATATGGATTCTTTTACGGATCAAATAGACTGGGCAGATATTATAATATTCCGAGGCGGTTCATCCCAAGAGCTAATTGCTAGGTTAAATAACATACAGGATTGGCGAGAACATATTAGCCATAAAACAGTTGTGGGAGCTTCTGCTGGTGTATATATGTTATCATCATACTATGTTGTGACAGACTCAATGCCTAGATTAACAGAAGGTTTAGGACTATTACCTATTGTTGTTGCAGCACATTATCGATCAACCTTTATACATGATGGAGATATTAATAAATCTCGTATATTTTGGGATGAGGTTGATGAGCTTATGGAATCACAATCTGAAGGTAGGGATATTATAAAATTGAGAGAAGGTGAGTTTTTGTTGTATTCAGAATAATAAGATTATTATATAGAGGTACTTTTAGATTAGTTAAATGTTAAGAATTTGTGCAATGGGATTGTTATTTTTATGATTGTTAAGTTTTTCCAAATAAGAATCTTTTTCAAATGATTGAATAGATTCGATTTCAATGTCTTTTGTTTTATTAAATATATTTATTACCTTATATAGATCTATTTTTAGCATTATTTCAAAAAAAACATACATTAGTATTTCTTTCAAGAAAAATAGACCTTAAATATATTTCAGAAATATCATAAAAAGTAAACCCTATTTCTTCTTTAATCTCTTTATAGAGCGAGTTAAAATCATCGTATCCATTAGAAAATTTTAGACTGGTCTCCATAATACCTCCAACTAATCCGGTCATATGGGTATTCATTGGTCCCAGATTTCGGTCCTAACCCCCCCATCATTCTATCATATTCCCTCAGAGAATATCTAAATGATTATCTCTGGGAGAAATATGTAAACCTAATTGCTGCAATTGTAACACATCCGAAAAAAACGAAACTTGACAAAACATATATTCGAATTAAGATTATGTTATACGTATTGATTTCTTCTAAGTTCTTTCTGCCTCATAGTGTAAAATGGTTACATAATAATGGAGGATTAAAGAATGCTATCTGCATCATATCCCTTACTCCGGTTTTTTCCAAAAGGTGACATTTCTATTTTTGGAATAGTGACATTTTAATTATTGGAATGAAATTATCCCCAATATTCTTTGAATTAATCCTATTATCGTTATAATAAAGATATTATGAATGAATCCGTGTTTAAAAAAGAAAACCAAGAATACAAAGATCTTCCAGGGTCAGATAATTCTACGAAAGATAAAAAAGTCTTTAGGGTAGGAGTTTCACCAGTTAGACCAAATCCTAAAATTGGAGGTCTTAGGTCACATTTATATAACTATGCTTTTGCTAAAAGCGAAGCGTTAAAGGGACTAGATTCAAAGATTATATTTAGGGTTGATGATACAAATAATGAGAAACATATACCTGAAAATGTAAAAGAATTATATAATTTCTTTTCAGAGGGTTTAGGTCTAAGTTTTGATGTCACACCTGATAATTCTTTTAGTAAAATCGGAGCGTCGGTGTTTCAATCGGAAAGACAAGATGTGTATAAAAGATATTTAGAAGAATTGTTTGATAAGCATGTGGCATTTCTAGATAAGGATTCTGGATTAGTACTTTTTGATATAGAAAGCTTTATTAAACATTATAGTGATACTCTTGAGATAAATGATTTATTAAGAGGTAAAATCAAGTTTTCTTTAGAAGAAAAGTTAAAAAATAATAATAGGTATTTTCCAATACTTAGATCTGATGCAAGTACACTGTATCATTTGGCTAATGTTGTTGATGATAGTGATTTTGAAGTAACTCATGTGGTTAGAGGAGTAGATAAGTTACCAATCTTGGAATTCCAAGAAATGGTTAGGATTGTTTTAGATTTTGACCCAAAAATATACTTACATACACCGTTATTATTAAGTGAAGAAGGAGGTAGGCTTGGTGGTAAGGTCAGTTTTAATGATTTTTTAAAGCAAGGTTTTACCTCGCATTCACTTATTTCGTATATGATTTCATCAGGATATGGAAACCCTGATGAAATATATCCTTCAATTGATAGTTTTATTGATACGTTTGATTATAGAAAGATACATAAAAATAATGGAATCTTTGATTTAAAAAAACTTAACAACATAAATAGAGAAATTGCAAAAAAAACTGAAGACAAGCTATATATTGAATCAATTTTTATTTACCTCAGTAAAATAAATGAAGTAGTTAAGCTTGAGGCATTACAAAAAAGTTCTTTGTTACAAAAAATACTTTTAACCTTACGAAGACCACCGCTAATAAGTTTGGATATTTTAGAATGTATTTTAACACCAAAATATGAACCAGTTAGGAAAGATTTAGAGTATTGTATTAAAGAAGTTTTGAAGGAATTAAAAAATAGTGAATTTGTTTTAATACCTGATCCTGGGAAATTAAGTTTTTCAAAACAAGAATTTTACAGTGCTTTAAATTGGATATTAGTAGGACGATACTCATATCCTAGTATAGATTTAAATTTTGACTATTTTAAATCTAAAAATATTATTAAAGAAAGAGTTCAAAATGCTCTCGATATATTAGCGTCAAATTAGATAATTGACGATTATTTTAAAAACCAATAAGTACAAAATATTATGACAAAAATAAATTTAAAACACTCACCTTTATATGCTGGAGCTTTAGATCCAGATATTCTATCGTTTGAAGTTGTTGAACGGAAATTTAGAGGACATCCTGACTCTTTAGCAGACATGGTTGCTCAGTCTTTCTCTCAGAAATATATATATGAAGCTTGGAAAATGTTTCCAGAACTTGAAAACAAGTATTTTCCAAATTTTTCTGCCGATAAGATAACATTAGCTGGTGCAAGTTCTGTTATAGATAATGGGAAAATAATAATAAATAGCCCAGTAAATGCTCTTTTGATGGGGAAAATTACTCAAAAAATAGGAGATATAGATCTTGGGGTAGATAATATATTTAAATTAGCAATAGAAGAAGTCATGTCAAAATGTCTTCACACTGATGACTATAAACAACATATTCATCGCAAAACATATGCTGTTAACTTAGCTGGAGTAGATCGAGGTAAAAAGTTTTATGATCCTTCGAGTGCATCTGAACTTATAGAATCACTTAAAAATGAAACACTTGCTACAAGTACCGTATATATAGTTGCTTACGCACCACTTAGTGTAACAGAGAAGCTTTCTATTTTTTTAGATAACTTTACAAATTCAGATAAATTTATCAAAGCATTTCCAGCTATTGGATCAGATATAAAAATGCTCATTAGACGGGATGGTTCCGAATTTAATATTTCCTTGTGTCTTCCGATCCGACCTGAAGTTGTTAATACAATACATGAATATAATGATATTATTAACTCTGCTACAAAAACAATTGAATCGATAATTTTTTATTATCTAGAAAACAATGGGTATAAAAATCCAAAGATTCACATGCATATAAATACAAAAGATACAGAAACAAAAAAATATTTTGCTGTATGGGGTACTGCTTTATCAAAAGGGGATATTGGAGCAGTTGGTCGAGGAAATAGGCAACAAGGATTTATTAGTGGCATAAGGCCAAGTACGGGTGAGGCTATTAGTGGTAAAAATCCATATCATTTTTCTGGTGTAGTTTACCAGATTGTTGCGGATGCTATTTCGAATGAAATATATAAAGTAACAAATCTTAGAAATATAGTCTATATAACCGCTAATAATGGAGATCAGTTAAATAAACCTAACTTGATAGATGTGCTTCTTGAATCAGACGATCATATTTTTACAAATACAATTAAAGAAATTATCAATAAAACACTTGATAATATAGATTCATTGCGCACAGAATATATTCTTACAGATCCTATTGAACGCTTTATGAATCCAAAATCTTATTTACTATAAATCGATATGCAAGAAGTTCTTAAAAATAATTCAACTATTTTGAATAACAGGCCAATTATATTATTTGATATTGACTGGACACTTGTTAATGGTATTAATTATACTCATAGTGATAGTTTTAAGTATATATTTGATCGAGTTTTTGGTCTTAAGAATATAAATGTTTATGATATAAGACCACACGGAATGACTGATTTACAGATTATTTCTGAAATTTTAAAGATCAATAATTTATCAAGTGAATTTACAAAAAGTAATTCAGATCTGGCAATTAGTTTAATGGGTGAATACTATATAAAAAATTCAGAAAAAGAATTTGTTACATTAATGCCAGGAGTAATAAATTTATTAAACACTTTGAAAAAATATGGATATTTAATGGGAATATTGTCTGGAAATATAGAAAAAGTAGGAAAACAGAAGGTAGCAGCAGCAAATATTTCACATTACTTTTGTTTTGGTGCATTTGGTGATATGTCAGTATCCCGAGCTGATTTAGTTGATTTTGCAGAAAAAGATATGCAAAAAAATGGATTTAATGCCACAAAAAAACAATTTATCATTATTGGTGATTCGGTGCGAGATATTGATTGTGCAAAAAAATCAAAACTATCATCAATTGGAGTGGCAACTGGATCCTCAACCTTAGAGAATTTAAAAATTGCAGGTGCAGATTTAGCAGTATCCTCTCTTGAGGATATAGATAATATTATGAAATTAATAACAGCTCTGGATAAGTAACTTAATTACTAGTATTGCTTAAAAATTTTAAGTATTCTAATATTTTTTCAGCGGCTTCATCGGCTGATAATTTTGTATTATCTATAAAAAGATTATTGCGCCCAGGTACTTCTAAAAATGGATTTATTTTTGAGAGATATGATTTTAGAGCATCTGTTCCATATAGTTTTAAATATGCCTTTCTATCAGGTTCTTGTATTCTACTATTTAATGCTTTTAAACTAGCAGTTATTTGTATAAGATGTACTTCTCCTCCTCGTGATTCATAGATATCAATATACTGTCTTAATTGAGTATCTTTTATCCCATTTTCGTATACAAAAGTAAATATTATATCGAGATTACTATCTGCAGCAATAGTAATGAGAAAATTTCTTAGTTTATCTAATGCAACATTAAATGTGTCACTCCATATATCAAAAAATGAAGTCATTAAATCTGTTGTAAGGTGATTATGAAATAATTTGTAATTTGTTTTAGCAGCAAGCTTCTTAGCAATCGTTAATTTCCCTACACCAGGTGGACCGTATAAAATTATCATTTTCATATAAATTAGTTAATTATAAATTAATAGAGGCTCTTGCCTAGAAGATTAATTTTTTTTGTAAAACTTACGTAACATTATAAGAAGTATAGTGGTTCAGAAAATCTGGACAAAAAAATCATATAGATGAGATTGAAAAAAAATTCAATTTCTCTTAAAAAACTAACCGATGAATCTATTATAGGAAAAAACTTAAATTTTACGAATGAAATTTTTTTAGTATACTTCTTTTACGACATAAAATACCCTAAAAAAAGCTCAAAAACCTTACCTATTTACACCAAAAAAAGTTCGATTCCGTTGTGATGGGTACACTTTAGAATCGAACCGTTATTCTTCTCTTAACAAAGAGATAAATTCACCTTTTAAAATTTCTAAAAAAATTCTATATTATAACATACATTTTCATACTTTAAAAATCACATAGAACTCATAAAAACAGCAAAGGCATGCCATTTCTGACATACCTTGACAAATTGCATTTTTATTGGCAGCAAACCCTCCAGGAAGTCAGAACTGCCATTTTGGAGTATCCGGGTATTGTGTTTGTGCCGAAATTGAAGTAATCGTAGTCCCTGTAGATATATTTATATTTGTATTTATTTAACTTATAGATATAATAACTACATTAATATTTTAATCTTTAGATATATGAATATACAATCTGTCCGGCTTTTACAAGTGTCAGATTCCCTCGAGTCTGTTGGTAATTTGCCTCCGATACAGAAATACTGATGGTTATCTACTATCCGAGAGTCATTATGAATGACAGTGACTACTGCTTCAAAGCGAGCCTGAGTAAGCGTATCCGCATGGATAACAGCTGAAAAACGTGAAGTAGAATGAACTATATCTCTTGAAACTCTTCGAAAATTTCTTTCCGCGTTGAATTGTGATCTTGTATATATGCCAGTTCCGAGAATTCGCCCTTTATCAAAAATGGTAGAAAAACAGGCTTTTGAATTTACTAGAAAAGAAGTGATGGCCATAGATTCAACAATGACACTGGAAAATCAAGCCCCCAAAGAGGAATTTACCCAGAAAATGATAAAAAATCAAGCAGAGGATATTATTCGTAGTGGTAATTGGAAAAAAATATGGCAATAAATCTCACATACGTACCTTGAGCAACTCCGCTTGAGGTAGAAGAAGTCGATGGACTCATTCCGGGGCATATCTCGACTCAATGACAGCTTGATGAATGGGAAACTGTAAATATTTCAAAGTGAATACAATGGGGACGAATGGCTCGCTCGGATATATTTACAGAACAATTTTGCAGAAAACTCCATAAGAAGATGTTCGGGGATACATGGCAATGGGCGGGGGAATTTCGGAAGAGTGATAAAAATATAGGTTGTCCTTGGTCAAAAATCGGATTGGAGCTCCGTGAAACTCTTGATACTGCAAAGTACTGGGTGAAAAATAGAACATTTCCTATCCATGAAATAGCTATCCGATTCCATCATCGACTTGTTTCCATTCACCCATTCCCTAATGGAAATGGACGTTTTTCTCGTGCTATGGCAGATATTCTTGTGCTCCGAGCAAAAGAAACTCCACTTGCATGGAATTCCTTTGGAAATCTCTCAAATGCTAGTGAAATCAGGAAAGATTATATTACCGCTCTAAAGACGGCGGACAATGGAGATTATTCGGATCTGGTAAAGTTTTGTAGTCCGAAGAAATAATGTTTAGATGAGAAATATACTAAAATTGTAAATCTGCTTCTTTGATATATCCGAATTCTAACATCATCTTCTCAAAATGTGGGCCCTCAAGTTCTTCCATTCCTCTGCGTAGTGCCTTTAGATACTTGTCTTTCGTATCTCACGAATAGGGCATAAACTCTTTTTTTGTGAGATCAGAATACTCCAGATTTTCTTTGTTTGCTTCTTCGTATTTATGATCGATTGATTGCAGAGCGAAATAAAAATCTATCAAGATTGGATAAAAATATTCCTTGTTTTCTATCTGTTTTTTTGTATTCTTTTTTGTCCAGGAATCTGATGTACAGACCACTTCGAAACTCATAGCACTCAAGAAATGTATGGCTTCATTTCTGAGTATCCCGTTGTTATGGAGCAAGACATAAAGGAGGATCACCATACTCTTTTCAAAAGTCTCTCTGAAGTTCTTTTCTTCCGATAATCCTATTTTTATAAATCGAAGAGCATTATATTTCGCAATATCATTAGTGCTTTCAGTAAGAATCACGGCACTGGATTTTTCATAAAGATATTTCGCATCTTCATAATTCATATCCCTTGCCCATCTCCCGCTATAGGCTTTGTTTTCCTTGTAAAAGTTCTTGAGTATCAGAGTAAAATCCTTCATCGGAAGATCAAAGGCTTGGACTACTTTTTCTATGGATTGTCTCATAGTAATCTCTATTAAAAACTATAAATATCGAGCTTCTCGAAAATGGTTCGATGAATCTGAAAAAACCAGACAAGTTACACTGAAAGAGAATTCAATTTCTCTTAAAAAACTAACCAGTGAATTTACTATAGTGAAAACAACTACAAATTGCAAATAATTTTTGATTATAAACAACACCTATGTTAGAACCGACTAAAAAAGACACCATACATATTGGAGAGTTGGCTTCTGATAGCGAGAATCCCGAGAAGATAGAACTGATTTTCCGATTTGTTTTTCAAGAAAAACCCACCTATGAAGAAATCAAATCTCACACTCCCAATATATACCCAGTCTTCGCTCTACAAAGCCAACAAAAAAATCCTCCCGAAGGAGAATTTCTTGAAAATCTTTGATGGCAGCCTGGAACCTGAAAAACTCACACTCTTACAGAGATGTTTGATAGGTGGGTGGAGTTGTTTTTAATGACAAGAAGGAAGGTGGATTATTAGTTTGGCTCCAAAAAATGCATGGAATTCTTCAAAAGATTATTTGAAATATTAGCTCATCTTGCCATACTTTGTAATTTTTAATAATTTCTCAATACTCAAACTAGTTTTCATCTAACTTCTCATTTTTTTATAACTATAACTGGAAAATTATCATTTTCAGGTTTTAGAATCAGATCTTTACCATTATGAAATATTCTTTTTAAGGTTGCCTTTTCTTCATCTTCATATTCTCACATCACTGCTACTCAGATATCTCAATTATCTACATCATCTTGTTTTCTTATTATCAAAATATCTCAGCTATTTATTCAGGCATTAATCATACTTTTTCATATTGCTTTTAATCAATAAAAACTTCATCATCATTTAAGCATTGTTTTGGGTACATCAATATAATCATTACAATTTTCATAAACACTAATAGGTTCTCAACATGCAATATCTCAAATCAAAGGTATATTTTGTGAATCTGAAAGAATTTGAACAGATTTTTCTTTTCAAGAAGAAATTAAATATCATTTTTTATCTAAATTTTTAATATGACTAAACACTACACTAGGACTTATTTCTAAATCATCTCAAGCCTGTTGATATGTTGGGGCAAATCAATTTTTTTTAATATATTCATCATAATATTTTAATACCTTTTGTTGCTTTGATGTTATATTTTTAATCATAAATTTATTATTATATCTATATAATATAGAACACATTATATAGAATATTTGTATGAGTCAAATATATATTTAGTCTTTATATTGTTAAATTAATTATTATATATAATTCTACTTGTATTCTATTTTATTCTATTTTTATTTGACTTAAATAAAAAAATTATTAATATGGCACTGATTTATTTTCTAAATATTTATTTATGGCTAAGAAGAAATTACAAATCATTATTAATGGACAATCCATTGAATGGGACAATGAAAAAATATCATTTGAAGAGGTTGTAAAAATTGCATTTCCATCTGTAAAAGATAGCGAAATAGTTCTTTACACGGTTACATACCATGATGGACCTAAACAAAATCCAAAAGGAAATATATCCAGTTGAGGTAAAATCCATACTGGAGATCAAATGTTTTTTACCTGTACTAGTACTTCACAATCATAACTTATATGCAAATGGATGAAATTATTTTAAAAAATGATGATCTAAATAGATTATTAGAAGAAGGCTACTCTGTCTGAGTTAAAGATTGAAGTTTATATATCCACAATATACCAGTATTAAATAGTGCTGGTGGAATTTCCACCACTTATATTGTAACTCCACTTGATTTAGATAATGGTATGACAATGAGACCAGCTCAACATATTGTATATATAGCAGAATTACCTTATAAGCAAGATAATGGTTCTATTATCTTGCTTGATACTATCAGTATTGCTCAGAATCAAAATGTTAACGGACTAATTTTGCATCAACTCTCAAGAAAACCAGCAAATGGGTATGAGGATTATTACCAAAAAATGACAACTTATATAAATATATTAGTTGAAAATATAAAGCATATTGATTCTAGTGCAACAGGGAAAAAGTGATTAAAAAGCCCTTTAACTGAAATCAATGGTAATTTACTTCATACGGATACAAATGCTTCACGCGCAAATATTTTTCATCTTAATAAATTATTTGAGAATCAAAAAATAGCAATTATAGGTATATGAGGAACTGGTTCATATATTCTTGATTTAATTGCCAGACTACCACTAGCACAAATAGATTTATTCGATGATGATATATATGCAAATCATAATTTTTTTAGGTCTCCCGGTAGCAGATTACCAAAATGAAATGAGATAAAATCTGAGGTGTTTAAAGAAATATATTCAGAGAGGAATGAAAATATAAATTCATATACTTTGAAAATTGATGAATCAAATCTTTCATTATTAGATAACTATGATTTTATTTTTATATGTATAGATACGATTGACGGAAGAAAAGTAATCATAGATTATTTGAACCAAAAAAGTATCTATTATATAGATACTGGAATTGGTATACTACTTTCTGATAAGGGGTTATATGGTAACATAAAACTATGTAATAATATATCATTGCCAAATGTTCAGTTGGATGAAGATAATATTATATACAAACAAAATATACAATTAGCAGAAATTAATGCTCTCGCAGCCTGCACCGCTGTAATTGAATGGAAAAAAAGAATATGATATTATTGGAATAGCTCATTAGATAAAGAAGAAATAACATTTGATTTTACAAACATATGCTAAATAAAATATGACATCAATTTGTAGATATAATTCCTTCTATATTAGATGAAGGTGTGTTATACATATCTTTAAAATACAAAGTATGAGTCCATTTATGTTTTTGCGGATGCAAAGAAAAAGTGGTGACTACATTAACACCAGATAGTTGGTATATGATATACGATGGAGAAACTGTTTCCATAAGACCATCTGTAGGTAGTTTTAATATAAAATGCTTATCTCATTATTATATCACGAATAATAATATTATATGGTTAGATAACATACCTCAGCCAAAGAAAAAAGAAAAGAAAAGCTGGATTAATACTCTAAAATTTTGGAGATAAATAAGGAGTATTTCAGATATTGTATTCAGCTAAAATTTCAGGAAAAATAATATCCTCAAAATCTTTCATTCTCATATGAAAAAAAACGGAATCCCTATATTTGTTTCATGCTTCATCCATATTGAACTGGAGCACAAAATAACAATTTGTATTACTTGTTGGGATAAGTGGTGCATTGTTTAATGTAGCAATAGGTTGATAGAGTCTTTCTATTGTTCTTAAATATGAAATTCATCCACCAAGCAAGTTATCCTTGTATGTTTTGAAATCTATACCTCCTGCATTGACAGTTTGATATGATTGAATTGATGTATTATTAAGTGAGTTCATATCTTATACTGTAATGATTATTTTGTTCTTGCAAAAAATCATCTCTAAATCTCTATAATTCTTACCGGGAAAACTTGTATTATCTTTGTTTTTTTAAGATTCACTTCTTTTTGTTCATGCAAATGTCCATGAATCAATAATTTGGGAGTATTTTCAGAATCTAGTAATTCTCTTAAAAATCTCAATCATCTATGAGAAAAATCTGTACTATCCATTATGCCCAGTGCTGGAAAATGAGAGATGAGAATATCTGGTTTGGCAAGATGGAGTCTTTTTAGATTCTCTGAAAGTTTTTCATATTCTTCTGTGACTCAATTGTTGTTGGAGAAATATGTTTTTGCTCCTGCCATGATACTCTCGAGCATTATATAGGACATCTTTCATGGTACTCCAAAAAACTTTCTTTTTTGAAATTCAAATTCCTTCCAAGAAATATTAATGATACCATACTCTTTGAACACATCTCTTTTTGTTCCACTTTTTTCGTATGAAGGATGGTTTCCGTCAATTCCAATTTTTGGAATATTCAAAGCCTTCAATTGTTCGAAATCTGATTCATAGCAATCTCCGCAAAATACACAAAGTTCCACATCAGAAAAATCATAGTCAGCGATTATTTCTGAGAGCGTCCCATGAGTATCAGAAAAGAAAGCTATCTTCATATTTTTATGGAAGATATTTAATATAAACTTATGTACATAAAATCTTACTTGTGTGTTTTTCCGAGCAATGGAATATTTTTTATAATCCATTCGATAAATTTTGGGAATTCTTTCTCTATTCGTGACTCTTGGTTCATTCGTTTTTGCATAATTTCTTCAAAGGAAAAATTACCACCAGACTCAAATTTTCGGAAAATATAAAGAGAGGATCTTGTTTGTATGCGACGTAATAAAACTTCTTGTTTATTCAAATATTCCCTTCTGACACTCTCTGAAACTTGTCAGTCTGGTTTTTCTTGTACTATTGTATTTAATTCGAGGAGATTATCAATTGTATGAATAAAATTATCGTCTATGTAAGGGGGGAATCAAAATTGCGCTTCCCATTGTTTTTCTAACACGGGCAAATATTCTCTGTAATGATCGCTATTGATTATCTCCAATGGTTCATCATTCTTTACCCTTTCTTCAAAATCTTTTTTATATTTTGGTGCTCATTCTGTCATATATTTCGCATAATTTTGCGATAATTTTCCAAAAATTACTTCCTGTACAAATGGGAGATTCTCTTCTCCAAATACAGAACGAATATCATCATCTATTACATGTACAGCTCAATACACAACATATATTTTCTTTCCTGGATTTTCTTTTAAATAGGCCTTAATTTCAGTGGCAAGAAATCATTCTCGTAAGGCATTACAATCCTTCCAATTCATAGGAATTTTCCCGAGAGTTCCAATACCACAAACCTTTGGAACATTTATGTCTCATGATCTCAGAAATGTGACCTCATCATTTTTTCAATAAACCAATTCATAAAGGATGGCTCATCCGAAATTTCGCAAGATTTCATTATCGGAAATTTTACCACGTTCCCTTTTATTGCGTAAATCAGAGATGAACACTGGTATTTGATCTGAAGTTACTCCTTCGATAAAAATTATTTCCGATTTTTGTTTCTCAAGTAGTTCAAAAATAGATCGTTGGTATTTTGTAAGCAAAGGAAGTACCTCATTTACATACAAAGGATTGCGTAGTTGTAATGAGGGTTTATGTAGTTGTCGAATATACAATATGGTTCATACCTCTTTGTTTCCTTCTATAGATATACGTTCCATAACCTCAGAACAATCATCTAATTTTCCAACGGAAGCATAAAACATTTCATCGTTTCTCGATGTGTTAGATTCCGTCGTATTTGTGATGGTATGAAATTCACAAGATTGTTTTTCAGCCATATTTATTTTTGTTTAGCGGGAATATTCTGAAATATCCAACCATATAATTGATTTATCTTATCAGTCGGTTATCTTGATTCCTCAGTTAATTCTCTATTATCTACATTGGATGGATTTAACAGATTTTATTTCATTTTTTCAATCTTCTTTCCAGTATTACTTCCTATTGCACTTCTTTCCTTCTGTTTATTCATTCTCGCTCTTACGGCAAAAACGCAATTTTTTGCTATCTCAGCATTGATATATCCTTTCGTAAAATATCTTTTTAGCTGTTCTTCTGTAATTCCTTGTTTCACTTTATCAAGTCGGATATCAGAGCATTGCAGAAGAAGTTGTTCTTCTACTAGCTTTTCTACTGCTTTTTTGAAAAATTCCTGAGTCACCTTTCCTTGCTCAAGAAATACTTCAAGGTCTTCAATGAGAATGGCTCAAGTTTTAATATCTAATAATATATTCTTTTGTTCCTTCTCTAATTCTGCTTTTGTAAACATTTCAGTTGGATTTTTTTTGTACAATGTCTTTCCAAGTATAGTTGCATTGAAGTCTATATTTCGCCAAGCTTGGTAATATTCTTTAGTATACGGGTCAATCGGGGTCTTTTCAAGAATTGGTTTGTCATTCTCATTCAATCAAAGAACTCGGTATAGTCGATATACACCTCCTTCTTTTTTTTCAAAATATCAAGAACCGAGAACCGCTTCTCAGGTATCTACAAATTCAAATGTTCTTACTGCTCAGATATTTAAAATAGCTTCTCAATCATCCTGACAAAAATATGATATGTCATTATTATCTCAGACCGCAAAAACACCATCCTGAATATAATCAACCCTAAGAGTTGGATATTCTTTATCAAAACCCTGCTTTACTAGGTCGTCGAAAATCCGTTTTTCTTTTTGTTTTATGAGGTCGCTTCTATGCTCAATATGAGCCTGTGGTAAATTCTCATTTCACATATTACTAAAGATAGTTAAATAAAGTTATTTCGTTGTTTTAGGTTCAACTGCTATTCTATGTCTGTCTGTCCTTATTTCTTTTTCGTCAATTTTCTTTTTCTTCAATCATTTCATTTTTTCCATCGCCTCCAATATCTTATCTATCGAATGGGAAGAGGTATTGATATCTATCCGGTATTTCCCAATATCTACTCAAAGATCTGAAATGGGACTGGATCACTCTATTCCCTTCACATTTGTGATTCTTTCCGCTATTGTATCACTATTTCGATTATTTGTAAAATCTCTGAGCTCTTTTGCATAAGGATCTCCTTCTTTTATGAAAACTTCAAGGTTCTTGGTTCCGGGTGAATTGAATGTATAGGTTTCGGAAGATCCGTAGATACTCGTTCCAATTTGAGCAAGTGCCCCTCAAAGACTATGTCCGACGATTGCCACTTTTTCATTTCCATTTAAATGCTTTCTGCAAAAGTTAATGAGGGATTTTACCTGAGCCTCTGGAAGCTTTCAATTATAGAGATCTATATCAGCTCAGAGATCTTTCACATCCGTTAATTGCGTTCCAGTTATGGAAAGTATCTTCTTTCCATCTTTCTCAAAGAGTACGCACTGGAATCCACTTTTATCATCTGAATTTTCTTCTGGATAGTGAGCCAGTATTTTGAAATCTCATTTTTCTTTCAATTTCTCAAATTGTTTTGCATATTCCGTCTTCTTCTCTCACTTCAGTCGTGAAAGTATTTCAGTCAGTTTCCCTCTGTGTTCCTGTAAAAACTCGCGATACTTTCGAAGTCTCTGGCTTTCATTTATATTTGGCCAATTGAGACTGAATCATTGGCTCGCATCAAGGATATTACCACCTACATCTGATAGGACAGTATTCCCAGTATTTGAAATATCGGTATTGATATCCAAACTTGCAAGAACATTGTGTGAAGGAGGAGATTCTTTCCTTAATTCATCAAGCTTCTGATTATTTCTGAATAATGCCACATCTATGACATCGCTTATGTTTCTGTCATCCATATTCGTAATCATCGTCTTTGGATACTGATCATAAATATCCGAACCATTGAAGTTTGCAAGGACAAAAGCTTCATCCGCAGTAAGATCTTTCTCATTTTGTGTAGAAAGTCTTCCATTGCTTTCGATTGTAAACTTCGTAAAGTCGATACTGGCTATATCAAGACTCACCTCTTTTATCTGAATATTAGATAGAGTCATTTCTTTCCTTTTATCCGCTTTTTCAATCTTAGCATATGCAAGATTTGCAATCATTGCATATTCTTTCACTTTTTCCAGTTCTGCTTTCTCTTCCTTGGTTGGAGTGCCTACTTCGGCAGTATTTTTTTGTTCTTTCGGTTTTGGATGATTTACTCAGGCATTCGGAATCACACCTGAAATTGCATTGCTTGCAATAAGTGTCTTTTCCTGTCATATATTAGTTCCAGGGGTTTCTATCTTGACGAGACGCTCGTATCATTCAGAAAAAATGTAGTCTGGTTGTTTTAGTATTTCGTCATATTCTTCTCTTGTCATCTCTTTTTCTCTATTTCCAATGCCTGTATGATACTCAGAAAGAGTCCTGAAACGCATATTCTGTTCTATGAGCATATTTACTCATTCATTAATCCTTCTTTCTTTTTCAAGTCTTTCTTCGACTGTTAGCTCTTGTTCTTTCGGTCACTCAAAACTATCCCTTGATCATTCGAAAGATGAACCAGGAGGTCTTTCATACGGATTTACAGACATTTTGTTCATTGTTTGTATTTTTGTTTTTGAGAGGAGTAGTATTTATATAGAAAAATACTACTATAAATTCGATTATAAAGCAAATAACAGCCTATTATGATAGGATTTGAGTTAAAAAATTTAAACAAAGAGATTATTATACTTCTTTTTATTGAGATTCTTATAAAGAATGTAAGTTATCGAACAAATTGCTTTTTTATCGATTTTCATTATATTTCCCATGCCAGATTATTGTTTTTACAACGCATTTTTTGCGTACACCTTTAATAGAGAACAGAAAGGCGGCTTGTATCAACTTCCGCCGTCCTTTATTGAAGGATGTAGAAGCAATAGTCTGGCGACTTATAGATACAAGTCGCCTTTTTATTTGCTTATTTTTTCTCCAATGGAAATCATATGAACGTATATAAACAATCTTGCAATGTACTTTGCATACCATACCACTATGATTTATAGTGCATTTACAATATGTATAATATTTCTCCTTATTCTCATCTTAAAGGATTATCTTAAATCCAAAGCTCTCATTAATTACAGTGTTTGATTTATGATTCTGTGTGTTATATGTATCACGATTCTATCGAGAACATGAAATGATAATATCATTAATAATCTTTTAAAACAGGAAGAGAAATATAAAATACAAAATATAACGTGCCTAAAGAATTTTATTTCTTGAGTCGCTATCACATCATCCGATGATTCATGTTTGAACTTTTATAAAAAGTTCATCTGAGAAATGGAAAAGAAAAAATCCATGAGATCTGAGGTGATAGAAATTAATAAGAAAATAGACGAATATACACACTATTGTGATTGAGTAAATATCCTGTGAGCAGGAGATGAAGAAAAGAAGGAAGCGTGTATTGAATATGCTCTGTTTTCCAGTCTTTAAATAATAAATATTTTATTTTATCTATCATTTACTCACTCTTTTATGAAAAAATGCCCCTTTTGTGCCGAAGATATACAAGATTCTGCAAAAAAATGTAAACATTGCTGAGAATTTTTAGATGGTTCTATGACCAATAAAGAATACATTTCCTTTAACTACAGTTTTGTGTTAGAAAAAGGGAGGGCTCAATTTGTAGAATTTATGGAGAAAGAAATATGAATTAATGATGTTACATACAAGAAGAATGCATGGACGGAAACATCCGGATGATGATCGAGTTTTTTTGATAAACACAATGTGAGTCCTATTGAATCAAGAACATACATAGAATACGATGTAAGTTTCAGAATTGAAAAGGATTCCTTATTTGCCAATAAAGAACTTATAGATCTTTGCTATAAATACTACAATATGACCTATGATACAAGTTTCTGAGGATTTTGAGGTTTTATTGTAATGTTTGGAGTCTGTATAGCAATAGCCAATGGAATAGCTTTTATTTCTAATGAAGCAAGACTACTATCATCAGTCTGACAAAATATTTTGATTATGTTTTGATCGCCTATTCTTTATTTCTTCTTAAGACAGCTAATAATGTTTAGCAGAAAGAAAACCTATAGGGATTCCAAAAGCCATTATAAGAAAAAAATAGATGCTTTTTTGAAGAAATAGTGAGTCATAAGATTGAAAGGGACCATGTAGACAATCATAATCTTTTTTCTATATTATATAAGAAATATTTATGTTTGGGAGGGTCTTTTTTACTTGCAAAAAGCCGTTTTCCCCTTAAGTGCAATATTCCTCTATATATACTGTTTTTTTGTAGCTCAATTTTAGAGAAAAACTGGCTTACATAGTATTTATGAAGTATATAGGATATTATATATTTTTGGCTTCCTGTTCTGCTAAGTTTAGTACATATTTTTTGTGAATCGATATATTGATATTTCTATTTTTATTGTTTTCTACCATTTTTCCTCTATATGTAGCTGTTTTCCTACTGTATTTTCTTACTAATCAGTTTTTCTTTCCTCACCTTGATATAAAAACCATTCTCCCGCTCCACTCCGGACCATATTTTCTCATTCCGACAAATTTCTTCGTTCCTCAGAAATTTCTCTCCCTTCAAAATATATTCCTTCGTTCCGCTCTCTCGATCCTCGAATTCAGATTCCAGAGGATCCTATTTCTTTTTTCCCATCATTTAAATGGACTCGTATAGGGTATTTATATGGTCCATATGCTCGATTGGTCCAGAGAATGATATATTCGTATCCAAAATGGTCCTGTGTTATCTAAAATCATTTTTATACTCAATTCAAAAGATTATTTTCAGCTGAAGAGATTATCTGTTTCTCGAAACAAATGTAAGGGGGTGTCTTAAAAATATTTTCTATATGATATGGGATATTTTCAGATACTTTTCATATATGTATATAGGATATTTCTTACATAGGGGGAGAAAATATGTTTTTGTCATGATTTAAATGAATATGCCCTATATAGTATAGGAATATTTTTAAATACATTCCAGTATATATGTAGGAAAATCACTTATATATTTTCT
>AMFJ01025369.1_pt1 | contig 20499 bp, 17 predicted proteins | sample 427208 | NCBI WGS metagenome assembly AMFJ01 (sample SAMN02954298, study PRJNA114691) | groundwater metagenome | biome: aquatic; feature: subsurface aquifer; material: sediment; isolation source: subsurface aquifer sediment | place: USA: Rifle, CO | collected 2008-08 | reverse complement strand
ATCCCCCTTTTTCAAAGGGGGAAATCCGGGTGTATAGTAACAAGCTCGCTTAAGCGCCACAATCCTCTTTAGAATTGACCATTTTATTTACAGTTTAATTGTTAAAAAAATATATCATAATTTATGTTATGAACAAATTTTACATAAAGGATCATAAATGGTACACTCCGCATTGCTTTTGATATTTATCAATCAATAACAATGAGGAAATTTTTCAATGAACAAAATGACAAAAATCAGCGCGGTAATCCTTTCATCGATTACACTTGTTGGCTTAACTCATGCAGCAACACCCGGCGCATATGTCGGCGCAGGATTAGGTACCAGCAGATTAAGTACACCTAACATGGGTAATGTGACAGGCGCCACATCGACTTCTACAACACGCGGCGGTTTGGGTGCCAGATTATTTGGTGGTTACAATTTCAATAAATATTTTGGTCTTGAAGCGGGTTATGCAACTTATGCTCCTTCTACCTACAAAGCATCTAATTCCGTTGCAAGTGAAAAATTGAAATATACACTAGGCGCATTAAACGTTGTTGCAAAAGGTTATTTGCCTTTTGATGAAAGCGGTTTTAACGCTTACGTATTAGGCGGGATTGCAGCAGTAAACAGTAAAGTTGCTTTGACAACAAATAATGTTCCTGGTGTACCTTCCGACTCTAAGACAACTCGTAAATTACGTCCGATGTATGGTATTGGCGTCAGCTACGATGTTGCTGAACACGTCACCACCAGTCTTGAAGCATCTCACATTCAAGGCAGCGGCAATTTGAAGACCAGCAACAGCGCTATTCCCAGTGCTAACATGCTGAGCTTAAATCTTGGTTATAATTTCGGTTAATTCTCTTAACCGAATCGCGTAAAATACCCAGGCTGTGTAAACAACCTGGGTATTTTTTTATTGATGGAAACTACTATACGTAAACACATTATCGTCGGCATGTCTGGCGGCGTTGATTCATCCGTCAGCGCACTTTTACTGAAAGAAGCGGGTCACATTGTTGAAGGCGTCTTCATGAAAAACTGGGAAGAAGACGATACCGACACTGATTGCCCCGCGAGCCGCGATATGGAAGATGCGCAAGCAGTCTGTGATCAATTACAGATTGAATTGCATCGCGTTAATTTTTCCAATGAATATTGGACGCATGTTTTTACCCATTTTCTTGCTGAATACCAAGCGGGACGAACACCCAATCCTGATATTTTATGTAACAAAGAAATCAAATTTAAAGCGTTTTTACACTATGCAAGAAAACGCGGCGCCGATTATATTGCAACCGGACATTATGCACGTAAACAAAATACCTCTGAGCTACTAAAAGGCCGCGATCTTAACAAAGATCAAAGTTATTTTTTATATGCACTAGACCAGGAGCAACTCGCTCACAGTTTATTTCCACTGGGCGATTTAACAAAAGAGAGCGTACGCAAACTTGCCGCAAAAGCCGGTTTTAAAAATCATGCCAAAAAAGACAGTACGGGTATTTGTTTTATTGGCGAACGAAAATTTAAAACATTTTTAAATGATTATTTACCATCAAAACCCGGGGTTATCGAAACAACCGATGGCACGATCGTTGGCCAACATGACGGTCTTATGTTTTATACCCACGGTCAACGGCAAGGATTAAAAATTGGCGGATTAAAAAATAGTAGTGAAGCACCTTGGTATGTGGTTAAGAAAGATTTGATACGAAACGTTTTGATTGTCGCACAAGGCGCCGAAAACCCTTTATTATATGCGCATTCATTAATTGCAAATCAAATCCATTGGATCTCTGGAAATCTGCCTGCTTTTCCATTAACGATTTCTGCAAAAACCCGCTATCGTCAGAAAGATCAAGCTTGTATTATTTATCCATTGGATGAAAAACAGTATAAAATAGACTTCAAGGAACCCCAGCGCGCCATTACACCAGGACAATCAGTGGTATTTTATGAGGGTGATGCGTGCCTTGGCGGCGGGATTATCATTAAACAGGAGGCTTAAACGTTGCAAGATAAGCTCTACAACACGACACTTGCACTCGCTGGCATTATCCAAGCAGTCAGTTTAGTCAATGAACTCGCAAAATCGGGCAAAATAAATGAAACTGCCTATGAGGCAAGTATTTACAGTATTTTTCAAACAGACCCTAAAGATCTGCTGGCCGTTTACCAAGGATTCCCCGGTATTAAATATGGCTTAGAACATTTAACGCAATTATTACAAAAATCCACAGCACCCATCCCTATTCGCTATATGTTGTCTTTAATGCGCTTACAAAAAAAAATTTCGCGCTCCCCTAAAATGCTGGATACACTTTCACAGAGGCTTAACCAGGCGAAAAAACAGGTAGATTATTTTTCGCTGACTCATCCAACCGTCATTGCAAATCTTGCTGACATTTATCTTAACACTATCAGTACGTTTCAATTTCGAATTATTATATGGGGAAGTCAACGAATTTTGACCGCGCCTGAAAGCATGGAAAAAATTCGGGCGTTATTATTAGCCGGCATTCGATCATCGGTATTATGGCGGCAAATGGGTGGCTCGCGTCTGCAATTATTATTTTTTAGAGGCAAAATTAAAGCCGCTGCTGAAAAAATGTTGGCGGAGATGGCATAACACAAAAGGAAATGATAATGGACATAGCAGCACTCATGGCAATTTCACCGCTGGATGGTCGATATCACACAAAAGTAAATGATGTGCGTCCTATTTTTAGCGAATATGGTTTAATCAAATTGCGGGTAATGATCGAAATCCGTTGGCTGCAACAATTAGTCACCGTAAATTTATTAGAATTGCCGCCTTTAAGCAAACAAGCGAATAATACTTTAAACACAATCATCGATAATTTTTCCGAACAAGATGCATTACGCATTAAACAAATTGAACATGATATTAATCATGATGTCAAAGCAGTGGAATATTTTATTAAAGAGAAGCTTGAAAAAAATAATGAACTAGCTAAACGTATTGAATTTATTCATTTTGGTTTAACCTCTGAAGACATTAATAATTTAGCTTACGCTTTCATGTTAAAAACTGCGCGCAAAGAATTTATCATTCCCACTTTAAATGCATTATTATCCAGTTTAAAGCAGATGGCACATGAATATGCGGATCAAGCAATGCTTGCGCGCACCCATGGGCAGCCTGCAACACCCACAACCGTCGGTAAAGAAATTGCAAATTTTGCTAGCCGCTTACAACGTCAAATGGGTCAATTAAATGCTGTAGCATTACTTGGTAAATTAAATGGCGCTTCTGGAAATTATAATGCGCACAAAATTGCTTATCCTGCCCTTGATTGGCCTTTGATCAGCCAGGAATTTATTTCACAATTAGAATTGGATTTTAATCCTTACACTACTCAAATTGAACCACACGATTATATGGCTGAATTTTTCGCTGTTATTTTGCGTATCAACACCATTTTAATTAGTTTTAACCGTGATATGTGGGGATATATTTCACTGAATTACTTCAAACAAAAACCACTAAAAAATGAAGTGGGTTCATCCACCATGCCGCACAAAATCAATCCGATTGATTTTGAAAATGCGGAAGGTAATTTAGGTATTGCCAATGCATTATTAGAACATATGATGATGAAACTGCCGATTTCTCGTTTTCAGCGGGATTTGTCTGATTCGACTGTACTGCGTAACATAGGTGTGGCACTTGCCCATACACTGCTTGCTTATCAATCGACCTGCAAAGGCTTAAGTAAAGTGATTCCTGATCCTGAAACATTAAGTGAAGATTTAGATCAGCATTGGGAAATTTTAGCAGAACCGATTCAAACGATCATGCGTAAATCGGGTATTGATCAACCGTATGAAAAATTAAAAAGTTTTACGCGTGGAAAGATCATGACTAAAGATCTACTGCATCAATTTATTAAAGAATTAACATTGCCCGATGATGTCAAAAAAGAATTATTACAATTAACACCCAGCACTTATGTGGGTTATGCAAGTCAATTAGCAAAAAAAATTTAAAGGTAAAATAAAAATATGAAACTGTCGTTAGCGATATTACTATTATTTTTTTCTTCTCATACTTACGCTATGTTTTGCCCCAATAATTTTAATCAAATCAATATCGGCGACACGATTGAATCTGTCAAACAACAATGCGGCAAACCCAATACCGAAAAAAAATCGACTGAAGAAGACGACAGCGGCCCGCAAGAGTGGAATTATTATGTAACACCGAGCACGCCTGGTTACACTCAACCGATAACTGGCGGACAATCTGCAACTGTGAAAATGGCCATTGCATTAAACAATAATAAAATAGTAAACATCACGGTAAACGGCATGAGTCTCGCAAGTTCTGGGATGTGCGGCGGAAATGTAGATGCTGTTTATAACGGAAAAATTATTTCGGTCGGCGATAGCGCAAAAGAACTCAAAGCTGCTTGCGGCGAACCTGTTTTTATTAATAAAAGCAGTCAAACCAATCAAAAACCGCCAACAATAGAAGTGATAACATTCACTTACAGCAGCACCCCGCCTGTGACGCTTATTTTTAAAAACGGAAAGCTAACAGAGAAACAGTAATCTTGTATCATTTTTATTGCTGGTTTTCAGCTGACACGCTATGATAATGATAGTTAAGGATAATGATAATAATAGGCAAAGATACATGAAAATGAGAAAACATGAGGACACCATGAGTCATGACACCCGTATCGCGTTACTAGAACAATCGATTGGTCATATTGGTGAGACCTTAATTCGATTGGAAAAACGATTTGATACGGTTGATAATAAAATAGATGCGCTCGATAAAAAAATCGATAGCAAAACAGATGCGCTCGATCAAAAAATTGACGCCAAAGCAGATGCACTTGATCAAAAAATTGATGCTAATTTCCGCGATATTAATAACCGTTTATGGTTTAACTTTATTTGGGTTGTCGGTGGCTTTATCGGCGTTTTAACCATCATTGCACGTCTCTTTCATTGGTTTTAACGCATTAACAGTTCAATCAATTCTTTTTCAGTTAAAATTTTAATCCCCAATTCTTTAGCTTTTTTTAACTTAGAACCGGCATCATCTCCTGCCACCACATAAGTGGTTTTACTTGAGACACTGCCAGAAACCTTTGCGCCCAATGTTTCTAATTTTTCTTTGGCAACATCCCGCGACATGCTGTGAAGTGTGCCTGTTAAAACAAATGTTTTTCCTGCAAAAGGTAACGATTCTTTTTTTGTGATTTTTTGCCAGTAAATCCCTGCTTTTAATAAGTGATCAATCACCGTACGATTATGTTTTTCTTCAAAAAAAGAAACGATATGTTGAGCGACCACGGGCCCAACATCCGATACTGTTTGTAATTCTCCTGCATCTGCCGAAATAAGCGCTGATAAATCACCAAAATGATTAGCAAGTTGTTTAGCAGTTGCCTCCCCCACTTCACGAATACCTAACGCATACAAAAAACGCGGCAAAGTTGTCTTTTTACTTTTTTCTAGAGCATCTAATAAATTTTGAGCGGATTTTTCTGCCATTCTATCGAGATTGGAAAGCTCTTCTAAATTTAACGAATATAAATCAGCAACGGTTGATACAAGATTTTTATCGACTAATTGTTCAACTAATTTATCTCCCAACCCTTCAATATCCATCGCATGGCGGGATGCAAAATGTTTGATAGCCTCTTTTCGTTGTGCTTGACAAAATAAACCGCCGCTGCAACGGGCAACGGCTTCTCCTTCAATATGTTCTATTTTGGAGTGACACACGGGGCAGTCGAGTGGCAATTCAATTTTTTTTGCGTGCGGTGGCCGATGTTCTTTCACTGCTTTTACAATTTCAGGAATCACATCACCTGCGCGGCGAATCACTACTGTGTCGCCAATATGAACATCTTTGCGAATGACTTCATCCATATTATGTAACGTTGCGTTACTGATCGTAACACCGCCCACAAAAACAGGATGCAAACGCGCAACGGGTGTTAAAGCGCCCGTTCGACCTACTTGAAATTCAACAGCTTCCACAACCGTCATTACTTCTTCTGCTGGAAATTTATGAGCAATTGCCCATCGCGGCGCGCGGGAAACAAAACCTAATTTATTTTGTTCTGCAATGCTATTGACTTTATAAACTACACCATCAATCTCGTAAGGCAATTTTGAACGTTTTTCACTTATCATTTGATAATAAGCTAAACATTCATCGACACCTCTCACTACTTTTCTTTCAGAATTAATGCGCAATCCCCATTTTTTTAAAGCAGCCAAAATCTCACTATGAGATGAAGGAATATTTCCCTCAACAGCACCAATACCATAACAAAAAATTTCTAACGGGCGAGCAGCCGTCATACGTGAATCGAGTTGACGCAAACTTCCAGCAGCTGCATTACGTGGATTTACAAAAATTTTTTCGCCTTTCTCTAAAGCGCGCCGATTCATTTCATCAAATCCTTTTTTCGGCATATAGACTTCACCGCGCACTTCTAAAACTTTTGGATAATCTGCACCATGCAATCGCAAAGGCACTGTTTGAATCGTACGAACATTTTCTGTGATATCTTCACCTGTTTCTCCATCACCACGCGTTGCGGCACGCACTAAAATACCTTTTTCATAACGAATACTCACTGCTAAACCATCTAATTTGGGTTCACACGAATATTCAATCAGATGTGAAACGCCTAAACGATCGCGCACGCGTTCATCAAACGCCGCTAACTCATCCTCAGTAAAAGCATTTTCGAGTGAAAGCATGGGGATTTCATGTGACACTTCAACAAATTTTTTTAAAGGTGTCACACCCACGCGTTGTGTCGGTGAATCAAGCGTAATCCATTCAGGATACTGTTTTTCAAGCTCGGATAATTCTTGAAACAAGCTATCATACTCAGCATCAGAAACAGTAGGATCATCTAATGCATAATAACGATAATTATGCTCATTAATCTTATCGCGCAGTTTATTGATTTTTCTTTCAATTGTATTATTTAATTTTTCCGTCATAGACTAACGCGATGTTTGATTAAACAATCTTTTTTGATATTGCCACGCCATTTTTTCACTCCAAGGCGTCATAGGATCTGCGTGCAGCATACCATCTAAATCTTCGGTTAATTTTTCTGCCGTATCTAACATTAATTTGAATGTCTGCTGAGGATCAGGTACATCCGTCTTATTCATGAATAACATAAGCCCCGTACAAGAAAAATTGCCAATATTATTCATGTCAAAATCCCCGGGTTTATTGGCAGATGCTAAGCTAAACAATTTTGTTTTACCATTAACGGTTGTTTGATAGTAATGAAAAATGTTCATTTCGCCAAATTGCAGGCCCGCATGCGAAATAGCTTGCAGCAAATCATATGAGGCAAAATGTGCATCCGGTTTTGCCATTACACTTAGGATAAATAAATTTTCAGGTACATGATGAACAGCACGTTTTTTTTCATGAACAGCATAACGCGATTTTATATTTCTCGCAGAATGGTCCACTGCCACAATACGCGCGGGCCCCACGTGATCTTCACCTAATTCTTGCGCATGATCTCCTGCCAATTGAGGGCCTAACGATATCTCAGTTGATTTCGAAAAATGAGAAGAACGTTTCTTATGCCAACTATCCCAAAAAATCCATAGTAAAATTCCAACACCTATCGATAACAAACCTATTTTTAAATACACATCCATATTTTATTACTCCTAAGCACCTGCTAAACTCACAGCTTCTTCCATGTTGACACTCACTAAACGAGACACCCCGGGCTCATGCATCGTCACACCCATCAAATGATCACTCATTTCAATCGCCAATTTATTATGGCTAATAAAAATAAACTGCGTTTTCTCTGACATCACTTTCACTAACTGACAAAAACGTCCAATATTAGCATCATCTAAAGGCGCATCCACCTCATCCAGCAAACAAAAAGGTGCGGGATTTAAGTGGAAAATAGAAAATACCAATGCAATCGCAGTCATCGCTTTTTCACCACCCGACAGTAAGTGAATCGTACTATTGCGTTTTCCTGGAGGGCATGCCATCACGGTAATGCCCGCATCTAATAAATTTTCACCCATCAATTCAAGAGATGCATGTCCGCCGCCAAAAACTTTAGGGAATAATTCTTGGAAACGTTCATTCACTTTATTAAATGTTTCTTTAAAACGTGCCCGTGTTTCTTTATCAATTTTATCGATGGCATTTTGCAGCGTCGTCAACCCTTCTAGTAAATCCGCATATTGCTTATCTAGATATTCCTTACGTTCATTGCACGCTTCATGTTCTTCAATTGCCACTAAATTAATAGCGCCTAAGCGCGTAATCCTTAAGGTGATTTGCTCTAACTCTTGTTGATAATTTTCAGGCAAGGCCTCATCCGATAAATCTGTTAATATTTCTTCTATTTCAAAATGCGCTTCATGTAATTGCTCAACAATCGTTTCTATTTTGACTTTAATACTTTGATTTTCTAAACGTAATGTTTCTAACATATCCCGCACTGCGGCTATTTCACGCTCAACACCATGACGCGCATCTTCCATCGCACGTAATTGATGGTTGATTTCTTCAATGACAACGCGCGCGTGATTTAATTCGTCTTCAATTTGTAACCGATAGCTTAAAGCAGTCGCTAAGGCATTTTCTAACTCGGCGAGAGATGCTTCATCCGTGATATGTGTTTCAAGCACTTCTCGTCTTTCTGCTAACGTTTTTAATTGCGCTTCCATTCGTTGAATGGAATGCTTTAAGGATGTTTGTTGAGACTTCGTGGTTTGCAAGCGAATTTCAAGCTGATGATACTCTTCTTTGCTATCATCGAGATGTTCACGGCTCATTTGCACATTAAGACGAAATGTTTCTCGTTTCTGCATCAATGCATCACGTTGATCAGCTAATGTTTGAAGCTCATCCATTGCTTTTTGCCAAGTGCTCCTCGCGTTAGCGAGCTCCTGCTCAGCATTTTTATCCTGCTCGAGAACTTCAATTAATTCTTTTTGTAAACGATTAGCACGAACATTTAATTCAACTAAGCGTTCTTGTTTTACATTTTGCTCGGCTTTCAGTTGTGCCGCTTCCGCATACGATTGATTGACTTTCTTTTGCAATTCATCTCGTTCATGTAATAAGTTTTTAAGTTCCGCACGGTTTCTTACCAAATCATGTGACAACTTTTCTTGATTTTTTTCTAACTGCATTAATTGTTTAGCTAATTGTTTTAATTCTTTTTCACGCTTCAATACACTTTCTTGCTGATTTTCATCGCGCGAAATACGAAGCCATGAAGCACCTAACCAAACACCTTGGGCCGTAATCACAGATTCATATGGCGCTAACGTCTTATATAGTTGGCAAGCTTCTTGATAGGTTTCTGCCGCATAAACGCCTGCTAATAAGCCGTCCAGCGGCCAAGGAGATTCAATTTTGTGAAGCAATAATTTTTTTTGGGCCGTTAAAGAAGATGAACCTTTTGAAGATGCAAATGCACTTAAATTGCCCGCTGTAAATTTGTCAGCTACCTCAGTTAAAAGTGATAAGCTATCTACACAAACTGCTTGTAAATAGACACCTAATACTTTTTCAACTGCCTCTTCCCAACCTGTTTGCACATGAATATGCTGCGCTAAACGGGGTAATTGATCTAATTGATGTTGATTAAGCCATTCATTGCTTCGCTCATCCTGTTGTCCAAGCGCTACTTGCTGCAATGCTTGCAAAGAAGTGTGCTTCCCGCGCACATCTTGCGCTTCAGAATGTACTTCATCTAATTTCTGCATCAATTTTTGCTGATCTTTTTCAAGATTGACAATGACTTCATTTAGATCGGTTAATTTTTGATTTTGCTCAGTTAACACTGCATCACTTTTCTGAAAACGTTCTAAACCATGGGCAATTTCTTTTTCAAGATCCACAAAATGAATTTGATTTTTTTCTTCTGTAAATTGTTTTTTACGCTGTTTTAAAGAAGCTAAACGCTGCTCTAAGTGAATAATACGCGTTTGCTCTACTTCTGCGATGCGAGTCGTTTTGGATGAATGTGTATTAAACGCATCCCATTGCTCTTGCCACGCCTGCATCGCCTCTTCTGCTTGATGATAGACAGCGGTTTTTTTATTCACTGTTTCTGTAGCTTTCTCGAAAGCAGGTTCTAATTTTTCAACCTCATCCATTAATTCATTTAATTCGTTTTCTGCATCGGCCAAACTATTTTTAACTTCTGTCCAATCATGCTGCGTCTGCAAAACATCCGCCTGCCGCTGCTCTGCACGCTCTTTAGTATGATGAATCTCTTGCTCGATTCGAGTAATTTCGTTGCCCGCTTTATAATAACGGTGCTGAACTTCTTGAAATGCTTCATTTGCCAAACCATGATCATCGCGCAATTTATTTGTGTTAAGCTGGTTTTCACTTAATTCAGCATTACGCGCTTCTAATGCAGTTTCTTGCTGCTGAATCTGCAAAGAATATTGCACGAGCTTGCTATCATATTGACGCCACTGAGACGCGAGCCATTTTGCGCGAGTCATCCGTTCTTCTTGTTTTAATGTTTTAAATTTTTCCGCCGCATTGGCTTGGCGTTTTAAATTAGCCAACTGTTTCTCTAATTCAGCCCGCACATCATCCAAGCGCGCCATATTTTCTTTCGTATGATTAATACGATTTTCAGTTTCGCGCCTACGCTCTTTATATTTAGAAACACCTGCAGCTTCTTCTAAATAAACCCGCATATCATCCGGTTTTGCCTCAATAATACGGGAAATCATATTTTGGCCGATGATGGAGTAACTACGCGGCCCAAGACCGGTGCCCAGAAAAATACCGACAATATCACGCCGTCTGCAGCGCGCACCGTTTAAGAAATAACTGGATTCACTTTCCCGATTGATCAGTCGGCGAATTGAAATTTCAGCATAACTTGCATATTCACCGCCTAAACTGCCATCCTGATTATCAAATATCAATTCAACGGATGCTTGGCCGACCGGTTTTCTGGCACTTGATCCGTTAAAAATAACGTCGGTCAGTGATTCGCCGCGTAAGTATTTAGCTGAGCTTTCACCCATCACCCAGCAAACCGCGTCAATGATATTCGATTTGCCACACCCATTAGGCCCGACAATCGCAACCAAGTTGCCAGGCACCGGCACCGTAATAGGATCCACAAATGACTTAAAACCGGAAAGTTTAATTTTCTTTAGCTGCATAATCTCATTACACTGTTTTCTCGATAAAAGAAGTATATATAAATTGGCTTATAGCCTCAATCGCTTAAATGGATTAAGCTATTATTTATGATTGAAAATCATCAAAAAAACACCCCCCTTTTTCCCTTTTCTTGGCTGCCTTATGCTGTCGCATTGGGGGGCATTATACTATCCATCGGGGTATGGATTGCCTTAGTTGATGATTTTATGCCGCATTCTATCCAACATGACTATCCTTGGATCATATTAATCTTCGGCATTTTCTTTGCAATTCTTGCCGGGTTGCTCATCCGCTTGATCCAACTCACTGATCAACGCAAAAAATCACTCGATATCATGAATGCTAACTTTCAAAAAGAAATCGCTGATCGTATTCATGCTGAAGAAACTAAGCAAAAACTCGAAAAAGCGCTCTTACAAGGCCAAAAATTACAAGCCATTGGAACATTGGCGGGCGGTATCGCGCACGATTTTAATAATATTCTTTATGCCATTATTGGTTATGTAGAAATGGCCCGGGAAGACGTCCCGACGGACGATATCGTCCATAAAAATTTAGGAAAAGTGCTGGATGCTTGTAAACGCGGGCAGGACCTGGTCGCTCGGATTTTAGGGTTTAGCAGACGTCAGCATCATGATTTTAAATCAGTGCATGTCAAAGAAACGATTGAAGGCGTACTAGGTCTTCTAAAACCTACCATCCCTGCCAGTGTTGACATCAAATTACAGCCCATCACTGAAGATTGTGTGATTTTAGGAGACCAAACACAACTCCATCAAGTGATTGTTAATATCATCAATAATGCAGTCGATGCGATGGAAGGTGAAGGCAGTGTCACTCTTAAATTAAATCGCGTACTCGTTCACGATAAAATCATTAAACAATTTCCTCACATTACAAAAGCAGAATCCTATTGTAGAATTGATATGACAGATACCGGCCACGGCATGGATCAATCTACTATGGCCCGTATCTTTGAACCCTTCTATACCACGAAAGAAGTGGGCAAAGGGACCGGCCTTGGTCTTGCAACCGTACACTCGATCGTGCAGGAACATCAAGGCGAAATTGTGGTCGAGAGCCGCCTTGGGCATGGCACGACATTTATCCTGCTGTTCCCAGAGTATAAGGAGAATTCTCATGGCAAAGATATTATTAGTTGAAGATGATGAATTGGTGCGCGATATGTTAGCTCAAATTTTAACGCGGGCATCACATGAGGTGCAAAGCGCTACCAATGGCGAAGAAGCTGCTGAAATTTTAAAAACGACTGAACCTGACATCATGGTCACTGATATTATTATGCCTAAAAAAAGCGGTATTACGTTGATTTCGGAAGTAAAAGACAAACACCCGCACATGGAAATTATTGCCATTTCAGGCGGCGGACGATTAGATCCCACAGGCTATCTCGATTTATCTGAATCATTAGGCGCAACCGTTTCTTTTGAAAAACCGATTGATAATTCGGCACTTCTTATGGCAATTGATTTATTGGCGCATGGAAATAAACAAGATGCAAATGCAGAAAGCGGTTAATCTGTGGCCGGTTGCATCCAATAATGTTTTTCTTTTTCTCTAAAAAGTACGAGCTTTTCTTTATCATTACCATTTAAAAAAAATTGTATAGCACCCATCTTATCCGTTGCAAATAACTTTGCGCTCTGGCGCTGATATTTTTCTATCACACTTTTGTGTGGAAAATGATAACGATTGCAATAACCGACTGGAAACAAAACATATTGCGGATGGACTGCTTGCAAAAATGCATCAACCGCAGATGTTTTACTGCCATGGTGCGGCGCGACCAAAATGTTTGCGCCTAAATCGGAAAGATTCTGTAACAAATCATTTTCAGAAAATTTTTCGATATCTCCCGTTAATAAAATACGCTGCTTGTTTTTGGTGGTCACGCGTAAAACGCATGAACTATCATTTCCACGATCTAACGTATCTTTTGAAGGGTACAAAAAAGAAAATTGCACATCATCCCATTCCCAAGAATCGCCTCGTAAACAATAAAGAGCAGGCACAGAAAATTTTTCTATTACACTTGTTTTTAATGTATTGACTTTAAATTGATGCAGCAGCGCATCAGCACCACCCATATGATCATTATCGCCATGGCTTATCACCAATAAATCGATTTTCTTAGCGCCGATGGAACGCAAAAAAGGTACAACTACATTTCTTCCCATATCATAAGAATCACTAAAGCGCGCGCCTGCATCAAAAACAAGAATATGATTTTTAGTTTGAAGAACAGCAGACAACCCTTGCCCAACATCCAACAAAGTAAACCAGAGATCCCCTTTTTTTGGCTCTGGATAATGATAAAAAATAAGCGGTAAAAACCAAATGATCCCAACATATCGGCCTTTAAATCCAACTGGCAATAATAAAATAACAACACCCAAAGTTGCCGCAATTAAAATCCATTTTTCTGGTATGACTTCATACCAAGATGCCCATGATAAATGAGAAAAATACGTTAATATTTTCCATAAAATACTTAATGTATTATCTGCTAACCCTAAAATCAATGCACTTAATTTTGTTGAAATAAATAATGTAAGACATCCAAGCAATGTCAAAGGCACCACTAAAAATCCCACCCAAGGAATTGCAATGCTATTTGCAAGAAAAGAAATAAAAGAACATTCCTGGAAAAGTCCAATACTTAATGGTATGAGTCCTAATGCAATCACCCATTGTATTCTGCCTAATTTCCACCATAATCCTTTGGGTGACAATCGCCCGTTAATACCATAAATAATCAGTACAACCGATGCAAACGATAACCAAAAACTTTCGCTTAACACACTGAGCGGCTGGATCAATAAAACAATCAGTAACGCTACGCAAAAAGCATGCCATGATAATAATTTTCTGCGCATCACTAAGGTAATCAATACGACTGAAAGCATTATGCATGCACGTTCAGTTGGAATTGAAAAACCTGCTAATGCGCTATAAATCAATGCCATCATTAATGCGGCAACGGCACCTGCGCATTCAGCCGGAACATATAATGCTAAATAGGAAAAACGCCGCCATCCGTTACTCACTAGAAAAAAAACAAATCCTGCCATAAAACCAATATGTAAGCCTGCAATAGCCATTAAATGATTGGTGCCTGTTTTTCGGAGCACTTCCCAATTGGCACTTGAAATATTTTGACGAACACCCAATGCTAATGCTTCAATCCAAGGGGAAGTTTCCGTATGCGGTAACACCGCTTCCATTTTTTCTTTCAGATGTTCACGAAATTGATTTAAGATAAAATAATAAGTGTGATGTGATAATAATTGATTATCTTTATCATTCACCACATACCCTTCAGCGCGAATCCCTTCTTGAAACGCCCATTTTTCATAATCAAAACCTCCGGGATTTGATACACCATGAATTCGTTTTAAACGAACTTTTAATTGAAAGTAATCACCGGCATGCAATGGAATTTTATTATTTTGCCATGATAATTTTAAAAGTGTCCGCGTTTTACGTGATTCTATCGTTTTTAAAGAAAACAAGAATGTCACATAGTGATTGGTTTGATTGGGAATAGATGCAACATAGCCCGTTATCAACAGTAGTTTTCCTTCCTGTGTGCTCGATAAATTCCAGGATGATAAAGAATGTGCCGCCCACAATGCCCATGCAAAACCTAATCCTGCTGCTGCAAGTAATCGAAAATAATTTTTCCATTTTACTAAAAAAATTTCTACCGCTATTGAAAAAATAATAAAAATCACAATCCAATGCAAAGCAGGTAAATCATGAAATGGCTGCAAAAATAAAATGCCTGCTAAAAAAGCAAGCGTCCAAAAACGCATTGGATTTTTTCCTTATTGAAAAATTAATTTAGAAATTATTACTGACTAATTTGAAGCGGAGATTAATTTCCCATCATCAAGCATCAGTACGCGGTCTGCGTGTTTCGCAATATTAATATCGTGCGTGACCATGATGACGCTTGTTTGTTGCGCTTTTTGCAATCCTACAAATAACTGTAACACTTTTTCTGCATTGCGCGGATCTAAATTGCCTGTTGGTTCATCAGCAAGCACGCATAAGGGTGCTGTCACAAGCGCACGTGCAATTGCAACACGTTGACGTTCACCGCCTGATAATTCGCTGATTTTATGCTGTAAACGATGACTTAAACCAACCGATTGCAATAATTCTTCTGCTTTGATTTTTATTTCACTCGGCAGCGCACCACGAATCAGCAATGGCATGCCGACATTTTCAAGTGCTGTAAATTCTGGTAATAAATGATGAAATTGATAAACAAAACCTAAATAATGATTTCGTAAGCGGCATTTTTCTTTTTCAGATAAGAATGCTAATTTTTTACCGGCAACCATAATCGTACCTGAAGTGGGTTTGTCCAATCCGCCCAAAAGATGCAATAAAGTGCTTTTACCCGAACCAGAACTACCTACGATCGCAACTAATTCTCCCGGCTGCACTGTTAAATTAATTTTTTGCAATACATGCACTTCCGCCGCACCATCTTTATAATGCTTACTCAAGTCATGGCACGCTATCACAGCATCACTCATAACGCAGCGCCTCCACAGGTTCAGTGCGAGATGCACGCCAAGCTGGATAAAGAGTCGCGAGCAAACTAAGTAAGAGAGACGCTACGCTAATTCGAATAATATCAGATGACTGTAACTCTGAAGGAAGATAATTCACAAAGTACACACTCGATGAAAGAAATTGCACATTGAAAATGCGTTGGATCCAATCAACCAATTCTGTCACATTCAGCGCAAGCGCAATGCCTCCTACCACACCCAGTAAAGTACCAATTACACCCACAATAGTTCCTTGCACTAAGAAAATACCCATAATCATTTTAGGCGTTGCGCCAAAGGTGCGTAAAATAGCAATATCAGATTCTTTATCATTGACTACCATCACCAATGTGCACACCAAATTAAATACAGCAACTGCAATAATTAAAATTAAAATATAAAACATCATTGTTTTTTCTAAACTGACTGCGCGAAACAAAGCGCCAAATTGATTAGTCCAATTCGTAATACGTGCACTCGGGCCCAGTTCTTTGGCCAATTGATTTGAAACAGCTTCTGCCGCATAGACATCTTTTATGCTGGCATGAACGCCCGTCACAGCGCTCCCTAACTGCATTAATTTTTGGCCGTCGCTCAAGTGAATAAACGCTAAATTACCATCAAAACCAAATCCACTGCCCGCGCGGAAAATACCAACAACCGTAAATCGTTTAAAACGCGGAATGATACCTGCCGGTGTTAAAGACATCTGTGGTGTAACCACCGTCACCTTGTCGCCAAGGACTACATCTAATCGGTCCGCTAATTCTTCGCCTAAGATAATCCCAAACTGACCTGGTGCTAATTGATCAAGCTTTCCCTCGATCATTTTATCGCTCAATTCTGTAATATGTTTTTCGGCTGTTGGTTCAATCGCATCTAATAAAGCAGGCTGCACCACTTCATCATGTGTCAACATCGCTTGCGCACTCACAAAAGGTGCGACCGCTACAATATTTGGATTTTTTTTCATGACAGCTTGCACATCTTGCCAATTAGTAACATAGTCAACCACACTACTCACCGTCAAAGGCGGCACCATACTAAATACTCGATGTTTAATTTCCCGGTCAAATCCATTCATGACCGATAACACCGTAATGAGCACTAATACGCCGAGCGCAATACCTAACATCGACATAAGTGAAATAAAAGAAATAAAATGATTACGGCGCTTAGCGCGTGTGTAACGCAATCCAATAAAAAGGGCTGCTGGTCGAAACATACATTACCTAATCGCATGAGGAGAATACCTCGCTGTTATTCTACCCCTTTACTTTTGCCTGTGAAAGCCTAAATAATTCAAAAAAATTCTGGGTAGTTTTTTCTGCTATGATATTCACATCAACACCGCGCAGCTTCGCAATATACTCAGCCACATACCGAACATAGGCAGGTTGGTTTGATTTTCCACGATACGGCACCGGTGCAAGATAAGGGGAATCTGTTTCAATCAACATTCGCTCTAACGGCATATGCTGTGCCACATATTGAATATCTTTTGCATTTTGAAAAGTCACAATGCCTGAAAAAGAAATATAAAAATTTAACTCCATGGCTTCTTTTGCCATTTCCATATCTTCTGTAAAACAATGCAAAATACCACCCACGGAAGAAGCGTTTTCTTCGCGTAAAATGCGAAGAGTATCGCTTTTGGCTTGCCTTGCATGCACAATTAATGGTTTATCGCTTTCTTTTGCAGCTTGAATGTGACGGCGAAACCGTTCACGCTGCCACTCTGTCTCGCCCGTACTTCGGTAATAATCTAAACCCGTTTCACCGACGGCAATGATTTTTTTATCCGTCATTAAAGAAAGTAAATCATCGACACTCGGTTCTCGTTCAATATCTTTTTCATTAGGGTGTAACCCAACCGATGCATCGACATTTGCAAAAGGTTGTATCATTTGCAGCATGGCAGGAAAATCTTTTAAGGTAATAGAAACACACAAAAAATGCTGCACGCCTTGTTCACGCGCAAAAAAAAGTGCTTTCTCCAAATCGCCTTGATAAGAGGTTAAATCTAATTGATCTAAATGACAGTGCGAATCAACTAAGAACATAATTTTGTCCATCGAATCAATATTTCTTCCAGCAATAAAATTTTATTGGCGTTAAAAAATTGCTGCATACGCGCATAGATATTTTGAATGTCGGTCAGATATTGCAATAATTTTTTTCGTGAACATTGCTGAATGATGTTATGAATAACAGTTTTATAATCCTCATTCAGCAAAATTGCCCGGCCTCCTGTTAATTCCAGAGACAATAAATCTCTTAACCAATTTAATAAGAGCGGTAAAAGATAAGTTAATTCTCGCTCTTGCCAAAATGCGGCGAGCGAAAGAGGATCCGCTTTTTTTTCATTTAATTCTATCAAATGTTGATAAAAAGTTTTTCGCAAAAAAAGCACATCATTCATCAAAAACTCTTTCGCTTTAAGTGGCGCGCCATAAGAAAGCGTTAGCAATAAACGCAGCTCATCGATAGTTGGGTTTTTATTTTGGCATTCTGTATCTTTCGTTAGCCATAAAAATGCAGCATCCTCTGTTGGTTTAGAAAAAACAAGACGTTGGCAGCGACTGATAATCGTTTGCGGCAGCCGCAAATCTTGATCACAGAGCAAAAGAAAAAGTACTTTAGGCGTGGGTTCTTCAAGTGTTTTTAATAAGGCATTCGCAGCAGCCATATTCATCATGCTGGCCGGATGAATGATAATAATACGATAACCCCCCATCAATGCAGTTTCATTGACGAAATCAATGACCTGTCGAATACGCTCAATTTTAATCATAGCTCCAGCAATATCGGGTTCAATCAATAAAAAATTGGGATGCGAGCCTGCATTCGATAAATAGCATGCACGGCATTTGTTGCAAGGCATACCTTCTGCATTGACTGCTTGGCATAAAAGTGATTTTGCAAAAAGATGTGCAAATTGTTTTTTGCCTAAGCCCGCCATGCCTGAAAATAATAGTGCGTGCGGCAGCCGCTCTGCCTGCTGACGCTTTAAGAGTGATTCCCAATTTTCTTGATGCCACGGTAAAATAGTTTGCATATTAAAATAATTTAGTTAAATTCTTTTTTAATTCATCTTGCACGCTGGCTAAAGGTTTTGTTGCATCAATCACACGAAATCGAGAAGAAAATTGTTTAGCACGCGCCAAATAAACTGCGCGTACCCGCTCAAAAAAATCTATTTTTTCCTGTTCAATTCTATCTTCCGTAGAACGGTGCTTGGCACGTAAAAGCCCAACGTCAGGCGGCGCATCCAGCAAAATCGTTAAATCCGGCTGATGATCACCTACAATCCACTGATCTAGCACGGCAATTTTATTCATCTCTATTTTTCTGCCGCCGCCTTGATAAGCATAAGTCGCATCCACAAAACGGTCGCTCACTACCCATTTACCTTCGCGCAATGCCGGCAGAATAACGTGCGCCAAATGTTCTGCACGCGCTGCAAACATTAATAATAATTCCGTTTCAGACGTCATTATCTCAGTTTCATACGGAGTTAATAAAATATCACGAAGTTTTTCAGCAATCGGAGTGCCGCCAGGTTCGCGCGTCATCACACACGCTTTCTGTTGTTCATTTAAATAATGTTGAATATATTTTAAAGCAGTTGTTTTACCAACGCCTTCAATACCTTCAATTGTAATAAATTTTCCTGTCTTCAACGAGAAAACTCCATTTTGAATTAACGAATGGATCCTGAACAAATGCTATCGCATTTTTCAGGATAACTTTCGTATTGTCCAAGCGTAATATATCAACTTTACGCTTGGACAATACGAAAGTTAATTATAAATTCTCGGTAATACTAATTTTAAAAAATAAACGCGAATTAAATTATAATTAAAAAATTCATTATCTGATTTTTTTCTTTTGGCACTTGCCACTGCCAAATAATGCTCTTCTAAAGTCGTCGAAAATTGATGTCCGCCGTCAGGATTATAATTTCTTGCAACAAAATAATAATAATTATGTTTTCTTGGATGAAGCGCCGCTTCAATTGATTCCATGCTCGGCATAGCAATCGGTGTAGGCGGCAATCCGGGATGCACATAAGTATTGTAAGGATTTTTGGATAATAAATCCTCTCGATGAATAACACCTTTAAATCGTGATCCCATGGCATAAATCACCGTCGGATCAATTTGCAATAACATATTTTTTCTAAGACGGTTAACAATCACCCCCGCAATGATCGGCCGCTCAACATCTAATCCCGTTTCTTTTTCAATAAGTGATGCAGCGGTCAACGCATCTTGCGGCGTTTGATAAGGTAAATTAGCATCTCGTTTTTTATAAGCATCGTAAAATTTGCGCTGCATCATTTGAAATGCACGTTTTAATAAAATTAAATCAGAAGAACCTTTCACAAAAAAATACGTGTCAGGAAAAAACCATCCTTCTGGTTTTAACTCAGGATGGCCTAAATATTGCATAATGGCCACATCGCTCATCAATGCGGAAGCGTGCTGTAAATTGGGGTCTTTATCTAACTCAGAACGTAAGTGCTTAAAATTCCAGCCCGCAATAATGGTAAAGGTGTGATATATCATACCGCTGCCGGTCGTAATTTGAGTCAACAAACTAACGGGGGTCGTACCTTTAGGAAAAAGATATTCGCCCGCTTTTAATTCATGTTTATTGCCTTTTAAATAAACGAGTAAATAAAAAAAAGTGGGGCGTTTAATGACATTTAGCAAA
>AMFJ01002922.1_pt1 | contig 20515 bp, 26 predicted proteins | sample 427208 | NCBI WGS metagenome assembly AMFJ01 (sample SAMN02954298, study PRJNA114691) | groundwater metagenome | biome: aquatic; feature: subsurface aquifer; material: sediment; isolation source: subsurface aquifer sediment | place: USA: Rifle, CO | collected 2008-08 | reverse complement strand
GGGATTTTTTTGTAAAAAGGCTTGTCTATTGACTTTTATGGAGTTTCATGAAACAATTCCATACCAATCAATAAAAGCATCCAGCGAGCTTTTAATTTAGTAAGATAGCCAAACAATGTATTGGATATACCTTATTATCTTTACCGTAACGGTTTTTGTCCCAACATTCATCACGGATGGATTTTACATGTTCAATGAGACTCAAACTCAAGAACTCGTGATACTTCTCTTGGGTTCATTGTGTTTTTCTCTCTTTCTTGCGATGGAAAAAAAATTAAAGGAAAACATCAAAGAAAAAAACAAATATCAAAGTCAGATTGGCAATATGACCAGGGATCTCAAAAATTCATATTCATATATAGGTGAAAGCAATCGAAAATTGGATATTTTGGAGAATATCTCCTTGAACTATCCTGACAGTGTGAAAATGACTCAAAAAAATAGACTCGGTTCCTATGCTTCAATCATGGAAGCTATCAGAGTGTTTGGAAAATCAGAAGATTTTGTCTTGAAATTTTCTAGCTATCCAGATCTCAAGATTTTGCAGGAAATCAAGAGTAAACAGGAAATCAAATCGCATTTCTCATTGAAAGAGCATGTTGGAGGGATTAATCACATTGAATCCGATGATTTCATTGTTATTATTTCTCCAAAAGTTATTGATAAGATATTTTGCTATATTGTTATTAAGAAAAATACGCCTAGCCAAAAAATTGAAGATGTTGAGTTAATGAAGACAATTGCAACCCAAGCCCTCTTCATTTTTATGTTTATTCAAAATAAAAAGCAATTAAGGTCTGCAGTAAGATGATTTGACCACACGCCGTTTTATCCGCTATACTTATCGAGGTAATTAATTTTAATACAATTTCAATATGCAAGTAATATTTCTTCAGGATGTTAAAAATGTTGGAAAAAAAGGACAAATAAAAAATGTACCAGATGGATACGCTCGGAATTTCCTTTTGGCAAAAAAATTGGCAAACATTGCGACTCCTGCCAGCATCGCGCAGGTGAAAATGGAGGAAGACAAGAAGAAACTACATGTTTCACTGGAAAAACAAACTGTTCAAAAATTAGCTGCTTCAATTGATGGCAAAAGAATAACAATAAAAGCTCGCGCTAAGGATGGAAAGCTGTTTGGCTCAATTACTGCCAAAGAAATTGCCAATGAAATCAAGAAACTTGGAGCTGTTGTGCCGGAAAAATCCATTGGGGCTGATCACATCAAGGAATTGGGCGAAAAAAAGCTTACAATAAGCCTCGATTTTGATGTTAGGGCAACCATATTTTTGATAGTTGAACAAGCCTAGAAAATGGTATATACTACTCATGGAGGTTGAACTTTTTGCAATTTAAAGGGGGTCGCATTCAAGCGACTTTTTGCATATGAAAAATTTTAATTAATCAGGGGATAAAAACAAACACATGGAGAATCGAAAGTACATTTTTGTGATGGGTGGCGTTATGAGTGGTGTTGGAAAGGGAATTACAACATCTTCAATTGGAGCAATTTTGAAAGCTCGTGGATACAAGGTGACCGCTCTTAAAATTGATCCGTATGTGAATGTTGATGCTGGAACCATGAATCCAACTGAGCACGGAGAAGTTTTCGTGCTGGATGATGGAGACGAAACAGATCAAGACATGGGCAACTATGAACGCTTCATGGGGATCACTCTTTCTCGCGACAACTACATGACAACTGGTCGTGTCTACGAATCAGTGATTCACCGCGAGCGCAATTTGGAATATGGCGGAAAATGCGTGCAGGTTGTGCCACACATTCCGCTTGAAGTTATTGATCGAATTGTGCATGCATCAAACAAAGACAAGTCTGAAATTACAATCATCGAAATTGGTGGAACCGTTGGGGAATATGAAAACATCCTTTTCATGGAAGCAATTCGTATGATGAAAATCAAGCATCCGGAAGATGTGCTTTCGGTGATGGTCAGCTATGTCCCAATGCCAAATATGATTGGCGAAATGAAAACCAAACCAACTCAACATGCAGTGCGAACGGTCAATGCTGCTGGAGTTCAGCCTGACATTATTGTGGCTCGCTCTGAAATGCCAATGGATGCAAAGCGGAAGGAGAAAATTTCAAACTTCTGCAGTGTTCCAGAAGAATGTGTGATCAGCGCGCCTGATGCAAAAAGTGTATACGAAGTTATCACGAATTTTGAACGCGACAACTTGAGCAAAATAATTCTCAAAAAATTGCGACTCAAGCCAAAAAAGTCAGATTTGAAACAATGGGAGGATTTGATCAAGCGCGTGCACAGTCTTGAAGGAAAAGTTAAAATTGGAATTGTGGGAAAATATTTCGGAACGGGAGACTTTGTTTTGTCAGATGCATACATCAGCGTTATTGAAGCAATAAAACACGCTAGTTATAAAGTCGGAGCCAAAGTTGAAATGGACTGGCTCAACAGTGAAATTTTTGAAAAAGATCCTGAAAAAATTGAATCGCTTGGAGAATATGATGGAATTTTGGTACCAGGAGGATTTGGTGGACGCGGAATTGAAGGAAAAATCAAAGCAATTCAATTTTGTCGCGAAAACAAAATTCCATATTTTGGAATTTGCTACGGAATGCAACTTCAAGTTATTGAATATGCGAGAAATGTTCTCGGTCTTGGCGAAGCTCACACCACAGAAATAAATATTGAAACCAAACATCCAGTTATTGACATCATGCCAGAACAAAAAAAGAATCTTTTGGAGTGCAACTACGGAGGATCGATGCGGCTTGGTGCGTATGATGCAATTTTGAAGGCTGGCACAATCGCAGGCAAGGCATATGGCAAAGCAAAAATTTCCGAACGACATCGCCATCGCTATGAAGTGAATCCTGCCTATGTTAAACAAATTGAAAAAGCAGGTTTGATTTTCTCTGGAAAATCTCCAAACGGAATCCTTATGGAAATTGCCGAGCTTCCAAAATCCGAGCATCCTTTTTTCCTTGGCGCGCAATTTCACCCAGAATTCAAATCTTCACCGCTCAAATCACATCCTCTTTTCTTTGAATTTGTGAAAGCATCAAAAGAAAGAAGTAAGCTTAAATAAAAAGTCGTAAAGTCAAAAGTCCATAAAGCACATGGAAGAATATCTTGATATTGTTGATGAAAATGGAAATCTAACTGGAGAAAAAGAACTTCGCAGTGTTTGTCATGAAAAAGGCTTCACGCATCGGGTGGCAGTTGTATATTTCTATCGCATTAAAAACAATTCCATTAAGCTCCTGGTTCATTTACGGTCAAAATTTAAAGAACAAAATCCTGACAAATGGGCACTGCGTTTTGGCGGTCATGTTGAATCAGGATCAACAATTGAAGAAACTATCATTAAAGAAATAAAGGAAGAAGTTGGCTTTAATATCTCACTTAATCATTTAATAGAAGGAGAGAGAAGTTTTCACGATGCGCTTGAAAATAGGGAAGTTGCATATCATTATTATTTTAATTTTAATGATAATATGAGCGTTCTTTCCTTTGATGATGGAGAGGTTCAAAAAGTAAAGTGGATGAATTTTAAAGAAATAGAAAGATCGATTGAAAATAATCCTGAGATTTGGGCAGTTAGTAAGGAAGGATTCTTGAATAGAAAAATAAATTTAATTAAAAAGGTAAGTCCATCTATGTAAAAAAAGAAATAGAAAGATTAAAGACCCTCTTGGTTTCGAGAGGGTCTTTATTTTTACGATAAGGTGTTCAACATGCTCTGAGCTGATTCGAAAGTGTTCTTTGAATCTTTACTCTCTCGAAAGCTTTTTCGAATTTTTCAATTGCAGATATCCTCACGGAAAATTGTTTGCCAAAGATGACAAACCTGACGACACGCGTACTGTGCTCATCACTAACACGACCGAATTTTTTAAGGTTTCTTGACTTATTAAACTTTGCAAGTTTCATGAGTAAGCCTCCCTTATGGGTGAGATAATTTTTTATCTACAACTACATTATACACCATAATCAATATTAAAAAAAAGAAGCCCCTTGTGAGGCTTCTTTTTTATTTAAAGTAGTCTTTCGACTATTTATTTTGTCTTCTTTGCTGTTCTTGCAACCAAATGCTTTCTCACAGTCTTTCGCATGTTTGGTTTTCGCGGGACCTTCCAAGCTCCTTTTTTCTTTCCAGCTTGATTGGTTTTGAGGTTCACGCGAAGTTTTGCTCCAGCTTTCTTGGCACCAGTCTTTTTCGGTTTGATTTCGATTGGTGTGTCAGATTTTTCAACTGCAACGAATCTTCTTGTTACCAAAACTCCTGTGAAGTTTCGAACTTTCTTTGAGGTGAATTTCACAATTCCGTCCACAAGTGCCATCAAGGTGTCGTCATTACATCTCATCACATTTTTTCCAGCGTGATATTTTGTTCCTCGTTGTCGGATGATGATGTTTCCAGTTTTAACTTTTTGATTTCCGAAGATCTTTACACCAAGTCTTTTCGAGATTGAATCTCGTCCAAGTTGGGTAGACCCACCGGCTTTACGATGTGCCATAGCAAGTAACTGGTAATCAGTAACCAAAAAAAACGATTATTGATTTCCAGGGCAAAATTAAATTTTAAAAAAATATATCCGCAAACTCTTTTGCTCTCTTATAATATATCCATAAATATATTATAATAAACAAAACAGCGGCGGGGGACAATGTGACGGTTGCCAGCTAATTGTTGTCTTTTGGCAAAGACATGCATCCAGCGCGGATGCGCAATCAACCGAAACCCTCACTCAGTGTTACAGGAATAATTCTAACAGATTTTCAAAATTAGTCAACCCTATTGTCATTCCGGGCCTGATCCGGAATCCAGTTTGTTTGCTCGACTATTTCTCTTTCTGGCACACATTTGGATAAATACTCAATATCCAAATGCTCCGATTCGCTCTCGCTGCATATGGGCCATAAAGAAAAATAGTCTCACAATTAAAAGTAAAAACAATGAATCAAACATTGGTCAAAATCAAAGAGCTTCTTATTAAAAATGAGACCAGGATTGTGCTTTTTGTCGGTTTTTGCCTAATTTCAGCCATTTCCTTTGAATTTGGCTTCTTGCAAGGTCAAAAATGGCAGCAAAAACCCCTCATAATTGAGAAGAGCTCTGATATCACTATTGACCAGTCTGAGGCAAATAAGGGCATCCCTGAAGTCCAAGGCGCATCCAAGACCGCCGAAACCACCTCAGAAGTCGGCAATCCCACGAGCCCTAAAACTCAAAACCTAACAACTAGCACCTCCGCCTGTGCCTTCGTGGGAAGCAAGAATTCCGACAAATTCTATCTCCCAACCTGCTCCTACGCCAAACGCGTGAAACCCGAAAATATGGTATGCTTTAAGAGTGCCCAAGAAGCGTTGGGACAAGGGAGGACAGAGAGTAAATGCAAATAATAAAAGATTATAAGTTAAGAAGAATATGAATTGGATTATTATTGCGATGTTTCCGCCTTTGCTTTGGGCAATTTCAAATTTTATAGATAAATATTTAATAGTAAAATATTTCAAGGGCGGAACAATTGGTGCATTGTTAATATTCTCATCCTTAATGGGCACTTTTCTGCTACCGTTCATTTATATTTTCAATAGAGATGTTTTTTCGATTCATTTATTTGCAGGTATTCTTATTGTAGCAAGTGGTTTTTTATATATTATGTCACTTATTCCCTATATTTATGCGATGAACAAAGACGAGACTTCTGTTGTTGCGCCACTTTTTCAATTTATTCCAATTTGTAATTATTTTCTTGCGTACTATTTTTTAAATGAAAAACTTTCAACTACACAGGTGCTGGCCTCGCTAATTATTATCTTAGGAGCAGTAATAATATCATTGAATATTGATGAGCGTAAACCAAAATTTAAAGGGGAGATATTTTTTTTGATGTTTTTATCTTCATTAATGCTTGCAGCAACAACCTTAATCTTTAAAATGGTTGCGATTGAAGAACATTTTTGGAAAACTACTTTCTGGGAGTATGTTGGTTTTACAATTGCCATGCTAACATTGCTTTGCATAAAATCTTATCGTGAAGAATTTTTAAGGGTAATAAGGCGAAATAAACAAGCTTTTGTCTGGGTTAATTTCACAAATGAGGCAATTACCTTGATAGGCAGGATGATAATGGCATTTGCATCATTATTGGCACCTTTAGCATTGGTTTGGGTAATAAATGGATTTCAACCACTGTTTATTTTCTTGATTGGTATAATTTTGACAATTTTTCTTCCAGGCATGGGCAAGGAGAGCCTCAGAAAAAGACACTTGGCACAAAAATTTGTAGCTGTTACAATTATGTTTTCAGGTGCGTATTTATTAAATAAATAAAATTTATGACCGAAGATAAAACACCAAAAACATTTGAGGAAATTGATGCGAGATTGCAGGATGATCTCAAACAGATTAATGGGGAAATCGAGGAAATTGAAAGTCACTTGCAAATTGCCCAGGAGATGATGGATAGTGAGTTGGCCAAAAATTCAAACGATAAAATTATTGTGAAATATAAAAAGGGCTTAGATGAATTGCAAAAGGGCCTTGAAATGTTTCTCGGGATCAAAGATGAAATCCAAAATACAATCACGAAACTTCATGAAACCAAAAAACAAGCAGACGAACATATTAAATAATTTATCAAAACAAGCCATGAATAAAAAAATTATCATCATTTCACTTGGAGGATCATTAATTGTGCCAGAAGAAATCGATTGGAAATTTGTGAAAAAATTCAAAGAGGTCATTGAAAAGAAAATCCAAGAAGGTTTTCGCTTCATCATTGTGACTGGAGGAGGAAAGATCGCCAGGAAATATGTTGAAGCTGGCTCAAAAGTTGGAGACATTGACAGTGAAGACAAGGACTGGATCGGAATTCACGCCACCAGAATGAACGCGCATTTCATCCGAACCATTTTCAAAAAGCACGCTCATCCAAGCATCAACAAAAATCCATATGATCTGGAAAGTTTTTTGAAGGCCAAGGAATCAGTTTTATTAGCCGCTGGATATCGTCCAGGAAATTCAACCGATTACATTGCGGTGCTTTTGGCCAAACAATTTGGTGCCAAAAAAATTGCCAATCTTTCCAATATTGATTTCGTTTGTGACAAGGATCCAAAAAAATTCCCTGATGCCAAAAAAATCAAAGAAATTTCTTGGCCAGAATTTCAGAAAATTGTCGGCGACTCGTGGGATCCGGGATCAAATCTTCCATTTGATCCAGTGGCTTCAAAAATGGCAGGAAAAGAGGGGATCGAAGTCGCAATTTTCAATGGCAAAAAAATCTCCAATCTTGAAAAATATCTTAATGGCGAGAAATTCACAGGAACAATTATAAAATAGTTTATTAGGTGTCAACTTTTTAGTTTCTCATGTAATAAAAAAGCCCTGGCGATTTTCTCGCAAGTCTCTTGCGTTATTACTGCGTCACTTTTTTGTATCTCAAAAGATAAAAAATAATACAATAAAAAAGGAGGGCTATCGCACCCGCTGAAATAACAAAACCAACAATCAATGGCACTGCCAGATCGAAAAAGATTACTTTACTAAGAAAATATTTGAAACCGAGTTGATAGGTTGCCTGAAATTCCTGAGAGAGGTGAACTGAACTTTGTCCAAAAAGAAATCCTCCAATGACCGTGGCGAATGGAAGAGCAACAATCGTGCCCCAAGTGTTTGTCGCAAGAACACCGATAACTGCTGAAGTTCTGTTCAATTTAAATATTGATAAGGCAAAAAGCATTGCCAATATTCCTAATCCTGGAAGTGTTCCCAAAAACACGCCCAGGGCAAATCCACCAGCAATGTTGTGCGCGGAATCATCAAGAGTGAAGAAATGCGAAAAGAAATTTTTTATCCCGCTAATTGTATTCATATTAGATTCTGGATTACAAATCTATACTTGAGGATATTTATATCTCACTCCTCGTTCGTATAGTATATCCAGAATCAAACTTTAGCAATGATAAAGTGGCAAATCGCCAAAATCAGATTTTATGCTGGTTTTTTTCTCACATATTGTGATATAATCAACACATGGGAAAGCTAGTCTTCGACATAGAAACAATAGGAGAGGATTTTGAAACTTTTGATGAAACCACGAAAGAAGCTCTTACGCATTGGATTGAAAGAGAGACCAGAACTGACGAAGAGCGTGAAAAAGCCCTCGGAGAGATCAAGAATGGACTTTGTTTTTCTCCACTGACGGGTCAAATTGTGGCCATTGGAGTGTATGATGTCGAGAAAGACAAAGGAGCAGTATATTTCCAAGCTCCAGATGGAAGCATCGGGGACTCAGAGGATGGCAACATCAAATTCAGACCACTGGGCGAAAAAGAGATGCTTGCCCAATTTTGGAATCTAGCCGAGAAATATGATGAATTTATAAGTTTTAATGGGCGCACTTTTGATGTGCCTTTTTTATTTGCCAGAAGCGCCATCAACCAAATCAGACCAACCAAAAATTTGATGGTCAATCGCTATCTTTCAAGTCAACCTAGGAATGCTCAACATATTGACCTGCTTGACCAACTGACATACTACGGCGCGGTTCGTCGAAAAGGAAATCTTCATCTTTGGACCAGAGCTTTTGGAATCAAAAGTCCGAAAGGCGAGGGTGTCAGCGGAGACCAAGTCGGAAAACTTTTTGAAGAAAAAAAATTCTTCGAGATTGCAAAATATAATATTGGAGACCTGAGAGCCACCAAAGAATTGTATCAATACTGGGAGAAGTATTTGAAATTTTAACTCCGTACTATTTCTTTTTGATGGTCAAGCTCTTGCTCTCCTTGTCCAAAACGCGAGCTCTTTCCACATCTTGCCTAACTCCAGGGGAAAGCACTGCCATAATATTCTTCAGAGCAATTCCATCAACCTTCAAAACCGATTCCCACTTATCGAGTGGTTCCAGAATTTCTTTCAGCTGTTTTTCATCATATTTGTAAGTTTTTCGAAGTGTTTGCGCAATGATTCCTTCCTCAGAAAAAACTCGGTCAACCCCCTCTTGCTCCATATATTTGGCAATTTTTTCTTGAAGCTCGGCCAATTGAGTTTTGGTTGAGGTGATGGCAGATTTTAGATTGATATAATCACCAATAGCGGTGTTTATTTCTTCAGTGTCGATTTTTCTTTCTTCTTTGAATTTGTGTTTCCACATGGGGCAAATCTTTTGGAAACCGCACCAATCGCAAAGGGGAGTGACATTTGGCACAAATTCTCCTTTTTCGATTTGCTCAATCACATCCAAGAAAAGTTGGTTGGCAGTTTTGAGTTGCTCCAATGTCCTTGTTGAGCTCAGTTTCACACCATGCTTGAGATAATAGAGACTGACAGTAATCTTATCCAATCTTTCAATTTCTTTTGGATAGCGAGCCAGAAACGCATTTAAATACACCGAAAGTTGCAAATCATTGTCCACCTTGTCTTGCGAAGGCATTTTTTTGGTTGTTTTGTAATCAATGATTTCATAGCCATCTTCAGTCTTGTCGATGCGATCAATGATTCCTGAAACAATGTGCTGTGCTTGATCTTTTGGATTTTTGATTTCAATTGTAAAACGACTTTCAAGATCAACGATGTTGAAATCGTTGGGATTATTTTTTTTGTAATATTCTTGAATCATGGAAACACCCATTGAAAAAGCGCTCCGTTCCTCAAGTTCATTCTCAAACACATCACTGTTCCAATTTTTGGAAAAATAATCCAAAGCATCTTCCAATTTTGGCGGAAGAAGCGATGGAGTGTGAATGAATTTCATTGTTCCATGAATCAAAGTTCCAAAAACAGCCTCTTTTGATTTGGGCTCTTTGATCTTATCGATATTTTGAAATTTGTATTTTAAAGAGCAATTTTGAAAAGTGTCGAGAGCTGAATATGATAATCGCATAAGGAAGTTAAAAGTTAAAAGCTTAAAGCTGAAAGCAATATCACTGAATGATACGCTATTTATAATTAAGTATAGCAAGTGGGAGATTTTGAGCAAGAAAAAAAGGATTTGCAAAACATCACAAATCCTTTTAATAAAAAAACCTCTACAGCAGAGAATTATCCACAGACAAATTTTGCTAAAAACTCGGCTAGCTTATCCGGAATCATTATGTCTTCCTCATGGAACATTGTCTTCATTGGACCAGGTCTTGATCCAGCAGGTGAAGCACACTTGTTTTTTAACGCTTCACTCAGGGGCACAATTTCAATAAATTCATGATTCTTATTTTGATCATGGTGAACAACTTTTGCATTCGTGCCAACATAGAAAACCACTGAATCTCCTTCAAGCTTGGCTATTATTTCATGGCCTAATCGTTTTCTGCAAGCCTCTTTAGTAGCTAAGAATAATCCATTTACTTTTGACATTTTACCTCCTTGCCTTAATGGGCTATTTTTGATTCTAGGTTACAATCCGATTTTATAGCAAAGACAGTTTTTAAAATGTTTGATTCTTTTCCAAGTCCAAACTAATGGTGCCACAGCATCCTTAACCGCTTCAATAAAGCACTCCCTGTTTGATTTCATAAAATCTCCCCGTACTATGTTGATGTTAAGAAACTACAATCATAAATTCATATAAATCTACCAGACTTAACTCAAAAAGTCAAGCCTTGACATCAAATTTTGGTCATTGTATTATGAATCTATACTAATTTAGTAGGAATAGTAATTTGTTATATGTTATGCTGTGAGCTGAAAGCTGGCAGCTGTAACCTGACTTTATGCGATTTTCAACCAAAGCTGAATATGGCCTCAAAGCCATGACGAATCTGGCCCAATGCTTTCCCGATCAAAAAACCACCAAAGATATTGCGGAACAAGAAAATATTTCTCAAAAATACCTTGAAAGGCTTCTTGGAAAACTTCGAGATGGGGGAGTGGTGGATTCAAACAAGGGAAAACTTGGCGGATTTGTGCTTGCCAGAGATCCCAAGAAAATTCCCGTTGGAGAAATCATTGAACTTCTCGACGGAGAAATTGCGCCGATGCGATGTGTGGGAAAATTTTGTGCAAGCGAGCACAAATGTCCATCAAGCGCTGTTTGGAACAAGTTGGGAATTCAAATCAAAAAAACATTATACGGGATGAAATTAAGCGACCTTATTAAATAGCTTTTTAGGCATTAGCTTCTTAGCTTTTAGCAAGAACAATTAAAAAAACTAAATTTTTTACTATATGACAAAAATCTATTTAGACTACGCAGCCACAACTCCAGTTGATGAAAAAGTTTTAAAGGAGATGATTCCATTTTTTTCAAAAAGTTTTGGCAACGCCATGAGTGTTCATTCATTTGGACAGGAGGCTCTTGAGGCAATTGACGATGCACGAGCAAAAATCGCACTTTTTTTTCGATGCAATGCTTCTGAAATTATTTTCACTTCTGGCGCAACCGAAAGCAATAATTTGACAGTGAAGGGAAGCTTGCGATCATTCTATTCAATTCCAAGAAAGGAAAATGAAAAACCGCACATTATTACAACAAAATTTGAGCATCATTGCGTTTTGGATGCCTGCAAATTCTCAGAAAAAGATGGATTGACTGAATTGACACTTGTTTCTCCAGGAAAAGATGGCCTGATTTCAATCAAGGATATCAAATCTGCCATCAAGCCCAACACGATTTTGGTTTCGGTTATGTATGTCAACAATGAAATTGGAACGGTTCAGCCAATTGCCGAAATTGGAAAATTGCTCAAAGAAATAAACGAAGAAAGAACTGAGCAAAAACTGCCAAAAATAATTTTTCACACTGATGCCACTCAAGCCATCAACTATTTCAATTGCGATGTGAATGATCTTGGGGTTGATCTGCTTTCAATGTCAGCGCACAAAATCTATGGTCCAAAAGGTGCAGGACTTTTGTATGTTAGAAAAGGAACCCCGATCAAGCGAGTTCAAGATGGTGGCGACCAGGAATTCAAACTTCGCGCCGGAACTCACAATGTGCCTGGAATCATTGGTCTCGGAGAAGCGATCAACATGATCAAAACTCCCTCAACCCAAAAAAAGAATGAGGAAATTGAAGCACTAAGAGATCATTTGATCAAGCGTGTGCTCAAAGAAATTCCCAAATCATATCTCAATGGATCCAAAGAAAAAAGATCTCCCAACAATGCAAATTTTCGCTTTGACGATGTTGAGGGTGAAGGTTTGATACTCTCACTTGATTTGGATGGAATTGCCGGTTCAACAGGCTCTGCATGCTCATCTGGAGCACTTGATCCATCGCATGTTTTGCTTTCACTTGGACTCAAGCATGAACAAGCACATGGGAGCCTCCGGTTGACACTTGGAAAATACACAACTAAAAAAGAAATTGACACAGTGGTTAATAAAATCAAAGAGGTGGTCAAGCGCCTGCGAAAAATTTCAGGCAATGTTTTGGCCGATTTTAAATAATTCAAAAAATACTTATGCAAAAATATTCAAAAAAAGTCCTGGAACATTTCACAAAACCGCACAATCAAGGAAAAATGAAAAATCCTGATGGAGTGGGAACTGTGGGCAATCCAAAATGTGGTGACATCATGCGACTATATATAAAAGTAAAGAAAGACAAGCAGGGACAAGAGGTAATCAAGGATGTGAAATTTGAAACCCTTGGATGTGGAGCAGCAATTTCAACATCCTCAATGGCAACCGATTTAGCCAAGGGAAAGACTATCGAGGAGGCTCTTGAAATTTCCAACAAGAGCGTAGCTGAAGAACTTGGCGGACTTCCGTCAGCAAAAATGCACTGTTCAAATCTTGCAGCTGATGCACTTCACGCTGCCATTAAAAATTATAAATCAAAAATAAACTAAAAATATATCTTAAAAAAAATTATACTTTAACCAAAACAAACTTATGCTAAATCTACGAGAATTGCAAATAGGGGACGAAAAAAAACTAATTCCGCTTTTTAAAGTTCTTACTGGCAAAGAAGTTTTGATTGATAGCACTTCTTTGGTGGCTGACCCGGGCGCGATATGTTTAGTTGTTGAAGAAGATGGAAAATTGATTGGTTTTGGATCACTTATCATTCATAAGGTTCCAACAAAGGGGGAAGTGGCAAGACTGGAAGACATCATTATTGCTGAAAATCATCAAGGCAAAGGTCTTGGCAGGATGTTGGTTTTGAGATTAATAGAAATTGCCAAAGAGAGAAAAATTAGTAAAATAAATCTTACAAGTAATCCAATGCGAGTTGGTGCTCAGAAACTATATGAATCAGTTGGGTTCACTAAGCGAAACACTGATACCTTCGTTATGATTTTATAATTTTTATTTCTTATTTTGTTTGTGCAATTTGTCTATACAATAGGGTGTTATTAGTCTTCTTATTTAAATATATTCAATGTCGCACATTATATCTTTTGCGACATATATACTAAAACAAGACTCATCTGTATGCACAAATATATACCTTTTTAAAACTAAAACGATATAGAAAAAAAATACCAATCTCCCACCCTTACATCAAAACATCCACTCACGCGCAACCTATGCACATATATAACATCAGCATCTCCTTATGCATATCACTTCGATTAAGCTTTTTTCCACACAAAAAACCAACCATTTACCAAAATTCAATCAAAAATAGTCAAAGCTCAAAATTAGGCTTTAAACAAGCCATATTGAGTGGTATACGAGTACCACTTTTGATCTAAAGGGGCCTTACAGGTCAATTTTGAGCGTCGTTTTTTGGCTTAAACAAGCCTTTTTTCAGGGGTCATTTTCAGCCTATTTTGGCCAATATTTGGCCTAATTTTAACCCATAAAGAAGGTTTTTTACTTGAGATATATACTTGCACCCATACTTTGATCAAACTCAACCTGGGCTAATTTCAGAGCTTAATCACAATAACCATTTCAACACCCAGACAATATTTTTTTAATCTCAGATTAAAAAAATAATTTTAAATTTTTAAAAAATTATTAAAAAAAATTCAAAAAAAAATTAATCCCAAAAAATCATCAAAAATAACCATCCTTATCAACCAATCAAAAAACACTCCTTTCTGGGTTATAATTTAAGATTTGGCTAAAAAATTATTTCTACCTGAAAACCCTGTGCCCTCCACCGAGTAAACACACATCACCTGTCCCAATGTCGCACAACCCCTTTACTATATAATATTATTAAAATACAAAAAAGAACTCTCCCCATTCAAGAAGGTTCTCGTCCAATCAGATTTATAAAAACTTTAGCATTCTTAATTGTAAATAATCATCTGATCCATGTATGTTCCTGTGCTTTTTTTCCCAGCGCCAACAAGAGCCCTAGAGGTATCCAAATAAATATTAGCTCCAAAATATGGATCATGCACGACATACTTCCCTGTTTTTGAATCTTTACCATGAACAACGACGTAGTGTCCGCCACCCCCACCAGATTTTCCAATATATATAATAACGGGCTTTTTATTTTTAATAGCCGCATCAATAGCGGACCAACTAATATTCCCGTGGGAAGATCCATACTTTGAGTCAAGTTCAATTTCAGCACTAGACCAACCATTTATTTGCCACTTAATAAGATCAAAATCATAGATGGGCTTCTTGGCTAATTGTCCTGGGGTTATCGAATCTCCATAAAATTTCGACACCATCGCAACAGATGTAACAGCGCAACCCCAGTTAGCCATATCTGTTGTTTTTGAATTTCCAATATTAACAGTGGCCCATCTTGGATCTTTTTGCGAATAATACCAACTAGTTGAAGAAAAAAGTGATGATGGTGGCTCATTTTTCTTTATATATTCACTAGCTGAAAGCCCTCCAATACTGAAACTACCACTTGAATACAATTGATCTATGTTTAACAATTCTTGTTTTTGCGCTTCGACTCGGGCAAGGAGCTGTTGATAGCGAGCCTCTTCGCCTTTTGTTTGAGCCAGCAGATTCTCCTTTTGCGCCTTGATGGATTCCAAATCTTCGTTTTTTTCATCCAAATTTTCTCGAGCAGAAACAACTTCTTCTTTTTTCTTTTCCACATCCTCGCTCTGCACTTCAAGTTCCGCCTTGATGTTTTTCACTGAAATCACCATCTCTCTCATTTTGTCACTAGTTTGAGCAATCCTATCTTTTTTAATAATAAAAGATGCAAGATTATCATCGTTAAGGTATACAACAACCGGGCTGGAGAGACTCGCTTCATAATATGATTGCATCATCTTCGAGAGAACCTTTTTTTGCAATTCCATCAATTCCTCCTTTTCCTTAATTTGCTTTTCGATTCGAAGAATTTGACTATTAAAATCATCAATTTTTTTCTTATTTATATCAATAAGAGTTTGCACATGAGCAATATTAGAATCAGTAACTGAAAGCTGATCATTCAGGGTTTCACTTTGTTTTTTCTTAATATCAATAATGTCACGATAAATTTCAGCCCGTTTTTCCAATTCTTCAATTTTTTTATCATTTTCATCTTGCTCCTTTGTTGTTTGCTGAGAGAGTCCATCAACAATACTTGTATCATCAGCCTCAATGCTTTTAAATGCAAAAAATACACCTACTGTCAAAATTGCAACCAGGATAACAATATTCTTATTTTTTGATTTTTTGATTTTTGTTTTTGTTTGCATCGAGATTTTTTACAGCATTTTTAAGGCATTTTCAATTCTTTTGACTGATTCGCTTTTGCCCAAGACCCAAGCGCATTCAAATGGTGAAGGTGATTTTTGGGCTCCAGTGAGAGCAACTCGAAGTGGCCAAAGCAAATCCCCTCTTTTGTCACCTGCAACTTCAAGCAATTTTTCTTCAATTTTTTCTTTTATCCATTCATTCTCGGCAATTTCTTCAAATGTTTTTTGGGCTAATTTCAAAGACTCCATGGTTTGTTCATTGGTGTTGGTTTTCCAAGCCAACATTTCTTTTTCAATCGAAATATCCTGAAAGAAAAAAATGTTTTCATCACCAACATCAGCAAATTTTGTCAGTCTCTCTTTTTCAACCGTCAAAACCTTTTTCAAATATTCTCCTGTTTTCTTGTTTTCATCTGCTTTTATAAAAAAATCTTTCTGCTCAAAAAATGGCAACGCATTTTGCAAAAGCTCATCGTCGGAAAGTTTTTTAATGTATTGTCCATTGATCCAATCCAGTTTTTTGATGTCAAAAACCGCTCCAGCCTTGTGCACTTTTTCAAGTTCAAACTTTTCAATCAATTCTTCCATTGAAAAAATCTCTTGCACACTTCCCTCTCCAGGATTCCAACCAAGCATAGTCACAAAATTAACAATCGCCTCTTTCAAATATCCTTTTTTGATATAATCTTCAACTGCCACATCCCCTTGTCTTTTGGAAAGTTTTGATCGATCAGGATTCAACAATAATGGCAAGTGAGCAAATTGTGGAATTTCCCAACCAAAGGCTCGATACAACAGGATATGCTTCGGTGTGCTTGGAAGCCAATCCTCACCACGAATAACATGGGAAATTTTCATCAAATGATCATCGACGACATTAGCCAGATGATATGTCGGAAAACCATCGGACTTCATCAACACCTGATCATCAATATTGCCAGTATTAAATGAAACCTTTCCTCGAATACTATCCTCAAATTCAACAGTTTCATCAGATGGAACCTTAAGTCTAATAACGGCTGGATATTTTTCTTTCAATTTTTCATTAATCTCATCAGGAGAAACATTATCCAAACAATAACGATCATACATTGGAGCCTTTTTTTCTTGTTGCTGTTTTTCCCTCATTTCATTTAATCTTTCCGGCTCGCAAAAGCAATAATATGCTTTACCGTCAGCCACTAATTGCTGGGCGTATTTCTGATAAAGTTCAGTTCTTTCAGATTGTGCATATGGACCAAAGGAACCAATTTCAATTGTCTTTGGATATGTAGCTGATTCATTTGTTTCTTTTTTGGAATTAGTATTGACAGATGTTTTCAAAAAATTTCCCTCGTCCCAGTTCAAGCCCATAAAATTCATTGATTCCAAAAGTTGTTCAGCTGCACCATCCACAAATCTTGCTTGATCAGTGTCTTCAATACGAATCAAAAAATCTCCACCATTTTTCTTGGCAAACAAATAGTTATACAAAGCAGTTCTAAAATTTCCAACATGCATGTAGCCAGTTGGTGATGGTGCAAAACGAACCCTAATTTTTTTTTCTGAATCAATCATAATAATAAAGTGAGAATTGTGAGGCTATTTTTCTTTTTGGCCCATATGCAACGAAAGTGAATCGGAGCTTTTGGATATTGAGCATTCTTCCAAAAGCGTGCCAAAAAGAGAAATGGTCGAGCAATTACAACAACAAGCAATAAATCATTTATTAAATAAAATTCTTATCGGAAAAATAATCACAGCATTAAAAATTCTTTTGAATCTATATGTTGGCTCCTGAAATAATCTCCAGAGCCATTCAAGTCCAAGTTTTCGCATTCGAAATGGCGCTCTTTTGATTTTTCCTGTAATAAAATCAAAACTTCCACCAACTCCCATGGCTAACCTTATTTTACCCCGAGAGCCCATTAACTGCAAGCTTGAATTTTGCTTGTTTTTGAGTAAATTTATGAACTTTTCTTGCATGGGAAAACCAAAATTGCAAAAAACAATATCACCATCAACATCATTCATTATTTTTTTGCTCTTCCTTGGGTCAATGTTTTTTCCATGAATTTTAATGTTGGGATATTTTTCCCTTAAAACTTCTTTAATTTCTTCAAACGAACTCAACCCATTTTCATGAATAGCCAAAAATATAGAGAGGCTTCTCCTGTTGGCAATTTCCAAAATTTCTTGCATCAAATCAACTCCTGGGATTCTGTTTTCAAACTTTTGTCCATATCTCAAAAATGCATACCAAACCCCAACTCCATCAGCCACATTCAGATCAGACTTATTCAAGATGCCCCTAAATTCAGCATCCCTCCGAGCTCTCAAAATAAATTCCGGATTAACCGTCGCAATTTGATGAAACTTGTCTTCAGTCAAAAAAAATCCTATTTTTTCAAGAATTTCTTTTTTGGATAAATTATCAATTCTAACCCCAAGAATCTCCATATAAATAGTCTATAAAGTTGAAAGTCTATAAAGTTGAAAGCTAGATTCAAAAAATGCTTTAAAGGCTTTATGGACTTTTGACTTGTTGGCTACGCCAGCGGGCATTCTTCAAGTGAAACATATTCCGCTCCCCCACCCTTGCTTTCCATAATTGAAACACTATCAACTGTCATGGAAACATTGTTTTTTTCAAAAATTTCAGGTTTTTCAGTCAGTTCATCCCATTTCAATTTGCGAATTCTTCCAAGAGTGATGTGCGGAGAAAACTCTTTGTGCGCAGTTGGTCTCATGCCAAGCGCGCGCTCAACTTCTTCATTGAGCATTCCAAGCTCCTTGCATGGCTTTCCTGTGAGCCAAACCATCTTTGGATCCTCTTTGTCTGGCCCAAGTTCAATGCGATCAAACTCCAAATCAAAAGATTCAAAATTCTCCAATGCCTCGCCAATCTTCTCACAAATTTCGGGAATAACACTTTCATCCACATATCCAACAAACGCCACAGTGATGTGCAAATTTTCCTCCTTCATCCACTTGATCGGCAAATCAGGCCATTTGGCAATTGTTTGAGCCAAGCGCTTTCGAAGCTGGGACGGGACATTAATTTCGACAAATATTTTTTTCTTTTGCATTGAGACAGTATAACAGGTTTAAATATAAAATCAAGCTTTCATTGAGCCTTTTTCTTGCCAATTTCCTTGGCTTTTTTGACGATAATCTCCTGAATCTTGAAAACGCTTTTACCAGAAACCAACATCTTTGGTTTGTGCTTGGCATCTCTTTTTTCAGCTTTTGTTTTTATTTTTTTCATGTATTTCTAAAATAAAAATTGTATATATGTATTATTTCTTGTTTTACATGTTTTCTTTTGAGGCAATAGTGAACGACAGTAAGCTCTTAGCGAGCAGTCATAGTTCCCGACTGCGAAGCGTGCCGAAAAAGGAATCATGTAAAACAAGAACGCTCCCTGATAAATCTTAAAGATATTTTGCAAAATTTAAATACAAAAAATACAGCAAGGCACAATTTTGCACCATCAAAAGAGGAATGCCGATCACAAAATACCATCTGCGGTTTTTGTGATGAAAAGAAAACATGCCTGCATACACCCCAAAACTTCCGAATGCCGAAGCCAAGAAAAACATGAAACCCTCTGAGATTCTTTCAACTCCTTGTTCTTTTGATCTATTCTTGTCCAAAAGCATGATCAAAAATGCAGTCAGATTAACCACGAAGAAAAAAGTTCCCAAAATCAAAACATCATTATCCATATCCTTATTTTAACATAACTTTACACTATTGTATCTGTTGCAATTACCAACCTCAGCTGATAGAATTAATTAAGAGAATAAATAACATTAAGAAATACCACAATGAGTGATAACCTAAAAACTTTTGGGGATTTAATGAAAAAACGCGAGCCAGCAAAAAAGGCTCCTGCCCACCAATGGCAAGAACTTGCACTGAAAATAATTGCCGATCTGAATGTGCCCAATGACAAAAGAAATTCAGTTTTTCAAGTCTGCAAAAAATATTCGAGGCAAGTTGTGGAGCGCGCCATGAATGACACCAAGGAGCTTTGCAAGACTGGCCAGCAATGGAGCTATTTCTTCAAAATAGTCGGGAAAACTTCTGAAAATCCAAACATCAAAAAACAGTCCTGAGAGGGCTGTTTTTGATACCGCTTACTATGTGATAATCAGAAGTTTCTTTTTCTCTTAATGTATTTTTTGGAGAATTATTTTTTCATCTCTTCATTTTCAGATCTTTTGTTTAGCAATTCATTCAACTTTTCTTTCAGGGCTGGATCAGTAGGAATTTGACCGTTGGAAAATGGCACAGACATTGCACCTTCAATATATCCCGCGCCTTTAAGTTCCGCGATTAATTCTGGTGTTGATGGTGAAATAAATTGTCTACATTGCCCATCAACAAAAGTTAAAACTCTGTTATTCTCATAAAATGTGCCTATTGTTGAAGCGTCAGGTGTGCAATTTATTGTTCTCTGCCACTCAGGTTTTTCTTCTAAATCATCATAAATCATGTCTTTCTTTATTTCTATCCAATTTTCAATTCTGATTGCGCCTAACTCCTCAGGTTTCCTTGGCTCTTTAGGGGCTTCCCATGGCTGTCTGGCAAAATTTTCCCTTGCCTCACTCATTGCTTTTTCTAAATTGCTCATACGCTTAAATTATTAGTTTTTTTATTATTTATTATTTATGTTATGTCAACCAGCATTCCAAATCGCCAAAGTTATTAAATGAATTAATAAAGAGAGACTCTTTGCGATTATCCAAGATGGAGCGAGCGTAGCGGAGCGACATTTTGGATAACGTTACTCATATCTGAAGTTTTTGCGCAGCGTAGCTGAGCGAAAATTTGGGTCGAAAGAAATTTACTTTCATTTGAAATATTAAAGTATCAATTTCTTGAGCCAGATATGAGTTGTTCAACGATGTCAATTTTTTATCTCGTTGTTAATATAACCATACTCTTATTTTGCATCCAAGAAAATTTGATTTTTG
>AMFJ01034935.1_pt1 | contig 20533 bp, 17 predicted proteins | sample 427208 | NCBI WGS metagenome assembly AMFJ01 (sample SAMN02954298, study PRJNA114691) | groundwater metagenome | biome: aquatic; feature: subsurface aquifer; material: sediment; isolation source: subsurface aquifer sediment | place: USA: Rifle, CO | collected 2008-08 | reverse complement strand
CAGCAGGGAATTGTTGGCAAAGAATTTAAAATGTAAGCCAAAACAGATATTTTTTACAGGCTCTGCCACGGAATCAAATAACTGGGCCATTGAAAGTGCCTGGCATTCAAAATCCAAGAAGGGGAAAAGGATTCTCGCTGCTATTGATTCCCATCCTTCCGTAACCGCAAAAATGGATGCCATGACTTCTCGAGGGGCGGAGGTTAAATATATTTCTGTTAATAAAGACGGTATCATAGACAGCAAAAAATTATCAGATTTAATGACAAAGGATACTATTTTTATAAGTTTGCTTTGGGTAAATAATGAAATCGGGGTAATTCAAAATATTAACGAACTTTTAAGTCTTATTAAAGAGAAATTACCTGATTGTTTGATTCATGTTGATGCTGTACAGGGATACGCAAAATTAAAAGAAGTTTGTTTTTTAAAAGATATAGATTTCATGTCAATAAGCGGACATAAAATTGGAGGCCCAAAAGGGTGCGGAGCGCTTATTGTAAAAGAGCCTAATAAGCTTATTCCTCTCATATACGGTGGAGGACAGGAATTTAATAAAAGAGGCGGTACTGAAAATGTAGCTTCCATGCTTGCTTTTGCAAAAGCAAGTGAATTAATGTTTCAGAACCTAAATGAGAATCTTATTAAAGTGAAGTTTTTACAGGAAACTTTTGAAAAATTAATAAAGCACAGAATTGGTGACATTGTTATTAATGGTGTTAATACTGCAAGATCACCTTATATAAGTAATTTCTCGGTTTGCGGTATAAGAGGCGAGGTGCTTGTACATGCGTTAGAAGAGCTGGATATTTATATTTCCACAGGTTCGGCGTGTTCTTCAAAAAAAGAAATTTATTCTCCTGTTCTTAAAGCCATGGGACTTGAAAAAAAAATGCTTGAAGGAAGTTTCAGAGTCAGTTTTTATCCTTCATTAAATGAGAATGAAATAATCAGCTCAGGTAACATTGTAGCGGATACAATCGTTAATTTGAGAACACTGCATCAACGAAAATAAACAGGAATCAGAAAATGAGAAATAAATATTTACTTTCATATGGAGAGCTTGGTCTTAAAGGAAAAAATCAAAAAGATTTTATTAACACATTAATAAAAAATATTTCTTCCGGAATTAAAGAATTCGGCAAATTTAAATTTATAAACACATATGGTAGAATTTTTGTTGAATCTGATATTCAGGAAGAACAAATTGAAAATGTTATTTTGCATACTTTTGGGCTTACCGGGTTTGCCAAAGTGTGTGAATTTGAACTTGATTTTGAAAGGATTCAAGCAGGAATAAAGGACGTGGTTGCTTCCCGGATGCTGCCTTCTCATAAGACTTTTAAAATTTCCGCCAGAAGATCAAATAAAAATTTTCCATTATGTTCGGATGATTTGAATAAAAAATTGGGAGCATTTGTTTTAAATAATTTCCCCAATCTTACCGTAAGTTTGAAGAATCCGGATTTGAACATTAATTTGGAAATCAGGGAACAGGGGGCGTATGTTTACCTTTCAATGCAAAAGGCTTATGGCGGCTTGCCCGTGGGCTGTTCGGGTCGTGGTCTTTTGATGCTTTCAGGAGGCATTGATTCGCCGGTTGCGGGCTGGATGATGTTAAAAAGAGGAATGCAGATACAACCGATTCATTTTTTTTCACCGCCTTATACATCCGAGAGGGCAAAACAAAAAGTTGTCGAATTATCAAAGAAGCTTAAAGTCTGGGGCGGTGCAAATAGGCTTATGATAGTTAAACTGACCCCGATTCAATTAACGATTGATTCTTCACCAAGAAAAGAACTTTCGACACTTCTTATACGAAAAGTTATGGTTAAAATATCTGAAAATATTTGTAAAAACGAAAGGTTTCAAGCTGTTATTACGGGTGAAAACCTTGGTCAGGTTGCTTCCCAGACTGTTGAAAGCATGACTGCCACAGGCTGGAATTGTGAAATACCAATATTCAGACCTCTTATAGGTTTTGATAAAAATGACACAATAGACGTTGCTCGTAAAATTGACACTTACGATATTTCTATTCAGCCTTATGAAGATTGCTGCACGCTTTTTTTGCCTGAATTTCCCAAGACAAAACCAAAAGTAGAGGAACTGGAAAAAGAATTTGAGAATCTTAAACTGAATGAATTAATACAAACTGCGTTAAATGAAATAGAGATTGTTTCTTTATGAAAAACAGTTTGATTTTTATTAATTGACATTAAGTTTACAAATCATCTATCATTAACTACAAAATTAAAAAACAAGGAGGAAATATATATATGAACGCAGCTTTAACTTTTTTACTTACGATCGTAATTCTTGCCGGAAGCTTTGTCTATGGTATAACACACAGATACGTTGTTATTCAGGATAAAACAACAGGTACTCTGGTTATAGATAATTTTGATTTAAAAAGCAGAAAGATCATTGAAAGAAAATCCAGCGGTAATTGGTATGCTCTTGAGGTAATATCCGGCGGGTCCGATGTTGTTGCTTTTGAAGAAGGGCTTGCTAAAGAACAGCCAAAAAGTACTAAGCCTGTTATATAATAATATATTTTTTTTGTGTGTAAAAAAATAGATATCATCAGTACTGAGATCGAATTATTTAAGGAATGTGGACAGAAACTATCTGATGGAGGTTATTCTGTTCACTCGTTTCTACTTAAAGAATATATACTAAAAGACTCTTTTGATTGTGATTTAATTGTTATCGATGTTGTTCCTCCTCTTAAGCACTATGAAGTTTTACTGAACAGAATTCATGATACAAAAAGTGATATAATATTGTTTTTTCTCTGTGATAAAGATATAGTTTCACAGAAGATTGCTGATATCACTTTTTTAAGTAAGATTCATTCAATACGTAAGCTTTTTTATAAACCGGTGTTGGCTGCAGATATAGTCGATTACGTTAATTTGAGTTTTAATCCTTCTTCCAAATCAATCAAAAAGGTTCTTGTAATAGACGATTCCCCCACGCAATTAGCAGTTACTATTAAGAATATTTCTCCGTATTATAACGTGCTGACAGCTTCCACAGGCAAAGAGGGGTTGCTAATTGGCATGTCACAAATACCTGATTTAATTCTTTTAGACTTGAATTTACCTGATGTAAACGGGCTTAAAGTATGTGCTGATTTTAAGTCATTTAAACCTACCTGTAAAATTCCTATTATTGCATTTTCTTACACTGAAGATCCAACGTTAATTGATAAAACATCTCTTGTTGGCGCTGATGATTTTTTTCACAAGAAAAATTCTGATGAAGAATTAATAAAAAAGATTGATAAATTTTTAAAATCTAATTATATTGCGCCCAAAATCAATTATGGTTAATTGAAAACTTATCCTGGTTGTTGAAGATAAAAAGGCTCTGAGAGAACTTCTAGTACTTCTGTTAAAGCTTCAGAACATGATGTGCATGAAGTCTCAAATGGTGAGAAAACACTTTCTTTGACGAGCAGGAATATTTATAATTTGATTGTTTTAGATGTAAATCTGCCTGATATATCAGGGACTTGAAATTGTAGAACAAATAATTAATAAAAAAATAGTTCACAATGTCCTGAATTTATTGTAATAAGCGGCATATTTTATTCTAAAGACGATACGGATAATAAATGGAAAGACATGTATGGAGTTGTTGAAGTTTTCCATAAACCGTTCGATTTTATAGAACTTCTTACAAAAATACAAACAATTATTTAAAACAAAAATTTAGGAGTAGCGTATGAGATTATTAAAGTTGTCTATTGTGCTGTTAATTTCTTTGTCAATGTTTAGCGGTTGTAAATTCAAGAAAAAAGGAAAAGGCGACGGTTCGTTATATGGCGGAACTGATGTCGCTTTAGAAGAATTCCCTCTGGATACTTTCTTTGAACCGGTTGGATCAGATACTTTGATACTTAAAGAAATTCATTTTGATTATGACAGTTATAAGATTAATGCTTCTGAACAAGAAATTCTTACTCCAATAATTGGCTGGTTAAAAGATAATGCAAAATCACATCTTCTTGTTGAAGGGCATTGCGATGAAAGAGGCTCTAATGAATATAACCTGGCTCTCGGTGAACAAAGAGCTTTAGCTGTAAGACAATTCTTTATCAATAGCGGAATTAAAGCCGGCAGAATACAGACAATTTCTTATGGTGAAGAACGTCCTTTAGATCCGGGACATGATGAAAATGCATTTAAGCAAAACAGAAGAGCTCATTTCTTAGTATCTAATGGATAATAATTAACTGCATAAAATAAAAGAAATATTACCATGAGAAAGTTAAAAATTGTTATTGCCTTAAGTCTTGCATTTATATTGTCAGGCTGCTTGGATTACGTTAAGAAACAGGATTATCAGGTTTTGGAGGCTTCTGTAACGAGACGTCTTAATAAGCTAAACTCTGATTTGAATGTCACCAAAGGTGCCGTATCGGAGAATAGAGCTGCTATAGAAGTCCTGCAGGAACAAGTTGACGAGATCTCAAAGAAACTCGGCATCATAAATAATGATGTTAAGGCTGTAAGCAATATAGAAACTGACTTTAATAAAAAGTTAAATTCTATGATGAAAGAAGTTGTAAAAGAAAATGAAAGGCTGATTCAGGAAATTAATAAAACCCGGGCAGCATCAACATCTTCTGCATCGTCTTCATCCGGTAAAGTAAATATTTACAATAAAACCGAGAATAAGAATCTTGATACCGGTTATTATCACACGGTTGAAGCAGGTGAAAGTCTTTCGAAAATTGCAATTAAATATCAGGTTCCAATTGATGATATTATAAAAGCAAATGAAATGGCTGATCCAAATAATCTTTATTCCGGTCAGAAAATATTTATTCCGGATCCCGGAACGGGTATAGATACTACCGCTTCTAATACTGCTGAAACAGCAGTTTCTGAAGGTTCCCAAGAACAAAAATAATGATTAAGACTGAAATGTTCAGTTTCTGAACATTTCAGTCTTATCAATTCCTAGTTTATCCATTTTATATTTAAGAATTCTGCGTGTTGTTCCTAAAGATTTAGCTGTAGAAGTTAAAACGCCATTGTTTCTTTTTAATGCTATCTGGATGGCTTCTTTCTCAACCGAAGATAAAACATTGGAAGCGTCATCCTGTGAAATGCAGTTATCAAAATTCGATTTGGATTTAAATTGAGAAGGAAGTTCATCGGCGGTTAAAATATCCTTATCACAAAGCAGAATCATGTTTTCAAGAGTGTTTTCCAGTTCTCTTATATTTCCCGGCCAGTTGTATGATTTAAAAGCATAAATAACGTCTTTTTCAATTTTAACAATAGAATTGTTAATTCTATTGCAAATTTTCTTGACAAGAAAATTACACAAATCTTCAATATCTGTAATTCTTTCTTTTAGTGAGGGAAGTGTTATTGGAACCACATTTAATCTATAATATAAATCAGCCCTGAATTTCCCTTCAGTTACCATTTTATAGAGATCTTTATTTGTCGCGGCAATTATACGAGTGTTTATTTTTTTTTGAGTATTTCCTCCGACAGGTTTAAATTCCTTCTCCTGAATAACTCGCAGAAGTTTAACTTGTACCGCTTCAGAGATTTCACCTATTTCATCCAGAAAAACTGAACCTCCGTCAGCAAGTTCAAAAGCGCCTATACGGTCTTTGTCGGCCCCTGTAAAAGCACCTTTAACATGACCGAATAATTCGCTTTCCAGTAAATTTTCTGAAGTGGCGGAAAGATGCACAGGGATAAAGTTTTTATTCATGCGTGTTGAAGTGTTATGAATTGCCTGGGCAATAAGTTCTTTGCCTGTTCCGGATTCTCCAAGTATCAAAACGGTTGAATCAGTAGGGGCAAGTCTTTCTACCATTTTAAAAACGGATTTTAAACTTGTTTTAAATCCGATAATATTTTCCTTTGAGAAAACAGTATCGTTTTTTGAGACGGTTTTATTTGTTTTAAAAGAATCAGCAACTATTGCGCATATTTCTTCAACATCGAATGGTTTTGTTATGTAATCAAAAGCACCTTGTTTCATTGCTTCAACGGCTGTTTTAACCGTTTTTGTTGCTGTAACCATAATCACGGGGAGTTTTTTACCTCTGTCTCTGATATCCTTTAAGAGTTCCAGTCCTGATATTTCAGGCAAGCAAATATCCAAAAGAACAAGGTCACATTTATCGTTTAGAATTATGGGCAGTGCTTTATTGCAATTTTCTGCCAGAATAATATTATATTCTGTCTCAAGAATAATCTTTAAAGATTCCCTGGCGCCATATTCATCATCTACAATAAGAATAGTTTTTCTGTTTACAGACATTTGATATGTGTTCCTGTTTAAGAGTTATTGACAATTATATCCTGCAAGTGAAGGGAGTTGGATAGTTCACTGGAATGCGGGATTGTGAATATAAATTTTGTCTCTCTATTTTCCTTGGTTTCACAATATTCTATTTTTCCTCCGTGGGATTCAAATACTGCTTTTACAAATGTTAAACCCAGGCCCAATCCATTGGGTTTGGTAGAAACAAATGGTTCAAATATATTATTTTTTATATCCGAGGGAATACCACAGCCGTTATCTGTTATTGAAATTTCAACGAAACTTCCAATACGTTTTATTTTTGGAACCTGAATGTCAATAATGACTTCACCTTTTCCGTTCATTGCTTGCGCCGCATTCATTAGAAGGGCGGTTATGGCCCTGCAAATCAACTTGTCATCAAACATTAAAAGTAGAGATTTCTGTTCTTTCTTTAATTTTATTGTAAATTCAGGATGTTGTGATGATACAAATTTATATGCCATATTAATTATAGGTATTATGTCCCCTAGTTTAAGATTTGGTGTACAGGGGGATGAGAAAAATCCAATTGTATCCATTAGATTTTCTATGCGATCTACTTCAACACTAATAACATTAAAGAAATCTTTTCTGAAGTTGGAATCCTTATATTTCATAGGAAATAATTGAGTGAAGGTTTTGATTGAAACTAAGGCATTTTTAAATTCATTTGATGTTCTCATGGCAAAATTGTGCAGTAGCGAATGAGCAGTATTGGAAATATCTTCAATTTGAGTTGAGTTTTTTACTTCTGTTAAAGGCTCTGAATTTATTTCATTTTTCCGGGGAATGAAGAATTCTTTTTGACACAATAAATATCCGATCATTCCTTTGATATCCGTCAATTCATTTAAATTATAGGCTAAACCGGATATTTTTGAAGACAAAAATAAGATGTGTTTTTTATCAGAATTCTCAATCAAGATTGCAGCACTCATAGAAATGCATAATAAGATTTTCTGGATATCAGATGGGGTGTCATTTAGACCATTTATAATTCCTGGTAAACCGGCTACGGGTTGATAATATTTTAAATGATTGATAAAATCACTTTTGACGGGAATATTAAAAGATGCAAGCAATTCTGTTTCGCAGTTATGGCTTTCAAGAAATCTGAAGGCGTTATCTGAATATTCAAACAACGCAGATTTATACGTTCCAAGATACACACTTATCCAGTTTAATAATTTCTTATTATCCGGGGAATTCTGAGTAAAAGCGTTAAATAATTCTATTAATTTATCCCATTGAATGTTGTTCGAAAAAGCGTAATGTTGAGGAATTTTTATAGAAGCGGGAGTATTTCTGATATCAGAGTAATTATTCAATTCAATCCCTTTGCTGAAAAAAACAGATGATGAAAGAATAGATGAATTGTTAATAGAATTATTGTTTAATAATTCATTCAGAATTTGAATATTACTATACAATATTATTTTTTGCGATGCGCCGGCTAGTATTGCTGATAAATCTATGAAAAAAAATCTTATTTCTTCGGATATATCTATTATGAAAATATCTGAATTGAATGATTTTGAAATCAATTCTTTATTGTCTGCAATAAAGATAATATCGTTTTTAAAGGATTGTTTTACCTTTTCAACTACAAGTATGTTTTTAGAAATACAAGTTATTATCATTGCTTTCTTATATATCCAAAAGAATACTAATTCAATAATTTTTTATTAAATTGGCATTCTTTTTTAAGAATTTGTTTTCTTTAAAAATAATAAAAATCTTCAAATTTATTCCTTTTATTTCTATGAAAAATTTGATATAAAACAACTAGGAAAAATTTAAAAGGAGGTGGCATTTGAAGATTCAAATTACTGGTCGTCATATTGATGTAACAGATGCGTTAAAACAATATTCAGAAGAGAAGGTCTCAAGTCTAGAGAAGTTGTCCCAAAGAATTCTTAACGTTCACGTTTTGCTGGAAGTGCAAAATAGCATTAATCACAGATGCGAAATTAATGTAGAGGCTAATCATTCAAGATTAAGCGCTCATGCGGAATCAAAAAACATGTATGAATCAATAAACAAGTGTATAGATAAGCTTGCTCATCAATTAAGAAGTAATAAACAGACTTATGGAGACAAAAATCACAGGACTGCAACAAAGAATTTTGAACATGAAATCATTGAAGCAGAAAACGCTGTAATTGAAGAGTCTGTCTGATGTTGTTTAGAAATTAAATTTGATTATATTTGAAAAAACCCTTTCTTTAAAAGAAAGGGTTTTTTTGTTTAATATGGTTGAAAAAGGCTTTTTTATAGGGGCTTGAAATCAGGAAAAATACCAGGCGCGGCAGGTCATAAAAAAGAACTACATGGAAGTATTTGATAAAATAATTTCTGTAATAATCTGAAATTACATAAAACCTGTTACGCATACTTAAATATTGCTTATAAAAGTAATTGCTGTTGGTTGAATTTCCATGATGATAACAAATAGCGGTATCTAAAAGAACTGTTGCAATTCCATTTTTTTTGAGCCTAAGTCCTAATTCAATGTCTTCCCATAAGAAAAAAAAACGTTCATCATAGAGTGTTCCATGAGAATTTTTAATTTTACTTATGATATCCTTTTTAAAAGCAAAAGCTGCGCCTGCAGGAAATATATCTTCTCGAATACTTTTGGATTCTTTGGCTCTTAAAAAAGCTGAAAGATATATTCCCAATGATTCAACTTTTAAACCTTCTTTATCTAATATTCTAAAAGCCAATACTTTTCCATTTATATTAAGTCCCTGATGAGTTATTTGTGAGTCTTTGTTCTTTATTTCATAATTCACATAGTATTTCGCAATTTCCTCCATGAAGTTTCCGTTTAATATTATATCAGAATTAAGAACTAATATTATTTCACCATTTGCATTTTCAATTCCTTTGTTTACCCCACCTGCATATCCAATGTTTGTATTCAGATTAATCATTTGCAATTTTAAAGGAGATTTACTGTTTTTATACCATTCAGTTAACCCATCGGAAGAAGCGTTATTTACAACAATAACTTCAAAGTCAGAATAAGTTTGCATGATAAGGGAATTTATACACTTCTTAAGAAATTCAATACAATTATAGCAGGGGATTATTATTGATATTAATGAAGAAAACTGATTCATTTTTTGTTTATCTTAAGGTATTGCATTTCTATTTGAATTCTTTGTCTTAGTTTATACATGCTTTTTTTGAGTCCATATTTTCTGACTTTTGACAGAATCCATTTAAAAACACGTTTTGTTTTTATTTTTTTTACCAAATTTATATGATCTCTCATGATGAGGAATCTATTGTAGATATTTATAACTTCTTTTGCTGAATATTCAGGGCGATCAATAATTGATTTCTCCCCTCCATTATAGTCTTCATAATTTTCAGAGATAAGGTATTTGGAATCTTTTAAGTATTGAAAATCAGGGGTTCCCGGGAATGGTGTATATATGGAAACTTGCACGTTGGATATAAGGTCTTTCATTATGTAGTCTTTTATAATGGATAGCGTGAATAAATCGGATGAAGGAGAAGATGCTGATAACCCAACTTGAAATGTTGCATAAACGGAAATATTGTTATTTTTACAAGTATATAAAAAATCTTCAATTTGATTACGTGGAATATATTTGCCTATTTTCTTTTGAACTTCTTCATCAAAAGATTCTATTCCGACTCTTAATTTGTAATAGCCTGCCTTTTTGAGTTTGGGAATAATATGCAGCGGAATGCTTTGAATTCGTCCCATGGCCTCAATTTTCATGGTATTGTTTATTTTAATCAATTCGTTGCATAGCAAATTATTAAAATCCTGCAGAGCAAAATGATCCTCTTCATCAAAGAAAAAACCTTCGAGCATCGGGTATTTGTTTTTTAGATAGGTCATTTCTTTAATGACATCATGGGGTTGTCTTGTCCTTACAAACGAATTTTTATAATAGATGTTTCTTGCAACACAAAAGCTGCATTTTCCAATACAACCTCTTGAGGCATAAATCTGAATTTCTTTGTACTCAGAGGACGGTTCGCCGGGAATTGCATAGTTCATTCTTGAAACATCGCTATCTTCCGGCCAGGGGGTATTTGAAAAGTCAAAATATTGGGATTCAAAAATGCCGTTTTCATGCATTAAATGTTTATTTGATATAAAGAAATTCAGAACGCTTTGTTCGTATTCGCCTTTAAAAACATAATCAATGCCGTCTTTGAGGGCTTGTTCCGGATGCAAGCTTACATGAGGCCCTGCAAAAAGTATTTTAGTTCCGAGTAGTCGCTTTATTTCTAAAGCAAGTTCAAGATTTTCTTTATAGACCAAAGATGCTATTTCCATAAAAAGATATTTTGGCTTTAATGAAAGAATATTATCAAGATATTCCTCTTTTTTGAGTTTAAGAAGGCAGCCATCAAGCATTTTAACTTTAAGCGGAGTATTAGTTTTTAATAATGAGGATAGAACACCCATAAAACAAGGGTAGTAGGAGAAGTGTTTCTCTGGCAATGAAAAAGATTCAGACCATCGGGAAGGAGAATGTATGATAAATTTATTTGATTTTGTTATTCCAAGAGAATTTGCTATTACTATATCTACAGCATTCACTTTGATTTTGAAGGACGCCCTTTTTTCTTTTCGGCCAAAGCAAAAACCCCTTCCTCTTTGAAGCGTCTGTACATCTGATAGAATGCTTCACGTGTAAATCCATATTTTTGGCTTATATCACAGATATTGGGTTTTTCAACAGTGGCTGCTTCTCTGAACATTTCAAGCTTTAATTGAACTTCATCTGTTTTATCAAAGAAATCATCAAACGTTTCAAGCTTACGTTCAGGATCCTTTTTGTATAATTCAGGATTGGGTAACCTTTCAAACATTTTTTTCTTTAATAAACCTATTGGACCGTAAGCTCTAAATAATTTTTCGTAATTATAATAATCTTGTCTGCTATAAACAAAATTCTTGCATAAAGTTTTTATGTTATTAGTGATTCCGGAAAATGAGGCTCTGATGAATTCGTATCTGCAAATTGCAATATCAGAAAAAGGATAATCATATTTGTTGTTTAAGTTAATAATATTCGAGAAAAATTTTTCAAAAGCATTTTTTACAAGATTTTGTAAACTGCCCATATCCACTGGTTTTACAATATAATCAAACGCACCGGATTTCATTGAACGTACGGCAATTAATTCATTGCCTTCACCTGTAAGCATTATGGCAGCAACTTGCGGGAGTATTTCCTTTACTTTAATAAGTAAATCCACTCCATCACCTTCCGGCATTTGGTAATCAATAAAAACAACGCCCGGATATATTTCCCGTAAATTATCTAAAGCATCTTTATGAGTGTTGTAGCAATAGATTTCTGAACATAATGGTTCCATTGCATGCTTGAGAAAATCAAGCAGATCTGTGTCATCGTCAATAAAAACTAAACATTTTCTAAATAAATCTTTCATGTTTTCTCAATCTGAATCTATAAAAAATGACCAAACTGCAAATCCTAAAAATAATGCACCTACACCTATTTGAAAACCGGCGCTTCCTACTGAGGTAAATGTTTTTTCGACCATATCTCTGTTTTCAAAACATAAAATATAGTATATAAAAATAAGGCTTGAAATCATGGAAAATCTGAATCTGCCTAAGAATAAGAATAAAATTAAAAACACAAGTAAAGTTAAGACAGATTGTCCTGTAGCTTTTAATTCCGCATTCCAAATGGTAAGAATAAAATCTATCATAAATAATAACCTTTTTAATAATCATTATGTTTATGTTATAAATAATGAAATTAAATTTATTACATAAATTAAAAATTTTGTTTACATAATACCCTGTTCATTTAATCTTGTAAACTAAAGTTTCATTATTTTTAAAAAAATAATGAAACTTAAACTAAAAAATAATTACATGAATTCAAAATCAAGTTTGCAAATTAATTAATAATTCAGTATATAAAACAAAAATTAAATTAATTGTTTATTGACTGGTAATTCTGGTTGGTTTAATCAATTAAAACTTAGAGGAGTTAATATGCCTTTATTTAGAATTTCAGTTTCAAGTAATCCGAAAAAAGAAATTTCAGATGCCGTTCTTAAAGAGATATCTGCTAATGTTGCAAGTATTCTTTCTAAACCGGAAAATTATGTGCAGGCAATTTTCCAGGCGAATGTACCGATTCTTTTTGCCGGGACAGATGCTCCTTCTGCATACGTTGAGATAAAAAGTATTGGCAGCCTTAATCCCGGAAATTGTAAATCGATATGTAATTATGTTTCAACTTTGTTTGAAGATAAACTTAATATTAATGGAAAAAGAATTTATTTTGAATTCACAGACGTTGCCCCGTCAATGTGGGGATGGGACCAAAACACTTTTGGATAATTTATGAGAATCATAGCTATATCTTTTTTAATCGTTATTTTGATTTTTACTGCAATACCTTTGCTTTATATGTTTGGTCCTGAGCCGGCTAAAAACATTGCAGAACAATATTTAAAAACGCTTAAACTTCTTCCTTATGCAAAAAAATATTTAAAAACATCTTCTTCAGATAAAAAAAATACTCTGATGATTAATAATGAAAAGTTTATTGTTTGGAAAGATTTGAAAGGAAATGAACATTTTGTAACATCAATGGACGATGTTCCCGAACAATTCAGACATACAGTTACGGAGATTCAATCGGATGATCTTAATACAAATTTTGATCTTATGACACCAGAAGAAGAAGGGAAGCTCATTAATAAGTTTTCAGGGGCTCCACCGCCGGAAAATATTAAGAATGCCCAGCATCAAATCATTATTTACACATATAAAGCCAATGAAGAATTAAATAACGAAACCACCGGCTATTTCGATAAGTTTAATCTCAAATACCGGATTCTTTATGTGGAAGAAAGCAAAGAAAATGCAATACAGCTTAAATCTAAGCTGGGTTTGGATCTAAACCAAACATATTCTAATATCAATTATCCGGTTATTGAAATTGACGGGGAATTAATTGAAAGAATTGTTGATGCTAAAGACAAAAATGGCAATGTAATAAAGACTTCTCTTGATACTTCTGCAATCAATAAAATATTCGGTTTGAGAGCGACTTTTGAATAGATCGTTCATCCGATAAACCTATGGAACTACCAACCGATACCCCAAAACCTATTCTTGAAGTTCTTATGTTTTTATTGATAAGAAGGTTCATTAGATAGGAAGCTGTAGCTTCACCTTCAACATCAGCCCCCATTGCAAGTATTACTTCTTTCAATCCGTTTGTATTTAGGCGTTTAATCAGATTTTCAATATTAAGATCATCCGGGGTTATTCCGTTTAAAGGGGAGAGTTTTCCGCCTAAAACATGAAATTTACTGTCAGGAGGCAGAAATTTTTTAAAAGCCGGAATATCAAAAGCCGATTCAACGACACAAAGCAAGCCCCCATCTCCAAATTGGCTATCACAATCATTGCAAGGGTCATGAAGAGAATAATTATGACAAGTCGAACAAATAATAATTTCTTTATTCGTTTTTCTGATATCTTCCAGAAAAGCATTTAATTTTTCTTCCGGCATGTCTATAAGAAAAAATGCCAGTCTTAAGGCAGACTTAGAACCTATTCCCGGTAAAAGCGAAAGCAGGTTTTTCAAGTGCTCGATTTGAGGAAGCATTTAGAAAGAAAGACCTCCGGGAAGCTGAATATTCCCTGTAATTTCTTTGGTTTTTTCTTCGGAAAATTTCTTCGCTTCTTTTAAAGCCTGATTAACGGCAGTTAAAACAAGGTCTTCCAGGCCTTCAACATCATTTTTGTCAACAATGGCAGGATCTATTTTTATAGTTTGGAGTATTTCGTCCCCGGAAATTGTTATGGCAATTGCGCCGCCTGAAGTTTCAACTTCAATAAGGGATTCTGATAATTCTTTTTGAAGGGAATCCATCTTCTCCTGCATTTTTTTTGCCTGTTTAATAAACTTATTCATACCGCTCATTTAACTAAACTCCTTTTTTATCAGCATTTTTAATATTAATGATTTTTCCGTCAAATAATTCCAATGCATTACTGACAAATTCATTTTGATTACTGCTAAGATTTCCAAAATCGGTTATCTTTTGTTCATCCGAAGTTTCTGATTTATTAGTTGAATCAATTTCTTCTGTTGATTTGACTTCTATTTGATATGAGAGATGTGTATTAAAAAAAGAGCTTAATTCAATGTCCAGCTCTTTTCTATAATCAGCTTCATTTAGAAGTTTGGCACTGAACACAGATGATTCAGGATAGCTGAGTATGATTGAATCTTTTTCTAATCTTTCAAGAATTCCATCGTTAAGATAATTCTTTAGCATTAATTTCTTTAACTCAAGATGTTTTAAAAAATCGGCCCATTTGTTCTTAATATATTCAAAATTAAATTCTATTTGTGAAATTTTCTCGTTGTCGGATGAGTCTTTAGGTGTTTGTTTCAGAAGAGATAAAAGTCTGTCCTGAACAAGATCCAGTTTCTTGACAATTTGGTCTAAAGGAAGAACATTGCGCGAGTGACAGATTTTTACAAAGGCAACTTCAATCAGTGTACGCGGAGAATAAGAAAATTTTAAATTAGATGCGAGTTCACATAATAGGTCCATTATATATAATAGCTGATATTCCTTGAATTTAATTGATAATTCATTCATGCGCTTCCCGGTATTGTCTTCAAAAGCTAAAACATTAATAATTGAAGGTGATACATTTAAAAACAACAGTTTCCTGAAAAACTCGATTGAATCTTTTACAAATCTGTCAAGGTTTCTGCCTTCATTTACGATTTTTGAAATGACTACAAATATTTTTGCGACATTTTCTATCAATATCCCTTCTGCCATCTCAAAAAGAAAATCACTCGATACCAGTCCTAAAGCTAAAAGAGACTTTTCTTCAGTAATAGAATTTCCGCAAAATGTAATAACTTTTTCAAGGATAGTTTCTGCATCTCTCATGCTTCCACCTGATGCATTGGCTATTATTTTAAAAACTTTTTCTTCTGCTTCACATTTCTCTGCTTCAACAAGTTTCTTTAATCGGGTGATTATAGTTTTTTCAGGAATTAATTTGAAAATAAACTGCTGACATCTTGAGAGTATTGTTTCCAAAACTTTATGAAGTTCTGTTGTAGCAAAAATAAAAACTACCCGAGGAGGGGGTTCTTCAAGGTTTTTTAATAAGGCATTAAATGCAGCGTTGGAGAGCATGTGCACTTCGTCTATGATATAGACTTTAAATTTGTTTGAGGAGGTATTGTATTTGATGGTATCTGTAAGATTTCTTACCTGATCAACTCCGTTATTTGATGCTCCGTCAACTTCAATCACTTCAAGTGAGTTGCCCTCAGCTATTTCCCGGCAGGAATTACATGTGCCGCAGGGTGAATCTGTAGGGCCGGTTTCACAGTTTAATGCACATGCAAGAAGTCTGGCCGTTGTTGTTTTTCCGACCCCTCTGGGACCTGAAAATATATACGCATGAGCAATTCTGCCTGCTTTAATGGCATTCATAAGCGTTTGCGTTATGTGTTCCTGGCCAATAACATCTTCAAAAAGTTTTGGACGGAATTTTCTGGCTAATACTTGATAACTCATAATGTTGTATATAAAATTCTGGATTTTAGGTTTAAGAATAAAAGAGCATTAGCCAGGTTTTAACCTACGGCGCATGAAGCAAACTGCTGCCGTTGCTTCTTTTCAGACCTGGCGGGGTTCACAGCCGTTCATCGCATAGGACCCAGCTAATGCCTGTTGGAATATAACATAAATTAATATTCGGTCTAGTTGTTTTTTAAAAAAAATTGAATCGGGTATTTTTACTGTATTCGAAACTCAAAACAAAAAATAATCAGGCAGCATTTAAGATTGTTATGTCTTCATTTCCCAATTGTTTTAATAAATATTTGAGGATAGGAGATAATACAGGCATTACGGAATAATCTGATTTTGAATCTTCTGAGAAAGTACTAAGTTTATCCCATAAATTTTGAATATCTCTTTTTGAGGATTCATTTAAGGAAGAATTTTTAAGTTCATCAATAATAGCGCCATCATTGAATGCATACGCAATTGAAATCAGGAGAGCTCCAAAAGGTGAATTAAAATTATCGACAAAAAACAAACCTTTTAAATTCTTCTCAGAATATATCTTTTGAATATCCTGAAAATATTTGTCTCGACCTACTAAAATACCTCCATTTTTTACAACAGGAGAATCAACAATTTTGAATTGACTCAAACCGTTGTCCGTTAAAACGTTCCTTATAAATTCCTGTTCATCACCCAACAGATAGACATTTTCTGTTCTTTTTTCTTTATTAAAAAGATTTAACATGCATATGATTGATTCAATTTCATCTTCAGGCATACCTTTATTAATAATTATATTAATAGATTTTGGATCGTTTTTTTCGTGATTAGAATTAAATGTTTGCAATATCTTAGCTAATGAAGGAATAATTAAAAATGGAGTCAATTTATCAATGAGATTGACTATGGAAATTGACTGATCAAAATTCTCAATTTTCAAGTTTTCCCAGGCTTCCAAAATATCGATTTTAAAATTCTGAGCAGTTAACTTTAAGTAATCATCATCTGAAAACCTGATTGAAAGGTATCCGTCTGAAATTTCTAAACTTTGAATTGATTTATTTGTTAAACTTGTATTCTTAATCTGATTCAGAAAATCCAATAAAAGGGAATATCTGTTAAACAATACGGATATTGTATTGTTTGATGCTGTTTCCGTAAGATTGTTTTTGCTTTTAAAAGGATTATCAATAATATTTTTCAGATAATCTTTCATTTCGTCCTTTAAATTATATCTTATGGCAACGGATTCTAAAATTCCTTCAGATACTACTTGTTGGTTATTTTCAGTAAGTCCGCCAATTTTACATTCCTGAATTAAAAATATAGTTTTAATAAATAAATCAAAAATTATACTTTCATTTTTATCCAGAGATTCTTTGGTGTTATCAATAAATATTGAATCAAAATATGATATGATTTCATTTATTTGATTTCGGGGTATTTTTAAATTTATAAGAATAGCTTCCAAATTATTACTTTGAGAAAGTAAGTTTTCCTCGTTAAAAATATGATGGCTGTTTATCAAGATTTTTTTATAAAAATAATTTGCTAAAATATTCCGGTAAGTGGATCCTTTGGGTATCAAAAGGTTGTCAAAAGATTGATTTATTCTGAATAGTAAAGCAAGATCCAATCTTTCGCTGGTATTGATTATTTGTAATAAAGAATCTTTTTGATTCATTAATCCTGAATCTTTAGAAATTATTTCTAATAAACTTGAAACATCGTTTTCAGGGTCAAAATCTATTCTGGCAAATTTTGAAGATAAATCTATAATAAAATTTTTATAAATTTTATGTAATACAAACTTATTTAATTCTTTCGGTTTCATTGCAGCGCTTAAGGTTTTAAGATTATCACCTTTTAACGCCATTTCATTTATAACTACTTGATTTAACTCAGAATTTATTTCACCAACATAAGCCAGCAGATTTAAATCCAAGCTATTTAAGAAAGCTTTCAATTTATTTACATCTTTTAAATATTTATTTGGAAGAATATCCAATTCCTTTGAACGGGTAATAATTTCGTCGTTAATTAAATCATAATAAGCAGCGATTATGGATATTTGTTCTAAATAGAAATTCTTAGAAATCTTTCCTTCCAGGATTTTACCTGTGAAGAAATTTTCCCATTTCTGGTAGTAGTCTGCAAATAATTGAGATTTTCTTGAGGTAATACCATCAGCATTTGCCGTTAAATTACCTGACAGAGGGCCTGGAAAACGATTCGGATCCATATAGGTGTTATTTGAAAGGATGGGAATAACTTGATCTAACTTGTAAATCTTTTTAGACGATAAAATATTTTTTGAATAATCTTCAAAAAACTCTGCTAATTTGATTACTACACTTTTAATTTCATTGGAATAACGTTTTATCCCAACAGGTATATAAGTTCTAAGTGAGTATTCCCTTAATAAAATTTCCGCGGCATTATTATAGAACTCTTTTATATTTGAAAAACTTTTATTGTTTGTTACATAATTTAATCGTGCCAGAGCAAACAGAAAAGATGCATAGTTAATAATTGCGAACCTTGACCCTTGTTCTCTAAAAGCCATTTCTTCACTTTTTGTATTATGCTTTAAATGGCCTCTTATTTCATGCAAAAAAGATGTAATAAGATATGACGCAAGTAAATTTGTTGTAAATGTCCGTCCATCGTTCATTTTTCCTGAAAAATTAATTTGTTTAAAATCTGGAAGAATTTTTAGCAGATTATTAGGATTAAACTCTATTGTGTGAGGTGAGAAATTAATTTTAAACGTTCCTATGTTAGTGTTTTCAGTAACTTTAAATTGGGTTATGAATTCATGCAAATTATCCATATATTGCTGTTTCCCAATCCAATTGATGTTTCTCAGGCTATCATTTTCTTTTTCATATATTAATTGAACAACTTTTTTGATTAATTCCTTGAAATTTTCGATTTTTTTATCCCCTGTGAAATCAGTAGCAATTATTTCATCCATTAATTTTATTCGTCTGACTATGCCAAGTACTTTTCTAAATATTGCAAGCAGTTCTGCTTCTGAGCTATTCTTGATGATAGCTCTATAAAAATCTTTGTAAATTGACAGTATATCCTCATTATCTTGGGTAAAAGCTGAAAAAATGTAAACTTTTTCCCCTTTGTTTAATTTTTCAAGATTTTTCAAAATTGCATCTCCGGCTGTTTCTCCATCACCGGGAATAAAAGGGATGCCGATTATTTTAAGCATCCTGTTCAAAAATATTTTTTTATCAGCATTAGTAGAAAAAGCAGAAGTTTTGCCTGAAAAGAACCGGTCGAAACATTTGTTTAACAAGGTAGGAGACCATATTACAGGTTCCTTTGAGATATTATTTAGTGCCATGTTGTTGAGAGCTCCATCAAAATCAATACCTCCGGTTGCCTCATATCCTCTGGATAATACATAACGAGTATTGTCAGCATGAATAATTCCAGTTATATCATTAACAGCGGTAAAATCAGATTGATCAGGTCCCTGCCGGGTGTCGGTATTGATGTTGATATCTGTTGAAGTAAAAAAAGTTAAGGTTTTTAATTCAATAAAATCAATTAAAGAAGATATGATTTGTTTTTGTTTATTATCTGTTTCCGCGTTCATTTGTATTCTGATTTTCTGAATTTTTTTCAATAACGATTCCACATCAAGATCGAGACTTGATATGGACGAGTTATATGTGTTTGCAAATAGTAATATCAGGTCTTCTAAATCATCATTAATTATATTTACCGGTAAATTGCTGTTTTCAGGAATGAAAGAAATTCCTATTGCCTGCAATAATTGATTTACATAAGATCTTTTATCAATGGTAGTGTCTAATAATGGCGGCGGTGGTGCTGAAAAGAAATGTTCTATATTTTGTTCTATTATGCCAACATTGCTATTTGGTGTTAACTTGCTGTTATCATTATTTGCAGCTGCATTGAGAACCGCATTAAAGTCAATTCCTCCTGTAGCTTCGTAGCTTCCGGATTGCAGATTTGCTTCTGCGGTTTCCAAAGGGATAATTTCATTGAGACTATTATCAGTTGGGGACTGGATTTGAGGATTTGATGATGGAGTATTTAAATCCATTCTGATTTGTATGTTTTTTGACTTAAATATAATATCCGTTTCAATTTCATCAATTAAAGTAAGAAGATCCCACTTTTGAGAATCATTAGGCGATGTTTCCAGTTGTTTTTTTATAATGTTGATTTTTTCTAATATGGAAGAAGATGTAACTGAATCCGGATTCTCAGAAGAAGTATCAGATACATTTGCCAATTGATTCTTTAGTTCCAGAATTTCTGCTCTTTTTGCATCGAAATCCAGAATACCTGAATCTAAAAGCATTATTCTGGCCAAAAATGATGGGAGAGAAAGAAGAATGTCCCGGGGAATTTTATCTTTCATCATAAAATCAAAATATGTTTTGGAAGAAAAATTTTCTCTTAAAGCCGGAGAAATTACAGTATAGGAAATATCGTGGTTTTTTAAAAGATTTGAAATCCCTGATGTATGAAAACCTCCGGTAATTAATACTGCATATTTTTGTTTTGAGAAATCCATTTCATTTAAAAGATTATTTACCATTGCTTCATCTCTTTGGAGGGC
>AMFJ01025355.1_pt1 | contig 20570 bp, 21 predicted proteins | sample 427208 | NCBI WGS metagenome assembly AMFJ01 (sample SAMN02954298, study PRJNA114691) | groundwater metagenome | biome: aquatic; feature: subsurface aquifer; material: sediment; isolation source: subsurface aquifer sediment | place: USA: Rifle, CO | collected 2008-08 | reverse complement strand
CCTTTAAGACAAGAATCTCAATATAATGTTAATAATGCATTTCAACGAAGTGAAGCGCTGCCGGAAGCGCCTGCCTGATCTAGGGCAATCAGACTCAACTTAAAAACATGAAGCAAAATTACTTATCACGCGCCTCACTTTTTTGTACCTTGGCATTTTTAATAGGCACTAATCCGAGTTTTAATTCGTATCCAATCGCTGAAGCAAATTTTGCAAGTGTGAGTAAAGAAGGAAAATTTTTAACATCATCTTCCACGGATTCTAAGCGAGAGATAACAGGCTTTTTAGTATGCATGATTTCAGCGACATCACTTTGGGTCATCTTCCGTTTTATTCTTGCTTTTTTTAATTTAATAGAAAGGTCAATTTGTAGTTTGGTCGCTTCATATATTGCACGTGCTTCTGGATCAGCAAGTACTTCTTTACGAAACTTGTTATTCCAGGGTACCGGTTTATATGTCATGGCTTTTTACCTCTTTCATACGTTTAATTGCCAAATCCAATTCTTTTTTCGGTGTGCTTTCCGTTTTTTTAATAAACACGTGCAAAACCACAATGGTGTTATTCGAAATAGTGCAAAACAATCCGCGAGCAATTCCAGCTTGACCCTTGGCGCGCATTTCAAACAGTCCTTTGCCCATGGCTCTTGTAAATGGCAGCCCCAAATCCGGGCCTTGTTCAAGCATTTTATCTCTGATGGCTTCAAACTTTGCTTTTATTGTTGGATGAAGCTTGCCTACAGCCTCTTTAACAGAGGTATTATAAAAATTAATCTTCCATTTCATCGCAATCATTTTCCCGATCTAAAAATAGGTTAACAAATTTATTAACTATTTGCAAGAATTGATTAAGCTTCTTATTCGATACTCGCGTCAAGCAGTTTCTCAGCGTAAGCACGTCATTGCATGATCTGTTACGAAAAATCAAAATAATCTTTCAAGCATCCGCCAAACTTCATCCGGCGGTAATGTTGTAAAACAAGGCGGTTTCACCGAATATAAAGGCGAAGGCTGATCTTGATACGCGCATTCGCGGCTTAAACAAGGTGCGCAGGAAAAATTTGCCCGTAAATGCGCTTGTGATTTACCTAAAGTACCCGTCAAGATAGGATTGGTAGGGCCGTATAATGAAACAGTGGGCACATCCAATGCAGCTGCCAAATGTCCAAGGCCCGTATCGACAGCAACAATGGCTTTTGCACCTGCAATTATTTTTGCAGCTGCTATTAAATTTAAACGCGGCAAGACTTCAGCTGAAGAACAATTTTTTGCAATGCGCTCTGCGCGTGCGCGCTCAGCATCGCTTCCCCACGGTAATTTTATTTTAAACCCTTTTTTATGCGCTATTTCAGTCAATTTTACCCAATATTCTTCCGGCCAATGTTTTGTTGCCCACGTGGTCCCGTGTAAAAACACGAGATAATCTTCGGATGTCTCATTAGCAAAAAAATGTTTCCGATCGACACCATAATCTGCAATATCAATTGGTAATGGGTAGCCAAGCGCTTGACTTAACAAACTACGCATCCGAATCACTGCATGTTGTTTAAATTCTACTGAATATTTTTTTTGATAAAAAAGTGCAGCCAATGATTCACGTGCAGAATGATAATCAAGTCCTCCGCGCACGCCTTTCGCTAATAAAGTAATCCATGCACTTTTCATGAGCCCTTGCGCATCAATAATTAAATCATAGTGAGTGTTTTTTAAAGCATCGCGTAATTCTTTCCATCCTTGATAAGTTTCTTTGGAAAATATTTTTTTTCGCCAGCGGCGTACCGCGACTTTAATCACGCGATCAACCAAAGGATGCCACGCTGGGATTTCTGCAAAATTTTCTTCAACGATCCAATCAAAACGAATGCCGGAGATCGCGCGTCCTGCATCAGTCAGTGCCGGCAATGTATGAATCACATCTCCCATGGAGGAAGTTTTCACGAGTAATACTCGCATTACGCCCCCTGCTCTGCTAATGCTTGCAATACTTTATCAGGCAATAATTCCCGCATACAATTCTGATGTTTTAAAGGACAGGTTCGTTGAAAACAGGGTTGACACGCTAAAGATAAACTTAACACACGTGCTTCTTTGTGTAAGGGAGGTGTAAAGGCAGCGCTGGTCGGACCATAGACTGCAATTAAAAGTTTACGCAGGGCAGCTGCAATATGCATTAAACCAGAATCATTACTGACAACTGCTGTCGCAAGTGATAATAAATCAACGGCTTCTTCCAGACGGGTTTTGCCGCTAAGATCAATGCAACGCTCTTTTGTGAGCTCCATAATACGTTTAGCAACCTCCTGATCTTTGGGCGAACCAAATAACCAAACCTGCCAACCCGCCTCTAATTTTTCATTCGCAACCGCCGCATAATATTCTTCCGGCCACCGTTTCGCAGGACCAAATTCAGCGCCTGGGCATAATGCCAGTATGGGTTTATCGGTATCTTGCAATTGATGCGCTAAAAGTGCCTTAGCGCGTGTTTCAAACGAGATATTTAATTCAGGCAGAGGATATTCAGCAGGTAATGTGCTTTCAGCCGGCAAACCCAGCGCCATCAATTGTTCGATCATCAAGGGATAGCGTTTTTTATCGAGTTTGCGCCAATCATTTAATAGACCATAGCGCATTTCACGTAACCAACCCGTGCGAATCGGAATGTTCGCCCACCAGGGAATTAAGGCTGATTTAAAAGAATTGGGCAACACGATGGCTTGTTGATAGCCTTTATCACGCAAATTTTTACCGATGCGGCGGCGCTCTTTCAACGCTAACTGCCCATGCGCGAGGGGCATGACAATCGCCTGATTGACTTCCGGCATACGCGCTAATAATGGCAAACTCCAGGAAGGTGCCAGTACATCGATGATTACATGAGGGTCACGCTGCTTTAATAATTTAAATAAGCTCTGTGCCATGACCATATCGCCGACCCAGGCTGGGCCCACGATGAAAATCTTATTTTTATTCGCCATCTTTTAACACAAACTCCGCCCCACAATAAGGGCAAATCACATGACCTGCTTCTTCAATCGGTAAATACACGCGCGGATGTGCATCCCAGACCCGCATTTCTTTGGTAGGACAAGACAACGGCAGATCAGCATGCGTGACCTCGTAACGCCGCTCTGTGCATGCTTCTGTGAGTGGTGCTTTTTGCATGAACTACCCTTCTAAAAATGGGCTTCATTGTACCTGATTTTATATCACAAAACAGCAGCCTTTCCTTTTTGCGAATGGGTATTTAAGATATTGATCACCCCTTGAAGCACATAATGAATTCTATCATTTTCAGGTTTTAACGCTTCCGTTTTGATGCGTTGAAAATAAGTCGATAGAGAAGAATCGGGATTTTCCGCTTTAACGATAAAGTTACCGAGATCTTGATAAATCATTGGATTTGATTGCCAAGTATTCATTCCATCACAAAAACCGTTAGGATATTGATAAAAACGGATGAATTGATCTTTGAACACAGGATCGTTTATCCAATCAAAACCCAACTCCCACTCAGGTGTACACCGAAAATGTGGTTTACCCGTTAACACCAAACTATCGAACGTGTTAGCACCTTCACGAATTTGCGGCCAGACGTTAGTGTTGGTGTAATTGTATAATCCATCAAATATCATTTTGGGTAATGGCCCTAACCAGACTAATAAAATTTGCCCTGGTTTTAGCGCTTCCATTTGTTGGCTGGTTTTAGGATCAGCAATATCTGCAACAGAGAAAATTTTCGATAAACCCAAGGCGTTAATTGCATTTTTCGCTTCTAGGGTGCCCGGCATTGTATATTTACCCCAATCATCCGTTTGCAAAAGCTGCATCAACGTATTTGCTTCTTTTGAATAATCATAAAATACAGCAATGACTAAAGGCTTATGAAATGAAGCAGGCCCATTAACCTGTGCATACCGTGCTGCGGTAATCATTTGCAAAATATTTCCTGGAAAACACCCCGGAGAACCCCTTTTATCACAAACATTTTCTTGAATGGTATAACCATACACCGGCATTACATTAAATTGTTGATTTTCCATTCCTTCGATTAACGGGGTAAGTGCAGGTTTTTGTTTTAATATAGCCTGACCTTGTGGATCATGCTGCAGATAATCTTTTGCCTCCAGAAGAGTTGCAACCGGCATGGTAAAAAATTTATTGTCACTATCATTTTGTTCGTACGGTAATTTTGGATCAGGATCATCCAAGACTGCCAATAAATTGGGTTGATCATAAAAGGGGGTGACAGAAGCAAACACCTCCGTATCAAGAAAGTTGGCGGGATTACTACAATCGAGAGGGCCCATGCCATGATCAATATCTACTCCATCTTCTGTTGCAAGACTACAACCAAAATCGTCTGTAGCGCCTGTGATACTTAACGCATCCAATTCATTAGTTTTATTTTTATGTCGATTAATAAATTCTTTTAACTTGATAAATTCAATATTATCTTTGCTATCGTAATAATCATCAGGGATATCTTGCGGCAAATTAAATAAAGTGGTGATCTTAGGCGTCGTTAGGTTCGCATAAACAAATTCAAATTTCCCTTTAAATCCCATATCACGTAAGCGGGTTGTGACTGCGGCGCTTGCTGCTTGATTACCATATCCTGGAGTATTATCAGCTGTAACTCTAATCACTTTTTGTGCCGCAAGAAATTCTTCCACCGTAGAATATTTCCCATGAGGCAAACTTCCTGAATAACAGGCACATAAAGAAAAATATAACCCCACCAAAGCACCCATGTTTTTTTTACTAAACATACCACCCCACGCGCGTTCTAATTATTAAGCAAGAAGCAATAATCGTATCCCTTCTTGAAGGGCAGTAGTATAACAAAAGCCCAAAAAAAAGTCTGCTTCCGTCGTTTTGGCGTATGAGTGGGGAATATCGCCAAGACGCGCCCCCTCAAACTGCAGTTTTGCGGGATGCTGGCCTGTTTGCTCAATGTAACGTATGAGATTCTGCAATGTTTCAGGCACCCCTGTTGCGATATTCAGAACACCCGTATAATCCGCCTGCAAAGCAAGCCAATTAGCCTTTGCGACATCTTTCACATAAATAAAATCGCGTGATTGTTCGCCATCCCCAAAAATAGTGATTGGTTTATTTTCTTGGTAGCACTGGATGAATTTAGAAATAACACCTGAATAAGGAGAATTGGGATCTTGGCGTTCCCCATATACATTAAAATAACGCAGCCCAATACTCTTTATTCCAAACAATCGAGCATACAAATCTGCATAACGTTCATTGTTTGTTTTTTCTAAAGCATACGGAGAAAGTGGTTCTGAAAGTAATGGCAGATCATCTCTGCAAGGCAGAGTATCAACTTTACCGTAAACTGCAGCACTCGATGCATAGACCAAACGGATAGCGCGCTTTGATTCACGGATCGCTTGCAATACATGCAAAAAACCTTGCGTATTCACTGCACATGAAGTCACAGGATCTTCTATCGATTTTGGCACGGAAGGTAGTGCTGCCAAATGTAAAACGGCATCTGCTTTTTTTATTTCGGCAGAAAGCTGTGAATAATCCAGCACATCTCCTGTCACAAGAGTGAGATTCGGGTGTGAAAGATTGAGATAGTCTGCTCGGCCTGAGACAAAATTATCGAAAACCGTTACAGCCAATTCCTGCTCTAATAAAAAATCTACCGTATGGGAGCCAATAAATCCTGCACCGCCCGTGACTAATATGCGCATCATAGAGGGCGGCGCTTCTTCTTTACTAAGGGAACCCAAGTGCGATATAAACTAATCGCGACATATAAAATTAAATATCCCATGGATAAAGAAACAAGAAAGTGGTTAGTTTTCGGATATACCCACAATAAACCCGCTGTGGCACCACCCCACACAAGCGTTGCAAGAAACATCGCAAATCGTAATTTATTGCTCTTGGTTAAATAATCAAGCCTTGAAGGATACACATATTTAACTGGAACAAAACTTAAAAGAGCTAAAAATAAAATAATCACAATATTGACACGAGGATCCATTTGCCAAAAAAATAAATAAAACACCACAATGTTCCAGTAACTCGGAAATCCCTTAAAAAAATGATCTTCTGTTTTTGCATCGACCTGACTAAATTGATAAGCCGATGAAAATGTGACGGCCGCAACGCCTAAAAAACGCCACGCCATCGGCACTAAAGGAATAGTCAATAAAAAAAAGGCCGGGATCATGACATAAGTAAAAAAATCAACGATATTATCCAGCAAAGCACCATCAATGTTTGGCACCGCTATTTTAATTTTAATCATGCGCGCAAACATGCCATCCATTGCATCAATTAAAATAGAAGCTCCCATCAACCAAAAAGCAATTAAAGGTTTCCCTTGATAAATTGCTAACAATGCAAGCACTCCAATATAAGCACCGCTTGCAGTAAACACATGAATCGACCAGCCAGCCGCACGATGCAACAGCGTTATATTTCTTTCCTTCAAGCCCGCGTCCTCTTTTTTTTGATCCAAAAAGCAGTAAGCAAAACGACGATACTCATCAATGCAGACAATAACGATCCTAATAACACCCCTAAGCGCACTTCTACTAAATAAGAAGGGTTGCCATTTTCAAATGCCAGCGTACCAAGAAACAAACTCATAGTAAAACCGATACCGCATAAGATTGCAATTCCATAAAATTCTAACCATGAAGTTTTTTCCGGCAGTTTTGCAAAGCCCAACTTGATCATGACCGCTGCAAAACTAAAAACACCCAGCTGCTTCCCAATAAAAAGTCCCCATACAATCCCAAGCGTCACCGTGTCGGTTAAAGTCGAAAATCCTACATGAGAAAATGACAATCCCGCATTGGCGAATGCAAACGCTGGCATCACAACATAAGCAACCCAAGGATGAAGAGCGCGCTCTAATTGCTCTAATAAGTTGGATGGCGATTTCAATGGAATAAAAAATGCAAGCAAAACACCCGCAACTGTTGCATGGATCCCGGTTTTTAAGACAATACCCCACAACAAAAATCCGACCAACAGATAAGGAAATAAACGGTCTACCTTAAAACGATTCATCAACGCCAAAACTAAAATAACAATTAACGCCAACAATAGAGAAAAATATAACAAAGCATGTCCATAAAACAGTGCAATAATCAGAATGGCACCAATATCATCAAAAATAGCCAATGCCATTAAAAACAATTTTAATCCTATGGGTACACGGCGGCCAAATAAAGAAAGGATTCCTAACGCAAAGACAATGTCTGTCGCAACTGGTATCGCCCAGCCTTTTAATAAGGCCGGATGATGAAAATTAATTGTGGTATAAATAAAAGCGGGCACTAACATACCGCCAAAGGCAGCAATCGCTGGCAAAGCCACTTGATTTCTTTCTGAAAGATGGCCTATCAGTAATTCTCGTTTCAACTCTAGGCCAATCAAAAGAAAAAAAAGCGGCATTAACCCTTCATTGACCCAAAAAAGAAGTGGTTCTTGAAGCAGCTGCCACCCCCCCAAATGCACCGAAACCGGCACATGTAAACTAGACTCATAAAAATGGGCAAAAGGAGAATTATCCAGAATAAGCGCAAGGAGCGCTGTAATAATCAAGATAATGCCACTTGTTGACTCTAATTTTAGAAATTCGCGTAATTGCCTTAGCCGCATCTTGTGTTTCTCTATTATTTGCAATAAATTCACATCAGTTAAATGTCAGGAGCATTGTAATGCATATAGTAAAAATGTCCGATCTAAAATTAAAGGAAAAACGCGTCCTTATTCGTGAAGATTTAAATGTACCCATTAAAAACGGGGTGATCACTAGCGATATTCGCATTCGGGCAGCCCTCTCGACCATTAAACTCGCATTAAAATCAGGCGCTAAGGTAATGATTATGTCGCATTTAGGCAGGCCTGAAGAAGGTTCTCATGATGAGCAGTTCTCGCTTGCTCCTGTCGCTGCCTCTTTATCCCAATTATTAAAAAGGGAAGTTCCTCTCATTAAAAACTGGACCCACGGTTTTTCGATGGCTAACAGAGATCTTGTTCTATTGGAAAACGTCCGCTTCAATACTGGTGAAATGGATAATAGCTCAGAACTCGCCCAAAAAATGGCAAGGCTCTGTGATGTGTTTGTCATGGATGCTTTTGCGACAGCACACCGAAGTGAAGCATCAACAGCCGGTATTATTCGGTATGCGCCCCTTGCCTGTGCAGGCCCTCTTCTACTGGCTGAACTTGAGGCGCTAACTGCCATTATGGATAAACCTAAAAAACCTGTCGTTGCGATTGTGGGCGGCTCTAAAGTATCGACAAAACTTAAATTACTCGATTCACTAGCACAAAAAGTTGATTATCTTATTGTAGGCGGCGGTATTGCGAATACCTTTATTGCTGCAGAAGGTTATATGGTTGGAAAATCTCTGTATGAACCCGATTTAATTGATGAAGCGGAACGCATGATGCTCTCTGCCAAAAAACGCGGCGCTGAAATCCCTATTCCAACTGACGTTATTGTCGGTGAAAAACTTTCTGAAGAATCCGAAAGCTCAGTCAGACTCGTCTCACAGATTGATGATTATGAAAAAATTTATGATATCGGCCCAGATACCATTAAACATTTGACCAGTATTATTAAAAAAGCAAAAACCATTCTTTGGAACGGGCCAGTAGGTGCTTTTGAAATTGAACAATTTTCAAAAGGCACGCGGGAAATTGCCAAAGCCATTGCTGAAAGTGCTGGGTTTTCAGTCGCGGGTGGGGGTGATACACTGGCCGCCATTGAAGCTTATCATTTGGCTGATGATATTAATTATATCTCGACCGGTGGTGGCGCGTTCTTGTCTTTTCTTGAAGGAAAACAGCTGCCCGCTATTGTCGCATTGGAAGAACGCGCAAAAAAAGATGAAAAAGTCACATAAATAAAACACATCACGAGAGGTATTACTTTGCGTCGCACCAAAATCGTCGTTACCCTTGGGCCATCCCTTGATGATCCAGACACTTTAAAACGAGTTATTTTAGCCGGTGCCAATGTTTTTCGCGCTAATTTTTCGCACGGCACCTATGACGCGCATCAGAAACGTATTCAGCAAGTACGCGCTTTTGCTGCAGAGTATCAAAAATCCATAGCAATCTTAGTGGATTTACAAGGCCCTAAAATTCGCATAGCCCGTTTTAAAAACAAAAAAATTCAGCTGAAAGAAGGGCAGACCTTCATTCTTGATACAGAACTTGGCAATGAAGAAGGAACAGAACAATCCGTCAGTCTTGATTATAAAGATCTACCCAACGATGTGCGCCCAGGCGATACACTTTTGCTTGATGATGGACGCATTGTCATGCAGGTTGAAAAAATTGAAACGCATCGCATTTATTGTAAAGTCATTGTTGAAGGCGAATTGTCTAACAATAAAGGCATTAACCGCTTGGGCGGCGGTTTATCTGCAGCCGCATTAACTGATAAAGATCGTGCTGATTTGATTGAAGCGGTACGATTGGATGCGGATTATATTGCAGTTTCCTTCCCCCGTAACGCAGCTGATATTGAAGAAGCACGCGATTTATTAAAAGCGGCCGGCGGCAAAGCGGGAATTATTGCTAAAATTGAACGCGCAGAAGCAGTCACTCACATTGAAGAAATTATTCATGCATCTGATGGTGTAATGGTAGCACGCGGTGATTTGGGTGTTGAGCTAGGGGATGCAGAATTACCGGGGGTACAAAAACATATTATTCAATCCGCCCGCTCACTCAATAAACCCGTGATCACTGCAACACAAATGCTAGAAACCATGACATATAACACGATTCCGACACGCGCTGAAGTATCCGATGTTGCAAATGCTGTATTAGATGGGACCGATGCTGTCATGCTCTCGCAAGAAACGGCCGTCGGTAAATATCCCGATAAAGCAGTGGCTGCGATGGACCGCATCTGTTTAAGTGCTGAAAAAAATCCGAGCGCAAAAATTTCTCGCCATCGCTTAGAAGTTCACTTTCAATACGTAGATGAAGCCATTGCGATGGCAACCATGTATACGGCCAATCATCTCGATATCAAAGCCATCATTGCATTAACTGAATCAGGCACTACACCGCTTTGGATGTCGCGCATTAAATCCAGTATTCCCATTTTTGGTTTAAGTCGCAACGTAGCGACCGAAAGGCGGATGGCACTTTATCGAGGTGTATACCCTATTCATTTTGATGCAACCCATATCGACCGCAGAACATTGAACCAAGCCGCAGCCGTTACACTGCAAAAATTGGGGATTTTAAAAGAAGGTGATCTTGTCATTATTACCAAAGGCGATTTAATGGGTGTTCATGGCAAAACTAATTCCATGAAAATTTTTACGGTAGGTAAAATGCCCGCATGAGCCGAGAAATCCCTTCACTGCCAAATTTTGAAGAACTTCAAACCGCCTTAACAAAAGCGAATGTTGCTTTTCATCCATCGCAAGTTCATGGTCTGCTTTGCGGTTATATTTCTGCTACTTCTGGCATGAAGACAATACATTTCTTGGAAAAAATTATTTTTGGTAAAAAAAAATCTCTTCCCTGCCGCGAATTACTCCAGCATATTTATGAAACGAGTTATCATCAAATGAGTGAGTTTTCATTTGAATTTAGTTTATTACTTCCGGATGATACTGCTGATATTAATAGCCGCACAGAAGCACTCGGATTATGGTGCCAAGGTTTTTTAACGGGGCTAGAGCGATCCAATATTTCCATTCGAAAACAAGAAAAAAGCGAACTAGCTGATACACTGAATGATATTGTAGAAATTGCAAAAGTCAGTTATGGCGATATTGTTGATAACGAAGATGATGAAACAGCCTATTTTGAACTGGTAGAATATGTACGCCTGGGTGCTTTAATGATTTTTCAAGAATTGAAAAGAGTAGAACCAGAACCCAGCAACCATGACAATGATCACCTGCACTAACGGAGATGCCTATGCTAAAAATGACTGAATTTGCCCGCCGCCGGAAAGAACTGATGCAACACGTAGGGCCAAGAGGCGTCGTCATTTTAACAGCAGCCAAAAGTGCCATCCGCAATCATTATCATGAATATCCTTACCGGCAAAATAGTGATTTTTATTATTTGACGGGTTTTAATGAACCTGATGCTGTTTTAGTGTTAGCACCCAAACATCAAGAGGGTGAATTTATTTTATTTAACCGAGTACGTGACCGCGAAAAAGAAATTTGGGATGGTTATCGTGTGGGACAGACAGGTGCATGCACTCAGTATGGTGCTGATCTTGCTTTTCCCATCCATGACCTTGAAAAAAAATTACCTGAACTTCTAGAAGGCCGCGAAGAAATTCATTGTCCTTTGGGCGCTGATCGAGCATTTGATCAGATTATTCTAAACGCAGTCGGCACTTTACGCGGAAGAATTCGAAGCGGGGTACAATCACCGCTCGCATTCAAAGACATAGAACCGACACTACATGAAATGCGTTTACTAAAAAGTACCGCTGAAATTTCTGCCATGCGCCGCGCTGCTGAAATCACCGCAGACGCACACAAACGTGCCATGCAATTTTGCAAACCCGGCATGAATGAATTACAACTCGAAGCCGAAATAACCTATGAATTTCAGCGGCAAGGTGCGCGTTTTCATGCTTATACGCCCATCATTGGCAGCGGAAAAAATACTTGTATTTTGCATTACATACAAAACGACTGCACGATTCAAAATGGTGATTTAGTATTGGTTGATGCAGGATGTGAATATGAATCTTACGCATCCGATGTGACACGTACATTTCCGGCAAACGGCCGTTTTACCGATGAACAACGTGCGATTTATTCGATTGTGCTTCAGGCGCAGTTGGCGGGCATTAAAGCCGTAAAACCCGATATGCCTTGGCAGCACATCGAAGACATTACTGTCAATATTATTACGGAAGGATTAAGAGATGTTGGTTTACTAAAAGGGAAATTGGATGATTTAATCGAGCAAAAAGCCTATCTCCCTTTTTATATGCACCGCTCCGGCCATTGGTTAGGATTAGATACGCATGATGCCGGCCGTTATAAAATCAATGATCAATGGCGGAAATTGGAAAAAGGCATGGTAAGAACGATTGAACCCGGCATTTATATTTCGGCTGATATTCCTCATGTCCCTAAAAAGTGGCATAACATTGGCATTCGTATTGAAGACGATGTACTGGTCACTGACAAAGGTCCTGATGTATTAAGTGAGAAAGCACCGAAAACCATCAAAGACATTGAAGCAATCATGGCAAAATAATGCAGTATGATATCGTCATTGTGGGCGGTGGCATGGTAGGAGCAGCTTTGGCCTGCAGCTTACAAAATAAAACACTGCGTATCGCATTAATGGATAACGCATTAAACCACACTGAAGATAAACGGTTGATCGCTTTAAATCACAGCAGTTATGTATTGCTTAAAAATATCGGCATTTGGCCGTCACTAAAACCCTATGCTTTTGCCATTCAAAAAGTACATGTTTCTCATCGCGGTCATTTTGGTACAACTTCTTTAAGTGCAAAAGAACTAAATAAAGAAACCTTGGGTTATGTGGTGCCTGCAAAAGAAATTACTGCTGCGCTCTACGCGCGCATTGCGGAAACAAAAAATATTGAGTTATTTCGTCCGGCAACTTTGTTGAAACTGACTGCTTATCCCGATGACACTGATCTCACTTTCACACATGAAACATTTGAAAAAAACATAACAACAAAATGGTTAATCGGTGCTGATGGCACGCATTCCAGCGTACGTGAAATGTTATCGATTGAAACTGACACTTTCGATTATCATCAAAGCGCCCTCGTCACCATCACTGAATTACAAAGGCATCACTCACACACCGCCTATGAGCGTTTTTTAACAGAAGGTGCAATTGCTATGCTGCCACTCACTGAACATTCTGTGGCAACCATTTGGACGGATCATGAGAAAACCATCGAACAATTACAGGCACTTTCTGATCGAGAATTTTTACATGCATTACAAACTCAGTTTGGTTATCGTTTAGGACGATTAAAAGCCATTAAAACCCGTTTTGTTTATCCCTTAAAACGCGTGATGGCTAAAGAACAAATAAAACAACGAAATATTTTAGTGGGTAACGCTGCTCATACCATCCATCCTATTGCCGCTCAAGGATTGAATGTAGCGCTCTATGAAATAGCTGTATTGGCAGATCACTTTAATAAAATACCAATGGATGTTCTATTTCCTGCTGATTTTTTATCGTTCCTCAAAAATATCAACTTATCCCATTATTTGAGCGGATTATTTTCTACCGATTTTTTTCCGATCAATCAAATGCGTCAAGTCGGTCTCATCGGATTTGATCTTTGTGTTACCGCAAAACGTTCGTTTGTCAAAGAAATATTTGGTAAAGCATCATCCCGCACACCTTCTTTGTTAAAAGAAACATCTTGAGCAACCGCGCAAGATACCGAGCTAATCTTTAATGCACTCAATGCATCAAACGTACTGCTTCGCTTGTGTTTATTTTTTTGAGACACAGAATCTTCACGTGAGTTAGGTTCTTGTATGGCATTTTCAACTTTTCGCACAAAAAAATCACGGCAGCGAGACAAGCAATAGGTCAAACCACGTGCCAAAGGATAACGAATATGTTCGCGCAAAAATCCAGCTACTTTTGCATGCAAAGTCACAATACCTCTAGCAATTTTGGTAAACGGATTTTCATTTAACGAAAATACATGTTTCATTAAAAATCCAAGCGGCCTTAATACAGTGGCCGCCAAAAACAATCCCAACGCGACGATGGCCACTGGTACCTCAAGCGATACACATCGAGCCGCAACCGATACGAAAGAATGTAAAAGGGATTTAACCGTTGTCCATATAACCTTAGCCGCCTTTACCCATAAATTAAGTGATTCCAATCCATATTGATAAAAGGGTTTCAAATTTTTTGAGAGTAAATCTTTAGGCGCTTTACCCGTCACCGCACTCATAATCAAAGTCGGGAGTGTTACAAAAATAGCAGGGATCAAACCTACTCCCATTTTTATAACTGCTGGAATAGTTTTTAAAAGAGCCATTGAATACTGATGGCGGCGTTTAGGCAGAATTTTTTTAACACCTAAATTTTTTAAAGTCTTAAAAGTCCCATCTTCATCTTTATATATTTCCCACAATGAACAATTATGCGCTAATAATTCTTGAAAATGTTCGCGTACCGCCATGTAAGAAACAGATTTCATTATTTTATTTTTATATTCATCTGAAGATTGATGTACGCGCACAAAAAATTGCAATATAGAAAAGCTTTTACTGTTTTTTCTTAGTTGATGCCCATCGATATCAATTAACTGGCCCGACTCTACTTGTCCTAAAATACCATATACTTTTAAGAGAATCAGAGAAGCCGCTTTGCTGACACCCAATGTTTGGACCAAGCTTACGTTAAAATGCGGATGAGCGATTTTACCCCAGGGTACAAAAGTTACTTTCCCTAATGTTTCACCTACAATATGAGAAGCATGCTCAAGGCCACCAACACCATAAGCTGCGGCTAAAAGTTCAACTGATATTTTTAAAAATCCGCTTGCGATACTTCTGCAAGTTTCAACTGCGGTTTTCCCTTGCAGCGAACCTGATACGGTGGGAAATAATTCCGTGATATATTCTGATAATAAGGCCGCATCTGGCTGCAAACAGGGATTTTTCAGCAAGAGTTCTGCGATATTGAAAAGAATTTTTGCGACCAAAGAACCGACCAATCCTTTTTCGAAAGTACCCTCAGCACAAGTAAACCATTCCCCTGCTTCTCTTACCGCATTAATTGCCTGCTGCAAGTTCCCTGCTGTAATTTGAACATGCCCAACCGTATTTAAAAAAGCATTCAATCCTGTATATTTTGCAAGATTTGCTTCAATAACAAAAATAGCTGAAGTCAGTTTTTCTAAAAAAACAGTTGACCCTGCAAAAACGGGTAGCGCTAATTGAATAAATGGCAAAGAGAAAAAAAACATAGAACAAATAGGACGCTTTGCCATTAAATCTCTATCCATAAATAAAGAAAATTCATAGAAAAAATTTAATGCTGCTGATAAAAGATCGTCTTCTTTGAAAAATAATACCGGATTTTGCAGTGGAGCATATTTAAAAAGATGCGTTTCCTCTGATTTTTTTTCTTCTGGCTGCTTAAATTCTTTAGGTGCGTCATTGATCGCATTGAGCTCATTGAGTGCATTACTCAAATCGTTATCTAATTTCTCTTTAAACCCAAATTGTAATTGCAATGAACGAAAGTAACGCGCAAATTCACGTGAAGTCAATTCTAGTTCTGTTTCTGGATCAATTTTTTCTGGAACAAGAAATTCTTTTACTGAATGAAACAAATGATTTTTTTTATTTTTTCTAACATCACGAGCCAAAGTCTGTATGTTCTTTTTTGTTTTTTGATAATGATTTCGTGCGTTCTTAATGGTTGACATGCCAACCTGATCAACACAATCAAAACAATTATTCGTTGCTGAAATCGCCTCACCCAAGCATGCTCCCAGCAATAATTCTTTTTGCTTCTTTGGATTATTGGCATACACAGCGCTACTTAAAACATCGCTCTTATCATCTTCATCTATTAACCATAATTGCGATTTGGTTACAGGCTGCCATTGTTGATAGATGTATTCCTGAATCGCATAATCCGCTTCAGTATGAATATTTGAATTCGATATATTTTCAAAAGGAGCAGGCATGCTCTGTCCAGAAAGACCGATTTTTCCTTGATGCACATGAAATTGATCGTTAATCTGGCGGAACAAAGAACGCTGCCATGTTTCAAGGGTCTTATTACGCTGGTACTGACTTTCCACATTGACCAGTGTTAATTGTTCTTCTAAAGTTTCTACTTGTCGCTTAATCATTCCTAATTCTTTCAATTCAGAAAAATATATATCTGATAGGTATTTTTCATTATTTTTTTTATCATCGCATAATTGAATGACGATTGTTGCAAAATCAGAAATTTTCTTTTTTACATTAAGAACAATACGTTGATAATTTTCTGAAAAATCGCTCGCAGTGGTATTAAATAACGTATCAATTTCTTGAACTGCCCTGATTTTTTGTAGACTAATCCAGCATACATGCATATCTGCGCGTTTATTTGAACTAAAATCTACATGAGTCACACCCAGTGCAATACCGACTCTTTTTCGCCAACTTGCTTCTTGATCGACAGTCCGGCTTTTATCATGAATTAAATCAAAGATCCGTTTTCCATAAATATTAATTAATTTGTTTGATAAAATTTGGTTATCCGGCAAAAGCCCCATATCAGCAACAAATTGAAATTTTTGACGCGTGTGTTCATCCGGAACTAATACCGAATTATTTTCAGCAGACATTTGACTACGATATCCAAAAAACCAATGAAAATGACCATCCTCATCAGCATGATCAGGATGGATAGTGTTTTCATTAATTTCACGAATGATAATAGATTGGTTTTTTTCTCTCGCAAAACCAAAATTCTTTGGCATTGCCATGATGCGTCTCCTCAAACACTCATGTTATTTTTATTATTTTTTTGGTATATTTTTTAATAATTTTGTTTTTATCTATCATTAGTGTACGGACTTAAAATTAAGAAATACTTAACCGAAGAAGCAACATGGACTCACTCAAAAAGAACGTGTATTATTCTTAAATTACTCTTAAGAAAAGAAGGTCTCTTAAAATGAGCAACAATATTATGCAAGTCACTGATACTACATTTGAAAACGACGTGATTGACTCAAAAACCCCTGTGCTTGTTGATTTCTGGGCCCAATGGTGCGGGCCTTGTAAAGCCATCGCCCCCATCCTTGATGACATAGCCCAGAAATACCAAGGAAAAATCAAAATCGCCAAACTTGATGTAGATCACAATCCTGCCACCCCCCCTAAGTTTGGGGTACGCGGCATTCCTACGCTCATCCTTTTTAAAGACGGCCAAGTAAAGGCAACCCAGGTGGGGTTATTATCCAAAAACGACTTAATGAGCTTTATTGAGACCCATGTATAAAAAACATTGCCCGACCCATACTGATGGACGGGCAATATAAAAAAGTAGCTATTTATTTTATTTAATGTTATTTTTAATGGCGTAGATAACCTCGTTTTAGAGCCTATCGAAAAAGTTTTAAAAAAAACCACTGCTGTCATTAAATAATAAATCCTTGCGATGATCAAAGCGCTAACAATATCTAGCAGCCATGATACAAAGTATAAGATTCGTTGTTTTTACAGCGCTCTCAAAAAAGCTCGCTACTGTGTGCTTTTGAACAAAGAGAAGGACTTATCATCTATCAACAAATCACATTTAACCTGTCTATAAAATACAATGGATAAACAACTATTATGAATCTCACAGAACTTAAGAAAAAAAGCGCAGCCGAGTTAATTCAATTATCTGATGAATACGGCCTGGAAAACATGGCCAGATCCCGCAAACAAGATATTATTTTTGCCATTTTAAAAGCACACGCCAAACGAGGAGAAGATATCTATGGCGATGGTGTTCTGGAAATTCTCCAGGATGGTTTTGGTTTTTTACGCTCTGCAGAAGGCTCCTATCTTGCAGGACCCGATGATATTTATGTATCCCCCAGTCAAATCCGGCGTTTTAATTTACGTACCGGCGACACGATTTCTGGAAAAATTCGGCCTCCTAAAGAAGGAGAACGTTATTTTGCACTACTTAAAGTGGACCATATTAATTTTGATGCGCCAGAAAATGCGAAAAACAAAGTGTTATTTGAAAACCTTACCCCCCTATTTGCGAATGAACGTCTTAAAATGGAATGCGGTAATGGCAGCACCGAAGATATTACTGCACGCATCATTGATCTAGCGTCGCCGATTGGTAAGGGCCAACGCGGTTTAATTGTATCTCCGCCAAAAGCCGGTAAGACAATGATGCTGCAAAATATTGCTCATTCCATCGCACAAAACCACCCTGAATGTTATCTGATGGTCTTACTGATTGATGAACGTCCTGAAGAAGTCACGGAAATGACTCGTTCAGTACGCGGTGAAGTGATTGCAAGCACCTTTGATGAACCTGCGAATCGTCACGTACAAGTGGCTGAAATGGTCATCGAAAAAGCGAAACGCTTAGTTGAACATAAACGTGATGTCGTCATCTTGCTTGATTCCATTACCCGTTTAGCACGTGCATACAATACGGTTGTGCCTGCTTCCGGAAAAGTATTAACCGGTGGTGTCGATGCCAATGCATTGCAACGTCCAAAACGTTTCTTTGGTGCTGCACGTAACATTGAAGAAGGCGGCAGTTTAACGATTATTGCAACATCACTTGTTGAAACCGGTTCTAAAATGGATGATGTCATTTACGAAGAATTCAAAGGCACAGGCAATATGGAAATCCATCTTGACCGCCGTATTTCTGAGCGTCGTATTTATCCTGCCATCAACATTAATAAATCCGGCACGCGCCGCGAAGAATTGCTCACGAAGCCCGATGAAATCCAAAAAATGTGGATCCTGCGTAAACTACTACAGCCCATGGATGAACTTGCATCCATCGAATTTATTATTGACCGCTTAAAAGCCACCAAAACAAATGAAGACTTTTTTGATTCGATGAAGCGGTAGAAAAATCAGCCTTCCCTTACCGGGGAAGGCGTTCTCAGCCTCTCTGTATAAAGCACTTAACCCACACTTTCAATCGCACCCCTTAAATATTGCATTATTTGCAATATTGCAAATAATGGTATATCATGGATAAAAATTGGGATATTAAATTTTCAACTAAGGCAGCTAAACAAGTATCTTATTTGGATGAACGGATACTTCTTGTTTTACAAGTGCTCGTTGATAATTTACGAACTAAAGGACCAACGCCTGGAAAAAACTGGCAGAACTATGGCAAATTACACGTCAAAAAAAATGAAGATAAAAGACATTGCCATCTCATCAAGGGTAGTCCAACTTATGTTTGTTGTTGGAAAGTCAATAAATCTTTAAAATGTATCGAGGTATATTATGTCGGCACCCATGAAAAAGCCCCCTATTAACCAAGCTAACGACATTATTCTGATACGTCATGCCGGAGTTGTATATCAATTTCCAAAAAAAATTGCAGCAAAATATCGTGTGTCTGGTCAATCGGTTAATGCTGCCTCTATCTTTGTTAATATCAACAAAAAGTATACGAAACCTGGCGCTTTGCTTCGAGGAATTCGCGCACGCGAAAACTTAACACAAATAGAAATGGCAAAACACATTAAAGTTACTCAGTCCGATATTTCCCAAATGGAAAATGGCACCCGCAAAATTGGACGAACTATCGCTAAGCGAATTCAAAAATTATTTGATGTTGACTATCGATCTTTTCTTGAATAAAAGACCCTAGAACTAAAAATTGGAACCTATTAAAATGCATTATTGGCTATTCAAATCTGAGCCCGAAACATTTAGCATTGATACATTAAAAAGCCGCCCTAAACAAACAGAACACTGGGACGGCGTGCGTAATTATCAAGTACGTAATATGTTGCGGGATGAAATTAAAATAAGCGATCAAGCTTTTTTTTATCATTCCAATTGTGAACCGCCTGGCATTGTAGGGATAATAGAAATTGTAAAAGCAGGTTATCCCGATTTTACAGCATTTGATCCAGAATCAAAATATTACGATCCCCGTTCATCGGAGGATAATCCACGCTGGTTTATGGTGGATGTGCGCTTCATTAAAAAATTTAAAAAAACGATTACTTTACGTGAATTAAAAAATCACCCGCTGCTAGAAAAAATGGCCGTGACACGTCCGGGTAATCGTCTCTCGATCACACCCGTTACGCAAGAAGAATGGAATATCGTCTTAAAGATAGCGATTGAATAACTTTTGTTAAGACACATCGGCCGCATGTGAGGCATCATCCCGAATGCTAAGTTTTGTAAAAAATTTAATCAACTTGTTTCCTAAACTCCGCCTTTTATTCGCTGGATGTTATAAAATAGAAACATAGGTAGTTTTAAAGGAGTGACTCAGCATGCAAAACCATAAAACACAAATGAGCGAAGGATTAGCGAAATTGCTAGCAGATACGTATACTCTTTACCTGAAAACCCAAAATTTTCACTGGCATGTGACGGGCCCTCATTTTCATTCCCTTCATAAGATGTTTGAGGAAGAATATATCGAATTAGCAAATGCTGTAGATGAAATTGCTGAACGTATCCGCGCCCTTGGTGCCCCAGCCCCCGCTTCATTTGGAGAATTTTTAAAATTGACTTCTATTAAAGAAGAAACTGCCAAACCATCAGCGATAGAGATGGTAAAAAAATTATTGCACGACCATGAAACCGTCATTAAACACATCGAATCTTTAATGCCTCTTGCTCAAAAAGTAGAGGATGAGGCCACTTTAGATTTGCTCATTACTCGCAGTGAAATACACCAAAAAACCGCGTGGATGTTACGCAGTTCTTGTTAATTCGTGTTGCACATTCTCAACAATAGCTTACGTGCCGCGCTTTATGCGACGTTGTTGCAGATTTTCTCTCTCAGCCGCCTACGTACCGCGCTTTATGCGCGGTATCTACCGTCTTT
>AMFJ01034721.1_pt1 | contig 20593 bp, 19 predicted proteins | sample 427208 | NCBI WGS metagenome assembly AMFJ01 (sample SAMN02954298, study PRJNA114691) | groundwater metagenome | biome: aquatic; feature: subsurface aquifer; material: sediment; isolation source: subsurface aquifer sediment | place: USA: Rifle, CO | collected 2008-08 | reverse complement strand
TTGAATATCCTTGTAATTAAAAACATCAGAAGCAATCTTTCGGTTTATAACTTAGCTTAATAATACATTAAAATTTACTTTTGACTTAGTAAAATCTGGTTATATAAGGTTAATAATTGTTCCTTGCTCTCTTCAAATGTCAGTTGTTCCCTTAATTTTTTATTAACTTTCTGCATTAAATGTTCGTCAATTTCTTGAAACCTCTGAAAAGCACATGAAGAATCATTAACAATAATTCCATTTACTCCATTCACAATAAGTTCATAATTTGCAGGAAGGTCTGAAACAAAGCAAATACAATTTGCACAAATAGCTTCCATTAATGAAACAGACACAGCATCATTTTCAGGAATTGAAACAAATATTTTAGATTTTTTCATAAAATTTCTATTTTCTACTGAATTTATAAAACCTAGAAATTTTACTTTATTTATTATTCCAAAGGAGTTAACCATTTCTTTATACAAAGGAGTATTTACCGGGTCTTCCACTCCGGAGATATAAAGGTGCCAATCCGGAAATTTCTTTTGAAATTCATAAAAAGATACTATTATTTTATCTATGTTATAACGGCTTAAGTGTCCTCTGGATGAGTAAATTATATTTTCTTTACAGTTATCCCTGCTTAAACTTTCACTGTCCTGTATTCCAAAAAATATTTTTTTAATTATTTTTTTTCCTGAAATTATTTTATTAATCTCGTAAATAGAATGTGAGGCATCGCATGTAATTGCTGAGGCTGTATTTAAAACGTTAGCAACACTCATTTTCCATAACCTGCTTTCATATGGTCCCTTCATGATATCACTACCCCAAACTGTTGCAATCATCGGCGTAGAAACTGGTCTAAAAAAATTCGCAATTGATTTGTAATGGTCTATATAATGAAAATGAATCAAATCCGGTTTCCATTGTTTAATTATTTTTCTTATTTGAAAGGCGAAAAGAAAATAATTCTTTGATAGAATGTTAACATTAGACATTTGAGTTTTAGCTAAATCACTGGCCGGTGAAATCCATTTAACATCAAACTCATCTGAAATCATATCATATAACTTTGATTCGTGAGAACCTGTATCAGGTGAAAGCGGGGCAACAACTAAAACTTTCTTATTTTCTTTCATATTGCAGTTGAAAAAACCATTTTTATACAGCTCTGATAAAATGGCAAGGATTACCGGCATAAATTCCGGGAATGATAATATCTTTTGTGACAACTGATCCTGCACCAATTACAACATTATCCGTTATAGAAACCGGCATTATCGTTGAATTTGTTCCAATAGAAACATCTTTTCCAACTATTGTTTTTTTCCATAAAGACTTATCTCTGTTAGCGGGTCTTCCAATTTTAAAAGCATCATTAATAAACATAACACCGTGAGAAACAAAACAATTATCACCTAATTCAACTAATTCACAAATAAATGAATGAGATTGAATTCGGCAATTATTTCCTATTGTAACATTTTTTTGAATTTCAACAAATGGACCAATGAAACAATTATCACCTATAGTACATTCATATAAATTGACAGGATTAATAATTTTAACATTTTTTCCGAATTTTACATTTTTAATGCCAATAAGATCAATTAAAGGAACATTATTCATAAGCAATCACCGGACAATATTGCTGTGACTTGCCTGGCATGTGCACTGTCAGTTATACATTTTGTGCCATTTAATATACAATCTACAAAGTGTGAGATTTCCTGTTTGAGTGGTTCCTGGAAATCAACTTTCGGAAAAAGTAAATCTCCATCGCGGTAATTAAATTTAAGGATTGCATCATTGTCAAAATCCATGTGCTCACCCAGAACAGCCTTTCGGTCAATACCTTTATCATATATGGCAATTTTATCCTCAGCTATATCATCATATACCGCCATTTTTTTTGATCCTACAACTGTTAAGCAACGAACTCTTTTTGGTGCCAGCCAGCTTACGTGAATATTAGCCATTAATTTATTTGGATATTTAATATTCATAAAAACCACATCATGAATATTATTCTGGATATAATCCATGCCATGAATACAAACTGAAATGGGATGCAAACCATTAAGCAAAAATTGAATGATGCTTACATCATGAGGTGCAAAATTCCACAATGCATCAATATCTGAACGAATACGCCCAAGATTCAAACGCTCGCTGTGTATGTATCTAATTTCCCCTAAATCACCATTATCCACGAGTTTTTTTAAATATATGACTGCCGAATTATATAAAAAAGTGTGTCCTGCCATTAAAACAAGATTATGTTTTTTGGCAACTTCATCCAAGCTGTCAATTTCTTTCACGGTCATTGCCAAAGGCTTTTCTACCAGACAATGTTTGCCTGAAAGCAGGCATTTTAAAGCAATATCAAAATGCGTGCATGCCGGGGTTGATATCACAACGGCTTTTATTGAATCATCATTCAATATGGCCTCCATATTGTCAGTTGTTTTTATCGCAGGATATAGTTTTCTTACAAATTCTCTTCTATCAGCTGAGGAATCAACAACCGTTTTCACACAACAATTTGAGTTTACAACAAGATTTCTCAGAATATTCGGCCCCCAATATCCACAACCGATTTGTGCAATTTTAATCATAATACTTTAAACCATTCTCAATTTTTTAAGAATAAAACTCTCTAATCTTTTCAGAAATAAATTCTATTTCATTTATTTTTAACTCTGGAAACATTGGTAAGGATAATATTTCATTCTGGAATTTATTTATTACCGGAAAATCTTCTGGAATATGACCTAAATATTTATAGGCTTCCAAAAATGGTAATGCTTTGGGATAGTGAATCCCTGTTTCAATATTGTTTCTTTTCAAGTACTCAATTAAAGCTTCTCGTTCAGGACATCTAATAACATAAAGATGAAATACATGAGTACTTCCTTCTCTTATTTTAGGAATAGTTATATATTCAATTCCTTTTAAACAATCATTATAATATCTTGCATTCTCAATACGTTTATTTGTCCAAGCTCCGATATATTTCAACTTAATCGATAATATTGCTGCTTGAAGACCATCCATTCGACTATTAATTCCTTCAATTTTATGATCATGCTTTTTTAAAGAACCGTGATTGGCATACATTCTCGCTTGGCAGGCTAAGTCATCGTTATTGGTAATAATTGCCCCTGCATCTCCAAAAGCTCCAATATTTTTTCCCGGATAGAAACTAAAAGTACCAAAATCCCCAAAGGTTCCTACTCTTGAATCATTGTATTCTGCAAAATGTGCCTGAGCACAATCTTCGATAAGATACAAATTGTATTTTTGGCACAGCTGTTTGATTTTTAACATTTCTGCGGGATGTCCATATAAATGAACTGGAATAATCGCCTTCGTTCTTTCAGATATTTTCTTTTCAATTTTTGATGCATCTATAGAATAAAAATCAGGCTCTATATCAATAAAAACAGGAGTAGCTCCTGTCTGAGTTATTGTTTCCGAAGTTGATATCCAACTTGATGAAGTTGTAATAACATCGTCACCGGATTTTATACCCAATGATTTTAAACAAATATAAATAGCATCAGTTCCATTGCCACAGCTTATACAATGCTTAACTCCATAAGAAATAGCATATTTTTGTTCAAATTCCTGCACATATTTTCCGCGAATAAATGCACAGTTATTAATTACAGACTGAATACCTGTATCAATTTCATCCTTAATATTGAGATATTGTAGATATAGATTATTAAAAGGGATATCCATTGTTATTTTCGATTGTTTAAGTTTGATATATAAAATTAAAACTGATTAACAATATTTCAATTGTTGTAAATATTCATAATTTTATCAACAAAGTTTTTAGCCATTTCATAATTACCTTTCAAAGTAAAATGAATATTGTCAGAAATGTGAATCCCTTGGTTTTTTTGTAATAATCTTGCATTATCTATAAGAAGTATTTGTTCTTCAATGCTAACCTTCCGAATGATTTCATTCAGATAATCAATTTCATGATTAGCCTGCCCGTCATAATGAAAAGTAGATAAAATCAGATGCATTCCATATCCCTTACATATTTTGGCCACAACAGTTAAATTACCTCCATATATTCTTTCTGCCATTTCTTCATTGAAGATATTTCTGTTGCCTTTTTCATAGACTTCCGTTTTAAAAGCAATGTATGAGGATAGACGTTCTGGAAAAAACCTTTTTAGAATAAATTTTCGAATAATTAAATAGAAATAACTTTTTTCAAAAAATTGGGGAATGAAATCAAAAATAAGAATTCGATCATATTCCATGTCTTTATATAAATGTGAATAATCATTAGATATCGTATCCGAATCATATCTAAAAAAAGGAGCATCATTGACTGCCCCGTAAAATGTTATTATATCCGGTTTCAGTCTTATTAGATTAATCACTAATAATACAAGTGAATCTAATGAATTATAGTTTGTCACTCCTGCATTTACAACTTCAAATTTTCTTTTTTCTCCATAAATAGCATTAAGTTTTTTTTCCATCAGAGCAGAATAGGTTTCTTCCATTTTTACTTCTGAATTCCAAGTTGTACTCCCCCCCAGATTGATAATTCTGATTACATCTTTCTCTTTTACAAGATTAATCTCAGGATTTTTAAGATTAAATTGATTTATAAATACATTATCTTTTGAATATCCTTTACGGGGAACAAATGGAAGATATGGATGAGGAATCAGCAGGTATTTATTTTCATTATAATACAAATCGACAAGATTTAAATATGATAATTTTTTGTTATTATTATCAATTTTTCTTACATACAGATAAAATCGCGAAATCGATTCCATAAGAAGTAAAAAAATAAAAAAACCAATAAAACATGCAGTAATTCTAAAAATATTCTGTTTTTGTCGATTAATCAATTTCATATAAGCTCTATTATTCGTTCCATTTTCTTTATCTGTTCTTTTCTATGAAATTGCTTCAATTCTTGTATTTTAAAATTTAAACATTTTTTTTTCTTCCAATCATCATATGCCTTCAATATCACTTTCTTTATTTCCTCAATATTATTTACATCTGCTATGTACCCGGCATTAATTTCATTAATAAGTTTGGCTGCTACTCCATTTTTATCAACAAGGGCAAGAATTGGTCTGAGAGTTGCTATATAATCAAAAAATTTTGTAAAATATGCATTCTTTTCTATTGAAGGAATTATCAACAGTAATAAAGAGCAATATTGCCTGAAAGTATGAATATTTCTATAGGAAAGATTTTTCGATATCAATTGGCATTTATCTTTTAATCCTTCAGGAACCAGTATATTAGGAACTCCGATTTTTCCAACGAAAAATATTTGTATTTCAGGAATTAAATTTTTACGTACTAATTCAGATAAGGCTTTCAAAAAATTATCCGGTTTTCTTTCACCATAAAAAGAACCGGTATAAATTATTCTGAACTTTTTTGGCTCATATTTTGGGTACTTAACATCCATATCATAGCCATTTAAAATTTCCTCAAATTTAACATTGGGATTATGACATAATTTTTTAAAGTTCGAGATGATTGGTTCCGAAACGGATGTTATAGCATCACTTCTTTCAAAAACCTTTTTTTCTACGGCAGAATTATATTTTTGTTCTTTTTCCTGCGTTATGTATGGATTGAGACTCATTTCATCCCGCATATCAGCAATCCATTTTGTTAAAGGAAATTTTTCTTTAATGTAATAAGCTAATTCATGCGCTTCTGCTGGAGCATATGAAGATATTATAATATCAAATGAAACTGACTTGGATATCTCCATTATTTTACTCAATGAGCGTTTCATCCATTTTTTATTTTCATCCCCGACAATAAACCTGTTATATATTTTTATTATTAGCCTGATTGGCAGGATAAACTTACCGAAATTTCTAATTCTTCTAAGTTTTAATATATGTCTTTTAATCCTTATTATATTAACATTGTATAATGGATTTTTATATTCGTTGAATTCATCTGTGGTTAAAACAAATATATTAAATTTATCCTTATCCAGGTATTTTGCAAAACTTTCCATTCTAAGCGTAGCAACACTTTCCACAGGCGGAAAATATGTTGTAATTATAAGAATATTTTTCTTCACCTTTGATAAATTCTCATAATATTTCCGGGCGTACCAGGCAATACTAACTCCAACAAATCTAAAAACCATCTGGGATATTTTTTTATAAGGTATAATGAATGAGCCTTTTTTAAATAAAATATTTTAAAAATTGAAAATTCATATTTAAGTTTTAAATTTATCTTTTTAGCAAATTCATCCATCTGCTTTGGATTAAAGCCCCAGCCGTCAGCATTGTCGGGTGAAGTAAAATGATCTTTTGCAAAAGGTTCATACCATATAAATATACCTGTATCCGTTAGAAGAGGATCAACCTTCTCCATGGCTTTGTGAATTTCATCTGCATTTTTGAAATGCATAAAAAGGTCGAAGGCAGTAATCATTTCAAATTTCCTGTTAATTTCTTTAATTTCCAGAAAATCATTATTGATGTAACTGATTTCCGGATTCATTTTTCTTGCATGTTCGATACGAAACTCAGAAATATCAAAACCAAAAACCCTTTTTGGATCTTGTAAAACTTCCGCCATATACCTCGTAAACCAGCCTTTTCCACAACCTAAGTCTAATACATTAATCTTTTCAAAATCATATTCTTTTTTTATCAGATTAAATAAGAAATGTAATTTTTCAATAATCTTTGAATAACATCTGTATCCGACCGGATTCAGCAAAGAATATTTATCTGTATAGATATTTTGCTTCAACCGTTCTCCATGATAATATTCTTTTAAGCTTTCTTTATAGGATTTCATAATATTAAATATTTTATCTTAATTAGAAATGTTTTTGTTTTTTGAAACCAAGAATTTTAAGTGTTTTAGTAAAAGCATTCAGAATATTCATATAAGAATTCCAGCTTTTATATTTTTCATGTGGCGTATTAGGAACTTTTTCCAATTTAATAAATTCTTCATAAGCTAATCCCAGCTTTTTTGCAATGTACTCTTTATCCTCATTGATCATAAGCGGGTCATAACTTAAACTTTTTAATTTTTCAAGAGCTGCCTCCCTTTTCATCTGAGAAGCCATAATCAGGCTGGAAAAATGAGCCCTTCTTTTATCATATCCAAATTTTACAGGAAGATAATAGGATTGAAAATATTTGGTCCATATGGATTCAAAGTGTTTGTCGCCATAATCCTTCCACACTAATTCTTTTATTAAAAGATCTTTAGCTCCATTCTTATTGTAAGCAATATAATTTAAGGGAGAGACAACAATTCTTCTACCTAACCTTAAGCACACCTCATAATTCCAGAAATTTATAAAAGGAAAATCTTTTAACTTTGACGTTCCAAATCGTTTGTAAATATCATGAATATGTATTGCATCCATTGCATCATATCCCCAGCTGTGAGGCAATATGCTTTCTGTTGCCAAATTAAAGCCGCTTATTGTATATGGAATTTTATATTTCTTAGCTTCGGAATATAAGACAGCAAAAATTGCATGGTCCTGAGGGATGTCCTGATTAGGAACACCGGACTTTAGAAATGCAATCTGAAGATTTTTCATTTCTTCCCAATTAACAACATGAGTATAAAGATCAATCCCAAGTTGTTTTACTATATTTTCTATATTACTTACCGAAATGTCTCTGTTCCAACCGGTATCAACATGTATGGCTAATAATTTAAGTCCAAATCTTTTAACCAGATAATACGCAAGATACGAGCTATCCACTCCGCCACTTAAACCAATGACAGCATTATATTTTAAATGTTTGGTGTTTTTCCTAATTGAATCAATAATCAAATTTAATTGTTTTTCATTTTCTACATTTGGCAACCATTTTTTAGCTTTTATACTATTGATTACCCTATTACAATGATTACAATTACCATCCGAATCAAAATAAATATCGGGATCTGTTGTGTCCATTATGCAACGATTGCAGATTTGATATATGTGTGACATTGAGTTTTTAAAATTATTTAAGATTTTTAAGATGTGTAAAAGTATCCTGAATATTATTCTTTTTATACCATTCAACAGCTTTGCTAACACCTTTTTCAAGTGGCGTGCTGATTTTCCAATTAAAATCCTGATAGGTTTTGGAAGGATCCAATAATATTGTAAAGGCATCATCAGGGTTTCTTTCACGAATTTCAACTTTTTCGGTCGGATCCCTGCCCAAGGCTTTAAGGATGTTGCGATATAATTCTTCTATTGAATAGTCCTGACCTGATGAAACATGGTAGAAACCTTTTTTGCCTTTTCCATTAATTGCCATTATTACAATATCAATTAAATCCGAAATAAAAATAAAATCTCTACGTGTATCCATTACAAAACAAGGATTCCCCGCAGCCAATCGTTGATAAAAAGTCGGAAGAGGTCCGCTTAAATTTCTTGGTCCATAAGCATTGGCAAGTCGAAATGAAATAAAATCCAGTCCGCTTAATGCAATATAATATTCTCCTGCTGTTTTACTTATTGCATAACTGCTTTCAACGGGTCTTAATGGATGATCAATTGTAATGGGTTGCTCAATAGGATGAAGTCCATAGCAAAGTGACGTTTGAAAATATATCAGCCTTTTCACATGATATTTTAAGGAGGCTTGTGTTATAATCGCGCTGCCAGTGGTGTTTGTGCGGGCATCTTCTTCCCAATTATTGGGATCCTTATAAGAGGCCGCAGCGTGAACTACAATATCTGGAACAAATTGTTTAAATAAACTATCAACCATTATACTGTCAGCAACTGAGCCTTCTATAATTGTCAAATTCGAATTAGTGGAAAGATTTTCTTTTTTCCCGGTTGCAAAATTATCAATAACCATGACTGAATGTCCGGATTCAATAAGTCGGTCAGCCAGATTTGAGCCGATAAACCCGGCCCCGCCTGTAATTAGTATCTTCATCAAGTTACTCCTTATTTTTATTGGTCAAATGAAAATGGTTTTGGTTTATCATGAAATTCCTGTTGCCATAATTCAAGAGATAAAAGCCCCCAGATTTTTCTGCTGAATTGAGGTTCACTTAAAATAAATTTTTTTAAATCAAATCCAGGTCGGAGATAAAATCTTTCACTTGCTTTTTTTGAATGAAAAATATCCTTTAAAAATTCAGATATTTCTTTTTTGTACCATTCAGTCAAGGGTACGGGAAAACCCATCTTATCCTTTCTGTTGATTATCATTTCCGGAAGTTTGTTTTTAAAAAGATGTTTGAGTAAATGTTTTAAATTTCCGTTTTCAAATTTGATATTGGATGGGATTGTAGCAACCAGCTCAACAAGGGGATGATCCAGAAAAGGCACTCTTGATTCAAGCCCATGAGCCATGCTCATACGGTCTTCTACCTGAAGAAGTGCAGGAAGTAAAGTTTTAAAGTCAAAATGAGTCATGCTGTCAAAATACGACTTTGGTTCAACATTTCCACCCCAGAATATTTTTTTAAATGATTCAAAGGCTGAATATGGTTCCAATACTTCCCAATTGACTATATCATTCATGTCATTTGCACGATTGACGAGCTTAAAATATCTTTGATCTCTGGAATCAAAAAGCCCATCACTCCAAAATTCTTTTAATAAGGATTTATAATTATTTAAAACACTCAAGTTGGGTATAATTGATTCATAAGTTACAATAAAATTACCGCTATTCGTTGTACCTTCAATTGCACCTTTAATACATTGCTCAAAATATGAAATCAAATAACGTACATACCCACCAAATATTTCATCTCCTCCCTGACCTCCTAAAACAACTTTCAGATGTTTGCTTGCCAGATTGGAAACCATGTATTGAGGAAAAGATCCCGGACCGGCTACCGGATAATCAAGATGATAAATCACTTTTCTGATATTATTAATAAAATCATCAGAAGAAATATTAATCTCATGATAATTTAATCCGGAATAATCTGCCAGAGACTTAGCATATATTGACTCGTCAAATCCTGGATAATCGGTAAATTTGCCGGTAAATACATTAAATTCACTTTCTGGTTGAAATTTCCGGGACATTGAAGACACTATGCTTGAATCAAGTCCACCGCTTAAATAGGCCCCAACAGGCACATCGCTTCTTAAATGCAGTTTTATTGAATCATTAAGTAACTGATATACTTCCTTTTCAAAAAATGACTTGGTATGTTCCCAGTCAAGTTTAAACTGAACCTCCCAGTATTTCTGAATTTTATATTTTTTTTCATAATGAATCAGATAATGGGAAGAATTCAGCTGCCTGATATTTTTAAATAGTGTTTTATCATCAAGAACAAACTGAAAAGTAATATAATCTTTAAGGCTTTCAGTATCTGTTTGAATTTCCTTCAGGAATGGCAAAAGGGTTTTTGCCTCAGATGAAAATACAAAACCATACTCAGTAATTGCATAGTAAAAGGGTTTGATTCCAAATCTATCTCTGGCTGCAAACAGAATCTGTTTTTGATTATCCCAGATTGCAAATGCGAACATACCTCTTAAATGTTCAAGACATTCAACTCCCCATTTTTCATAAGCCTTCAAAATGACTTCTGTATCCGAATTAGTTTTAAAATTTTCATTTCCTAATTGTGCACGAAGTTCAAGATAATTATATATTTCGCCATTAAATGTAATGACATTTTTTTTTTCTGAAATCATCGGCTGCATTCCAAGTGACTGATCAATAATACTCAAGCGGACATGAGCAAGGCCGCATTTACGATCCGGTGAGATCCATATTCCTTCCCCATCAGGACCTCGATGTTTCTGAATCTGATTCATCCTTGTCAAAATCTGCTTAATTTGATTAAAGCTTAACTGTTGATTAATTATTATTCCGGCTATTCCGCACATTTGATTTTTTTCAATAAACCTTTAATTTTCGTTTTTAATCCACCAGGCAATGAGGTCTTAAACGGCTTCCAGTATTTTACAGAAAATGCCAGCCGTATCCATGAAATCTTTTCTTTTACTAAACAATGCATATAACATATTAAATACCAGACTTCCAAATGAATCGAAGTTTTATTTTTTGAATTCAAGCTATTATCGAAAACCAATTTAACAAAACTCCTATAAGAATACAAACCGGAATCGACTATGTCATGATAAGCACTCTCTGAAATTGCTTTCCTCATTTTATCATCTCTGACTATTTCCATAACATCATTCAAATTACTTAAATCCTTTTTAAGTTCAATATAATGTTTGCCGGGCTCCAAAATTCCGTTATATCTTCCTTCAATAAGAATCTGACAGGTTTTGGTGGCGCAGGCTTCCAGATTTCTTGGGGAAATGGCAAAAAGTTGAAGATATCCATCCTGATTTGGAAAACAATTAGCCTCTACTTCTTCAAAAGTTGCATTAAGATGTAAAATAAAATATTCCTTTGTGGCTTTAAAAAATGTTCCATCACGGTCAAGAATTGATGCTCCTCCTTCAATCCCTATGATATATTTACAGCGTAAAAGGAATTGATACCAGCTGTCACCTAAAAATATATCTTCGTTTCGTAAAGAAATATCCGATTTTAATCCTTTGAGTTTGGCCTGTTTTTCAAAAATCTCCGCTATATCTGATTTTAATACACCATGCCTGCCCAAAGAAGGAGATATTGTTTTAGACCGATAGCCAATGTCAATATCCCTGTTTATAATTTTATTTGATAATTTTCTGATTTTTTTAACTCTTTTATCTTCCAAATATCCTGTTAGAACTGTAAAAAACTTTACTTTTTTGAAATCTACTTTATTGTATATTTTTTTCCATTCTGATTCTTTTGCACAACTAAAAACATAATTTATGTCAAATTGATTAATAACATCGCATAAGATATCAGTATAAATGAATTCGTCCTGTGGTATAATTGCTTTTGGGACATTGTATTTTTTTAAAGGTAAAAGTTTTTTTATAATCTTATTAAAGCCGGCGGGATTCCAACGTTCCATTAATAAAAGGTCTGTGAATATAATTAAATCCCATTCAATATAAGTAAAATACCAGGGGATATCAGAATAAAAAAGATTAAGATAAAAACATCTGTGTTCGCCATATCGGTAAAATGAATATAACCAGTCATAACTTGTTGACCTCGGTGGAAATTCACTGTGATAACAATGTAATATTAAAATATTATGCATTTTAGTTTTTGATCAATTTTTTGTTTATTTACACTGAAAGTTCATTTCATGCAAAATTTAAATAAAATATATTTTTTTATTTTTTGAAACTTGGAGGATTTTTTTAATTCATAGGGTTTTCTTATATAAAACATTAATTTTAATTTTATAAAATTAGTTGTTATTTTAATTTCATGTAATGATAGATATATTTTGAATAAAATAAATTTTATTCTATTCAAAAAATTCAGCTCATTTGGGGTAATATGGTTATTTATATGCTCAAATACCATATGTGAAAATTTTCGATATGTATATTGTCCTGACAGAGCAATATTTTTATATGCATTTTCAGCTATCTGTTCACAATAATCAATATTTCGGGCAAGAGTTAAAACTTCTTTAATATTACTATAATCTTTCTTCAATTCTATATAATCAATTCCTGATTTGAAAATTCCTTCATAATTACCCTCAAGTAGAATTTGACATGTTCTAGTTAATACACATTCGAAATGCCTTGGAGATAAAGCAAAACAATTTATATAAAAGTCTCTACCGGAAAAACATGCTTTTTCAACTTCATCAAATGATGCATCGGGCTTTGTTTTCATATATTTGATAACAGCGGATTTAATTTCTCCTGTTGAATCAAGAATACTAGAGCCACCCTCACAACCAAGAACTATTCGGGAATCTTGAATAAAATCATACCAATTTTTTCCATAAAATACCTTTGAAGAATCAGTTGAAATATCAACATTTAAAGGCAATGTTTTTACAGCTTGTTTGATTTTTTCGGCAATTTCGTATTTATTCTGCCCATGCTTACCAAACCAATAAGGCAGTTTTCTCGCACGATATGCAATATCAATTTTACGGTTTTTGTGTGATAAATATTTCTTTTTAAAAGTTTCAATTACATTATCATCAATATAACCTGTAAAAACATGATAAAAATATTTTATACTACATTTCTCAGGAGGATAGGCTTTTTTCCAATCTTCATAATTGAAACATGTAAAGATGGTGTCTATAGAACATTTTTTGAATAGATTGCATAACTTGTCAGTGTCATCATATTCATCTTGAGGAATTGCAATTTTATAACCTGAAATTTGATTAAGATTTTTTATTTGAAAATCCCATATATCTGGATTGTCAAAAAATCTTACTGCAAGAAATGTATAGTGAAGAATTACAGCGTCAAATTTTAAATATTTAAAATTAAGTGGAATACCAAAATAAGCGTTGTAATAATAAAATTCTGTATCAGTTATATGTTTTTTAAAACAGTAAATACTTTCATTTACTGTATTTCTGATACTAAACCTGTATTTTGTAAATAAAATCAATATTCTTTTTTTATTTGCCATATTAGAATATTAATAATGTCATTTAGATTTTTGATTAAGATATCTGCTATGTTTCTTAATATTCTTATTTATGAAATCAATATTGGATTTTGTCCATTCAACGGTATTTCTCAAACCTTCATCAATAGATGTTATAGCTTCAAATTTCAGCTTTTGCAGTGATTTTTCAGTTGACCCATATCGCCTACCTGAATTATCCCATACTCTTCGTGGAAGCAATAGGTGAGGTGTGTGATTTCCCGTTAAAGTATTGATTGTATTCGCAAGATCTTTTATTAGAATTTCTTTTCCGGTCGCCAGATTATAGACATCTCCGGGATCACCATTTAAAGCACATAATATAAGGCCATTAACGATGTCATCCACAAAAATAAAATCCCTGGAAGATAACCCTTCGTTTTCTAAGGGTAAAGATTCGCCATTTAACGCTTTATAAATAAATGTAGGTACCACATTTCTCCATACCGTTGCCGGAGTTCCCCTCCATTTTCCTGCACCCAATATTTCACCGGGCCCGTATACATTCTGGAATCTTGCTCTCACAATCGGCAGTTTATAATGATTATAAAAATATACTGAATAAAATTCCCCAATAATTTTCGATATGGAATAAGGGCTATCCATTTGAATGTCTAACGGAGCATCTTCATTTGTAGCTTCGGTATCATCCCAGGTTTTTTTTGCAACTGCACACCCAGCTCCTGAATATACAATCTTTTTAATACGTTTGAAATTTTTTACATGGTTAAATAATTTCAATGTTGTTAACATATTATTTTCATGATCTGATATTGGATCAAAAATAGAATTTTGATTACCATGAAAAGTTGCAAGATGAAAAATGAAATCATATTCATCACGAATCTGATCCAGAACACCCTTGTTTGCAATTGAACCTTTTATAAAATTGATTGATTGATTTTCCTGTAAGTTTTCTTTTTCCGATGAAAGCAGGTTATCCACACAGACAATTTGTCCCGTATCATATTGAATAAGTTTTTTTATAAGATTACTACCGACAAAACCTGCGCCGCCGATAATTAAATAAGATAATTTTTTTTCTATAATATGCATATATTTGTCTTTATTATTTTAAACAATAATTCGAGGCTTTTATTCCTTACTTCGTATTTTTTTATTTATAACACTTTGCTTTTTTCAACGAAATGATATTTTTATAATTTTTTTATAAAAATATTTTTTTATCTGGTTTCTTGCAGAAAAAGGGAGGATATATTTTCCCATGCCATAAAATCTATGAAAGAAACACAGCAGGAATCTAAGTATGAAATTTAAGCAGAATATGTAATTCAGGTAAACTACCTGACTCAAGGGCAAGGACTTTTCTTTTCGTATATTATTTTCAACCAGTTCATCTACTTGGTGAATGAAAGTATTGTATGAATATTTACCGGAAACTAAAATATCTCTGTACGCATTGTCCGCGATTATTTCAAGAAATCCATGATTTTGAATCTTTTTAAGAATATCAGTTATATTGCTGTAATCTTTCTTTACCTCCAAAAAATGTTTGTTCGGAATAAATATTTCCGCGTGACTTCCTTCATAGGCGATAAGACACGTTTTAGCCATGACGGCTTCAAAATATTTCGGGCCTATCGGGTCATAACGCAGATTTCCTTCAAATTTACTTAAGAAAAGATCGCTGACTTCTTCAAAAGAAGTCGCGGGATTTATCTTAAGATAATTTTCAACCTTTTTCCTGATCTCTCCGTCATAATCCAGAATACTTGCCCCTCCTTCAGTCACCAACAGGCTTTTGCATGAAAGCAGGAAATACATCCAATCCCTTTTAACAAGAACATCTCTGGCTTCTGTGGAAATATCCATTTGGGCAAAGCCTTGAAATTTATTAAATTCTTCAGCTATTCTTATTTTTATTCTTGCAAATTTTCCTAACCAGAAAGGAAGTTTATTCCCTCTGTAACCGATATCAACTGGCCTGTCCTTCAAAGGGATTCGGCGGCCTTTATTTTCAATCCACCTTAAAGTCTTATTATCTATGTATCCGGGTAAACAATGAATCACCTGTTGCAGATTCAATTTGCTTTTTGGATATAAAATATCAAATTGATCTTTTCTGGCCAGAGAATATACAATATTAATTCCGCACTGTTGGATAAAGTCATGAATTTCCTTCAGATGAATATATTCATCCTGATTAAAAAGAATTTTCAAGCAATCTGCGTCTTTAAGAAACTTTAGATCCTGGGTATATCTGTCTAAGTCATGGTCCCATTTCAATCCTGCAAAAATATAGTGAAAAACAACTGCATCAAAACAACGATAAACTTTTCTGAAGGCAGAAGGATTAAAATAAAGATTAAAATAATAATATTTATGAGCCGAATAATTCTTAAAGCTGTTAAGATGATCCATCATTGTCTGCCTGAATCGTGAAACCAATGATTCCTCTAAATGGTATATTAACGCAACTCTCATCTATTTAATCCTGCAAATCATAGTCTTAGCTATATTTTATTTTCTTCAATGCTTTAATAAGAGATGGACACACAAGGTTGTAATATAAATTATGACCTGCCAGATTTAAATGAATTCCATCTTCGAGAAGATAATCTTTTATACTGGTCTTTGTTTTTTTTATCTCTCCATAAAAATGCTTTTCGATATCATTTAAATCTACCATTTTTTTTTCAGATGCCAATTTACGGATTCCCTCGTTATAAATAGCATTGCTTTCCTGATAGGAAACCGAACCATAAGGAATTTTTTCATTCTTTTCCGTCGGGTGGTTCGTGTTGACGAAAATTTTCATAGCCCCGAAATGGACTGCTCTGTCCACAATCTCACTAAGATTGGCTTTAAAGGCTTCCGGACTTACCCGAGGAAGACCATGGTCAGTCTGCCAGTAATTACAATCATTCATTCCGAATTGAACGATAATAACAGACGCCGCGTGTGACTGAACATCATAAGACATTCTTTCGAGTGCCTGGCGGGTGGTATTTCCATTTATTGAAGAATTAATAACAGTTATTTTTCTTTTATTTTTCTTTGAATACTTATCTATGGCTTTGGATATTTTACACACCCAGCCTGAATGAAGAGATATTCCCTGTCCAAAACAAATAGAATCGCCAAAAAAAATTATGTTCATAAAAAGCTCCCCAAATTAATTTCTTTGTTAATCCAGTTATTATAATTCCCCGGAAGGACATAATATTTTTTTCTGCCCTTATTGACATACGCCGGCTCAAAAGGCGGAAAGTAGAAAGCCCTGGATTTGAGTTCAAGTTCATCACTATCCGGGACGTTTATTTGCCTTAGTGCATTAAGGGAATTTCTCCCGTAAAAACGCCCATTGCTGATAACTGTCATTTTTACCCTAGGAAGCTCCAATCCTTTTTTCAGACGCTCTGTAACTTTTTTAAACAGCTTGAATGATTCTTTCTGAGATTTTTTATATAATGAAAAGGCTGTTTCATCCGGGCTTATTTTGATTGATTTTTCATAGGCAATATCTCCCTGATCGACCTTTTCATTCATCCAGTGCACCGTAGTCGTATATAACTTATCCTTGTTGAGAATGGCATGATTTATGGAATTGTAACCGCGGTAGTCGGGTAATTTCGCATTATGAAAATTTAGCGCTTTGAATCGTACTGCAGACAATATCGGCTTTTCCAAAATCCATGGATGTTGAACCGACAGCAGGGTATTGGCATTTGTTTTTTTGATGATTTCAAGAATCTTTCTGGTTTGACGCTTCTGGTTGGAAATAAAAGGAATGCTTAACTCCCGGGATAATCTGAATATGCGATTATCTCCCCACCAAGTTTGACAGGAATCATTAGAAACCACTGCGCAGACACTTATCCTGCTGTCCTGCTGTTTTACAAGATAATCAAAACATTTCTCTCCAATGGTTTTCTGCCCCAGAAAAATAATTCTTATCATAATTTTATCATTTCCTTTTTTTCACGCCTACAATTACAAGTTCCGTAGGCTGAAAAAATAATTTTGCGAATTTATTTGGAAGATTATGAATTAAATTATCCCAGTCCTCGTATTTGACATTAATTTTTTTGCTCAATAAAAATAATTTATAAATTATTTTCATGATAATAATTTTGAAAAAATCCTTATGAGTTCTTATAATGCGTTCAAACCAGTATCCGTCATAATGCATTTTTATTATCTTGAATCCTGCATTGGAAATATATTTTGATAAAACATCTTCATCAAAAACTCTCAGATGAACAAACTCATAGGGACACCCAGATTCCCTGGAATACTGGTTTAAATTCTCCTTATAAGGGACCCTTACTATAAACATGCCATCAGGCTTCAAAGCTTTATAGACAGATTTAAGCGTTTTTTCTGGGTCAAAAACATGCTCTAAAATATCCGTAAGAATAATTAAATCAAAAGTGGCGTTAAAGGGAAGGTTTTCTGAATTGGCAAACACACAGGAAAGTCCCTCATTCCGCAGCATGTTCATATAATGCATTGAAATATCAACCCCCATTTTTCTGGCATGGGGTATAAGTTTTAACAAAACCCCTTTTCCTGAACCGACATCCAAAACACGGCCAAGTATTTTTTTCCCACAATAGGAGATGATTTTCTTGGCCTGAGCCTTTCTGTAAGATGCCCCGAGAATGTCCTTTTGGATATCATCACATGCAATCACTTCGTAATTATTGATATATTTTTTAAAAAGTTCAGACTGCATATCTTCGGAATTCAGAAGAATTGGAATTTCATTTGAAATCGAATATTTTTTTTTGCATGAAACGCACTGAAGATCCTTCAGCTCATTACCGCATTCTACACAGTACAGTGGAATATTGGTCATCATAATAATGGACTCAAGCTGTAAGAAGGCTTTGCATCTATAATACCATATATTTCTCTTTTATTGAGGATTTCCACTGAATATTTTTTATAATGCCACAAAAGGTGATTGTTGATTTCTTTCTCAGAAATGAACAAGGATATTTTATAGACTCCATTTTTAATTTCAATAGGGTTGGTTGTTATTTTCAAAGTATATCTCCCATTTATCCTATCCATAATCAATCCTTCATAATTTGAGTAATGCGAAAAGATCAGACTGTCTTCAGCAATGGAATGCATGTGAATCATAAAAATTGGCTTGAGAATTTCCCTATAAAATTGAATATCAAATTCCATTATTATTGGACTCCCGCTTTTAACAGGACTGCTAATGCGGGTGCCTGTTATTTCCAGCATCGAATCCAGCTGAATGGTCTGGCCATCATAATTATTTTTATTAAGCATTACTTCTTCATATTCATTTGCGATTTCAACGGCATTCCCATTTTTCTTTAAAATACCATGTTCAATCCATAAAGCCCGATTGGTCTGGTGTTTAACATTATGCATGGCATGTGTGATAAGAATCATACTGCCACCATTTTCTCTGTAATTTACAATTTTCTTTAAACACTTTACTGAAAAAGCTAAATCGCCCACAGCAAGGATTTCATCAACCAAAAGAAGTTCAGGATTAGAATGTATGGCAATTGAAAAACCAAGCTTTACATACATACCACTTGAATAGAATTTAACAGGAGTATCTAAAAAATCTTCTATTTCTGAAAAAGAAACAATTTCTTCAAATTTTGTCCTTATTTCTTTTCTAGTCATTCCAAGAATCTGTCCATTGATAAAAATATTTTCGCGCCCTGTCAAAAGAGGATGAAAACCCGCACCCACTTCAATTAATGCACCCATTTTACCTTTAACCGAAATTTTTCCAGAATCGGGTAAAAGAATTCCGTTGATTAGTTTTAAAAGTGTAGATTTCCCTGAGCCATTGCTTCCTATAATAGCAAGAGATTCTCCTCTGCTTAATTCAAAACAAATATCTTTTAAAGCCCAAAATTCATGGGTTCTTAAATTTTCAGATTGAGTTTTTAAACCAAAAAATAACTTTCCGATATCACATGCCCCATAAATCATACTTTTTTTAAGTGTACGGCAATATTTTTTTGATACATTCTCCACTTTTAGTATAACATCAGACATTATTATATTCTTTCTGCAATTTTCATTTGAGCCAAACAAAAGAATCTTAAGGCAATAAATAAGACAAAAATAGATGTAAATACTGAATAAATTAATCCAGTTTCAATTCGTACCCCATCCAATATAACTAATCTAGAGAAATTGACCATATAGTTAAGTGGATTCCATAGATTTAATTGTCCCAGAATGGAATTGGAATCAATGGGATACATTACAGGAGTAAGCATCATTAATACATTCATCATGATAGGCAAGACAATCAAGACATCTCTTAGCACACCTGCTATTATACAAAAAATAAAACCTATGCCTAAAGCCAAAACATACAAGAAACTGGAAATTATAAGTCCCTTAAACAGATTAAAAAGACTAAAATGAAAATCATACCATAAAAATAATATCAGAATAAGAATCAATCTGATTAAAAATTCAAAAATTGCAATTCCTGATGCTGATAAAACTAAAGATGATTTCGGAAAATTTATTTTCACAATCATGCTGCCTGCATTAACTAGACTTGCTGTCGTATAAGAAAGAGTGGATGAAAATAAACTCCATAAAGTGAATCCCAGCATCCCGTAAATTGGGTAAGGAATTGATGAGGTGCTGATTTTAATAATTCCCGATTTATTTAATGTCATAAACATAACTAAAGTTAATACGGGAAGTATAATAACCCAAAATAATCCAAAAAAAGATTGCTTATATCTTGAGGATATTTCGCGAACAAATAATGTCCATGTTAATTCCTTTCCTTCCCACAATTCCTTTAGTAATTGGTATATATTCATTTTGAATCTATTGTAATTATATAAAATATTAATGTTATATTTATTATCATTATTTTCTAACTTCCTATTTATACAGCTCCGTCCTTTGACTCACATACAGTTAATAATTAAGCTGTATGTGAGTTGGAGATTATTTAATTTAGTTGAAAATTATAAAAACTTTGTAGCTGTGTTTATCATCAGCTTAAGTTTTTTCTAATGCAGTCTATGTTGTCAATTTTATGATTGATTTACTTCAAATGAAACATCCTTAAGCGCCCAGAA
>AMFJ01025434.1_pt1 | contig 20617 bp, 18 predicted proteins | sample 427208 | NCBI WGS metagenome assembly AMFJ01 (sample SAMN02954298, study PRJNA114691) | groundwater metagenome | biome: aquatic; feature: subsurface aquifer; material: sediment; isolation source: subsurface aquifer sediment | place: USA: Rifle, CO | collected 2008-08 | reverse complement strand
GCTAAATGGATTTCAGGGCCTACGGCCTGAGAACACAAAAACTTAGCGCGATCAATCTGGCAATCAGTGTCAGATCAAGTTTTTACATTTAATTTTTTGTTAACCTGATTTTTTTAAATCACGATAAAAATTTTCGTGAACACCTAATGCTAGTAGTAATCTTTCTTTTGGATTCCACTCATACGCTAACAGTATTTCTTGCTGATGAATTTTAAACTTATAAACAAAAACACCTGCTAAATCTCCTTTTTTTTCTTGTCCTATTTTTGGATCTTGGATAATAGCGCGAATTGCCTCATTGACTTTCAATTTTTTGTTAAGATGAAATTTCTTATAGACTTTTTTAAAAGCAGGCATTTGTTTAACAACGATCTCAGTCACTTTCTTCCTTAAAATTAAAAGGTTCTGCTAACGACTTATCTTGCTGCTTTGAAATTAAAAGATCTTTAACAAACTCGATAGGAAGATCAGGATTATCCAGCGCGCATTTTCCAACCATTGCCCAGAATTCAATTTGATTAGGAATAGAGCGAAATTCAGCACGAGCTACTTTTTTAGCTTCATTATAAATAACTTCGTTAATCCGAATCGGAATACCCACAAATACACCTACCTAAGTATTGATTTACTACATTTGTAGTATAGCATACCTATATAAAAAAGCAAAAATATTTATCAAGAAATCGTTCGTAACTAACATGAATAATTTAATCTATTCCCTCAAATTTAAACCCAAGGCGCTCAAAATGGCCTTCTAGTTCGTCAATATTGTTAAAACGGATTTTCATGTATCCACCGCCGCGTTCTTCATAATCAATGTTGACCTTATTTCCCATATGATCAGCCAATGCGGTTTCTAAACGATTCAGATTGGGGTCACTATATAAATGATTTTGTTGGTCAGGTTGCGATAACTTTTTTGCCTCCGCTTCCATTTTTCGGACGTTCCAATTTTTTTGAATACATTCCAGAGCAAGTGGATATTGCTGTTCTTTTGAAAGGCCCGCAAGAATTTTTCCGTGTCCTTCAGATAATTGTTTGGTTATCAATAATTCTTGTACGGGTGCGTCTAATTTTAGTAAACGCAATGTATTGGTAACGCTCACGCGAGATTTACCGATGGTTGCTGCTACTTCTTCGTGTAAATAATTAAATTCTTCAACCAAGCGTTGATAGGCATGCGCTTCTTCAATAGGATTTAAATCAGTGCGGCTGATATTTTCAATCATGGAAGCTTGTAAAGCTTGTTCGTCTGTATAATCACTCAGTAGGCAGCTGATTTCTGTCAATCCAGCAAGTTGAGCTGCGCGCCAACGGCGTTCGCCTGCCACGATTTCATATTTATTTTTTGGCAAGTGCCGCACAACAATGGGTTGCAGCAACCCACCCGTTGTTTTGATAGATTCTGCCAATTCTTGCAATTCAATCGGATCAAAATGTTTGCGCGGTTGATATTTTCCTCGAACAAGTTGATCAATAGAAAGTTGTAACAGAGTAGGCTTTGATTTTGTCATAGGTATCCTTTATTGACATGGTTGGGGTCCTGTGCCACCCCTTTTTTTAAATTATCTTATATTAACACTCTCTAATCCACCCTTGAAAAAGATAAATGACTGCTAGATACGCATCAACTGCGATTGAAATTCTGCTTCAAACTGATCGTATGTTTTAATCTGATCATATGCTTTAAGCGCAGGATGATTAAAAAAAGAAACGCGAGTACCTGTATTTGTATAGTTCACCTGGATATTTGACTTTGGCAACAATGCTGCAGACACACTACATTTTATTCTGTTTTCAGGCTGACACACACGGGCTCCTTTTTGAATAAGTGCCTCAATCAAGATAGAGCTATCAAATGCAACTGCGTAATCTAAAAGAGTGAAGCCGTTTTTATTGGGAACATTCCAATCAAGCTTAACGGGCTGAGTGTCTAATCGATTTCCTAAATAATTGAAATACTCGCAAATGGCCTGCTCATGCACCTTACGTAAATCGGGAAAAAGATCTGCCGGATATTTCGTTAATGAGAGAATAGCAAGATGCAGCGGTGTATCACCGTCATTATTGTACGCGGTTGCACATTTAACAATCTGGGTATTTTCTATGATGCTATTGATGGAAAAATGATTCCCCAACCCCGCCTGCAACTTATGAGTTAAAAAAAACTTACTTGATTTTTGTAAAAACTCTTCGCTATGTTTAATAAATGCTGCAAAATAATCCGCATCTACTTTGGCTTCAACAGATACCATTAATCGTTGAGGCGCTTCTTTTGAAAGTTCTGGACATAGCTGATCAAAATAATTTTCTCTCAGCATAGCTTGCAACTCCAAACTGCGGGGAGCTGTTTTTTTAAGTTTCTCTCGGTTAGCCGCGGTAAATGTAAAAGAGATTCTTTCAGGATTGGTAAGTAATAGCTGAAGCAATTTCACATCCTCTGTTGATTGGGCCACATCAATTGCATAATCCAATAAATTTTTTCCGTCTTTATCGTTAATCTGATTAACATCATGATTAGTGCCTTTTGCTTTTGCGAAACCCAATAAATAAGTAATAGATTCAAGAATCATTTTAACATTATTATTTTCCATCAAAACACAAATGGCTGTCTGTAAAGGGGTTTTTCCTTGAAGGTTTACCTGATTAATTAATCCTGGATATTTATCCATAATTTTGTTAATTAGCCGCCGCATTGAATAAGTTGTCATTCCACCTCGGTAACAAAAAAGATAGTGCAAAACAGTATCGCCATTCGAATCCGCCATACGTAAAGTTTCGCAATTATTGCCAGCGATTTTTTCCAGTAGTTTTCGTATGATATCATAATGAGTTTGTTTTTTTTGTAAGATAACCATTAATGGTATTCTTCCCTCTGAATCTTGCTTGCTCCAAAATTTCAAAGGAATAGATTCGATCACCTCAACGATGTCTCGTGTCGTTCCTGAGCACTTATCTAAAAGAGAGAAACATTCTTCATCGGATAATGGCTGAGCATCCTTTTTCTTTTCTTCTTCAATTTGCATTAACATGGGTTGTTGCCCTGATGAACTTGCCACGCCCTTTTCTTCCGTAGAATCAACGTCCATTTTAGCATTATCAATAGATCGACTTATTGATGACAGCTGATCTGTTTCTTCAACTTTTGAAGAATGATTTATTTTTTGTTTTTTACTTAAATCTTTTTTCTGATTGGATTTTTTATTAAATTGATTGGTTTTGTTGCTTTCTGCTTTTGCTGCATTATTCTCCTTTTTCTCTTGTGACAAAGATGAAGATTTTCTCTTACGTTTTTCGACATCAAGAGCAATATTATTTGCATAATGGGAAATATATTTAGCCATTTTTGGAAATTCAACTTTTTCCGGTGCATAAACGGCGGATTGATTTTTATGCTGAGGAAGAATTCCTGCAGTAAATTGTTTTCCAATAAATTGGTTGAAATAACAACTTGAAGAATTTCCCCATTTAAAATCAAAAATATGACATACTTTATTGGGATCCTTAGGGTTCAACCGCAAACCGCGTCCACAACGTTGTATTTGTTTGTTTTCAGATTGGGTAGGTCTTAGATTAAATATAACCTCAGTTTCTACATCATCAAAGCCTTCAGTCAAAATATCTGCGCCAGTCAAGAACCGCAACCCACCTAACTGATATTGTAGGATAAGATTTTGACATTCACGTCGATCAAGAGATTTTACATCTGCTTCAAAAGACAAAGGATTCTTTTTTTTATTTGTATTTGCAGAATGCACTGCTTTAGCAATACCAAAAGGATGAGAAGCAATAAATTTTTCTGCGTCCTTAGTAGCTTTTTCTTTACTCCTTTTTACACGCTCCTCAACGGTTAGCTTGCTAGCTTTAGCAAAACTTTCCTTGGCACGTTGCAAAAAATGCTGAGCAACATTTTCTTTGTATTTCTTTTCTAATTCCTGGTTAGGGTCAATATCTTCAATCTTAATATTATCATTAAAAGCTTGCGCCATTTTTTTCGCATGCTCAATGCCGGCGCAAAACACAACGCCCTTTTTACCCCGAAATGGTAGATGTGTTACAGGACTCTCTTTATTCATATAAATATCAATAGGAACAAAATTGTATTCTTCTTTATTAATAATGTGAGAAAGTCTTTCACAATCAATTTCTGCAGATTTTTCTTCTACACTTTCTATATTCTCTACATCAACTTCAATAATGTCATAAGCAACAGGACTATTCACTTCCAGCAAGATAGCTTCCGCGATATTTAAAGGTTGTATGGGATTATCACTGCCGTCTTCTTTATAGCCTAGTAACTCATAAACACTAGGGAGCCCATCTGTATTTGGCAATTTCATCGCGGACACCGCGATATTGAGCTGTTCTTTCGCTTCGCGTGCTTCTTTTTTCAAATTATAAGTAGGTGTCGCAGTAAATCCTAAAATAGTGCAGCCTGCATCCTTTGCATGCTCTACCATCTTGCAACGATCTGCAGATAGCGCATTATGCGCTTCATCCAGGACAACTAACCCAATTTTATCCCATGGTACTTCTTTATAATATTGCTGCAACGTATCATAAGTAACCACCATGACATCGCTGTTATCTACAATAGCCTGAATATTTTTTTTATTGAGCGTACCTATCCGAATATTTTCAATATCATCACACTTTGATTTTAATTGGGCATAACGTAAATCAGGTGCAAAACCTTTCACGCTTCTGATCGTCTGCTCCATTAAGGTGATCGTAGGTACAACAATAAGGGTTTTAGGACAAGATTCATTGTTTGATAATGATTGTTTTTCTTCTTTTAGATCCTTGATTGTCTTGCCAGAATTCTTTGCTAGCAACTCCGCCAAACGCGTAAAAATAAATGTTTTACCTGCACCAGTAGATAATGGAAATACCGCATGAGACGCACCACCTGTCAGCGAATTTGCTTCCAGTTTTTGGAGATATTGCTCCATTGCGCGTTTTTGATGAAGCTTAGGCTGACCAACAAAACATGTTTCTTCCTTTTCATCCAAAAGGAGGTAAGCTTTTAACTTTGACATCCATTGATGACGTATTTTTTCACGATCATTGTTTAATGTTGGCGATAATTTACGCCTTATCATAATAGTCGACGATGAAGTCAAGCGTGCTTCAAGAAAAGAAGCCGGTCTTCCAGCAAGCATGGATATTTCCTCGTTTTGTCGTTTTGATATCTTTAATACACCTAAGTGATTGATATCATTTATTAATTATATTTTGTTTTTTAACAAGATATTACAGCATTTATCTTAACTGAATATTAAGTCTTCGCTGTAAGAAAGCAGGCTTTGATTTTATCATAGGTATCCTTTATTGATAGGATTGGGATCCTGTGCCGCCACTCTATTTTTTTAAATTATTTTATATTTTTATTAAAAAAATCTTCTACCAATTTTTGATAATTTTTAACAGGTTCGCCGTGAAGCAAGTCATCCGTAAAATAAATTTCTACTTTCTTATTATGATGCGATGCTTTTTCTAATAAGGTAGCATATTCAAAAGAAATAACATTATCATGGCGCGAATGTAAAATCAAAATAGGAATGTGTAAGTTTTTCATGCTTTCCTCAGGCGAGACTTTTTTAATATCTTCTCGCAAGAAGAGTAGGCCCCAAAGTCTTGTTAATGCAGCCAAAGGGTAGTTGACGAAGGGAATGCGGTAATAAGATTCTGCCATTTGGTATAAGTTGGCATAAGCTGACTCTGCAACAATGGCTTTGATCGCGGGCATTTTAGCAGCAGCCATAATGGCAACCGATCCACCCAGTGAAAATCCCCATACACCGACTGAATCAATGCCTCGTGAATGTAAATAATCAATCGCGGCTTTCAAATCATTTATTTCAAAAATACCAATACTAGAATAATTTCCAGAACTTTCGCCAAAATAACGGAAATCAATAAACAATAAATTAAAATTTTGATGAAGAAATAATCGCGATGGCAAAATATTTCCTTTATCAGCAGGATAACCGTGCAATAAAATAATGGTTTTAGCCGATGGATTTTTATTTGGAATAAACCAGCCGCGAATTTTAATCTTATCTTTTGTATAAAGCGTTACATTTTCATAAGGCAATTTGAAAGCAGCAGGGGTAAGTGAACTCACTATCCGATAAGGCCGTATGGCAAAATAAAATCCCATGAGTGAAGTCACTGCTAAAAAAAATAAAATCGCAATAATAATTCTAATTGAAATCATTTTAAGAAGTCTCTAATAAAATTTTTTTAGATTGAAAATGAGAGTTAAGTCCCTGCCAACAATTCAGATAATCTTCTTGACGATGAGGCGAATTAAGTGCTTCAGGGGTCACGCACCAAATATCTTGTGATTCAAACATAAAAGCGAGCGTATTGGCATAATATTCAGGCTGTAATGAGCTTTCGGTAGCCTTATTAAAAGCATGTGCATCTGGCCCATGCGCTGACATGCAATTATGTAAACTGCCGCCGCCCGGTAAAAATCCTTTTTCTTTGGCATCGTAAGCGCCGTAAATGAGTCCCATATATTCATTCATAATGTTCCGATGATAATAAGGAGGACGAAAAGTGTCTTCAGAAACAACCCAACGCGGCGGAAAAATCACAAAATCCACATTTGCAATGCCTGGCAAAGCAGAAGGTGAAGTAAGCACTGTAAAAATAGAAGGATCGGGATGATCATAGCTGACTGTATTCATCGTATTAAAAAGGGAAAGATGATATTTGTAAGGAACATAATTCCCATGCCAAGCAACGACATCACAAGGTGAATGATCAATACTAGCCGCCCATAATTTTCCTTGGAATTTAGTCAGTAATTTAAATTCACCTTCTGTTTCTGAAAAAGCAGCCACAGGAATTTCAAAATCACGCGGATTGGCAAGGCCGTTTGCGCCCAAAGGCCCTAATTCCGGCAAACGAAAAGGCATCCCAAAATTTTCACAGACATAACCACGCGCTTCATTTTCTTGTAATAATACTTGAAATTTAATACCACGTGGGATGACGAGGATTTCACCGGGAGTTAAACCAATCCAACCCATTTCTGTTTGAAAATGTAGAGCTCCTTTTTGCGGCACAATTAAAAAATCACCGTCCGCATTATAAAAATAAGTATGCTGCATCGATGTATTTGCAGAGTACAAATGAATAGCAGCGCCTTGATTGCCGGCCAATGTCCACAATCCTTGAATAAAATCAGTGGGTTTTTGAGGATAAGGCAAAGGGTCCCAACGCATTTGAGTGGGCGGCATTGGAATTTGATTAAAGGGCGGGGCGCTTAAATATTCATGCGAAAATAATTTGAATTCACCATGCATCACAGAGGGGCGAATGCGGTATAACCAAGTACGTAAATTAAGATGTCTAGGCATGGTAAAAGCGCTGCCGCTTAATTGTTCTGCATATAAACCATGAGGGACTTTTTGCGGAGAATTCTTTCCTGGCAGCAAAGTATTTTTTATGGCTTCCGATTGAAAATAATTACCAAAGCCATTGTGATATTTCAATGCATTCATGTTAATACTTCCTGAAGCGCGGTTAAAAATTTTTCGTTTTGTGTAAAAGTTCCAATAGTCACGCGTAAATAGGTAGGCATGTGATAGGCGTGTAATGGTCGCACGATGATACCTTTGTATAATAATTTTTGGTAAATTTGATTCGCATCTTGTCTTGCATCAAAGGAAATAAAATTACCGAGTGATGGAATAAAATGAAGATTTAGTTTTTTTAAACCATCTGCTAATTGTTGCCGCCCTTCTTTATTCAAAATAACGCTTTTGGCAATATGGTCTTGATCAAGTAAAGCTGCTTTTGCAGCGTATGCTGCAACAGTGTTCACATTAAACGGCAATCGTGCTCGATTTAAAATATCTGCAATGATGGGGGAGGATATGGCATATCCTAAACGTAAACCCGCTAATCCATAGGCTTTAGAAAACGTACGAGTGATCACTAAGTTAGGATATTTTTTTAATAAAGCGAGTGTATCTGGATAATCTGCGCATTCAATATATTCATGATAAGCTTCATCAACGACCACTAAAATATTTGCTGGAATAGATTCTAATAAATAGATGAGCTCATCTTTTTTAGTGTAAGTGCCTGTTGGGTTATTAGGATTCACGATAAAAATAATGCGCGTATTTTTCTTAACAGCATCAACCATTTTTTTTATATCATGTCCAAATTTATTTGCTGGTGTGCTGATAATTTCTGCGCCGTAACTTTTTATTAGCAGGGGAATCGTTAAAAAAGCATATTCTGAAATGACTGCAGAATCTCCCACAGTTAAATACGCTTTCGTAATCATTTCTAATACATTTTCAGATCCATTACCAAGGGTAAGCTGAGTGGGGATCACTTGTAAAAACATCGCTAATGTTTGTTTTAACTCATAGCAGCCGCCATCGGGATATAAATGTGCTTTTAACAAAGCCTGTTCTGCTGCCTGCAGTGCAGCATTACTTGCGCCCAGCGGATTTTCATTGCTTGCTAATTTGATGATGGAGGAAATTGCCAATTCACGCTCAACTTCTTCAATCGGTTTACCAGGTTGATAAGGAATTAAGTGTCGAATGTAATTATTCGCGAGCGCATGAAAGTCAACATCAGTCATGAAATCGTTCCTTCTTATGTCGGTTCCTTTGGCCATGCTTTGGTAAAAGCATCTAATGTTTGGCAATGTGCATCAATCCGTACTAATGTAGGATAGACACTTACATCACAGGCGAATCGTCTTGCATTGTATAATTGTGGAATGAGGCAAATATCTGCAATGGTGAGTGAATCACCAAAACAAAAACGCCCAGCGGTTGCTGAAACATGTTTTTCGAGCGCGGTTAATCCTTTTGCCATCCAATGATGGTACCAACGAAGTTTTTGTTCTTCAGAAATGCCTAAATCGTGGGTCAGAAAATGAAGTACGCGCAAGTTATTCAATGGATGAGTATCAGCAACAATGATGAGTGCTAATGCACGTACTAATGCTTTTTGATAAGGGTCATTTGGCAGTAGAGGTGGTTTTTTGTGAAGCTCATCTAAATATTCGATGATAGCGAGTGATTGTGTCACAATTTTTGGTCCGTCTTGTAAAGCAGGAACTAGATGTTGCGGATTAATTTTTTGATAATCCGGTGAATAATGTTCACCGCCATTATTGACTAAATGGATAGGAACATCTTGATAGGCGAGTCCTTTTAAATTAAGTACAATGCGCGTGCGAAAGCTTGCAGAGGAACGGAAGTAATTATACAGTTTTAGCATGTCATCCTCGCTATACCCGTATCACTTTTTGTTTAATTGCTCCAAAAATACTTTGATTATTTTTATCAAACATTTCAATCTGCACGCTATCTCCCCATTGCATAAAAGGTGTTTCTGCTTTTCCTGTTTGTAATGTTTCTAACATGCGTTTTTCTGCGATGCAGGAGGACCCAAGACTTCGATCTAGATTAGAAACTGTTCCAGATCCGATAATAGATCCTGCCATTAAAGCCCTTGTTTTTGCAGCGTGCGCAATCAACGTGGGAAAATCAAATGTCATATCGATCCCGGCATTCGGTTTTCCAAATAATTTTTGATTGAAACGTGTGATGAGTGGTAAATGAATTTTTTTTCCATCCCAAGCATCTTCCAATTCATCGGGTGTGACTGCAACCGGTGAAAATGCGCTTGATGGTTTACTTTGAAAAAATCCAAATCCTTTATTTAATTCTGCAGGAATCAAATTTCTTAATGATACATCATTCACTAACATCAAAAGACAAATATGTTTAGCAGCATCCTCTGGTGTTGAGTGCATTGAGACATCCGTGGTAATGACAGCAACTTCTGCTTCAAAATCGACACCCCATTCAATATTTTTGATGGGAATATCATCGTAAGGGCCTAAAAAACTGTCTGAACCGCCTTGATACATTAAAGGATCCGTCCAAAAATCAGCGGGCAATTCAGCGCCTCGCGCTTTACGTACTAATTCCACATGATTGACATAGGCGCTGCCATCTGCCCATTGAAACGCCCGCGGCAATGGGGATGAGACCGATTGTTCGCTAAACATTAAACTATTTTTTATTTTTCCCGCATTTAAGTTATCATAATATTCCTGCAGTTTAGGTTTGGTTTCAACCCAATGATCAAGTGCTGTTTGTAAATTTTTTGCAATATCGGGTACGGGAATTGCGCGAGATAAATCTTTACTAACCACTACAAGCTGCCCATCACGCGTATTATTTTTTAAAGTTGCAAGTTTCATAGATTTTCTTTTTCCATCGTTAATACACCTCGTTTGATTTGATCTAATTCAATCGATTCAAATAAGGCTTTAAAATTTCCTTCACCAAAACCTTCATCACCCTTACGTTGAATAATTTCAAAAAAAACGGGGCCTAACATATTTTGAGTGAAGATTTGCAACAGTAATTTTTTTTCTTTTTCAGTGGTACCATCTAACAAAATACGATTTTTCCGTAAACGTTCGAGTGATTCGCCATGATTTGGTAAACGTTTATTAATCAAGTCATAATAAGTATCTGGTGTGTTTAAAAATTTTAAACCGGCAAGATAAAGATTTTCAACAGAGTGATAAATATCTTTGGTGCCAAGCGCAATGTGTTGAATGCCTTCGCCGTTAAATGCTTTTAAAAATTCTTCAATTTGTGATTTATCATCGGATGATTCGTTTAATGGAATGCGAATTTTACCGCAGGGACTTGTCATGGCTCGGCTTTTTAAGCCTGTTAATTTTCCTTCGATATCAAAATAACGCACTTCTTTAAAATTAAAAACATCTTCATAAAATGCTGCAATATGATCCATGTTGCCGCGATATAAATTATGCGTGACATGATCAATGTAAGTTAAGCCGATGGAAGGTGAGGGTTCTTTAGAAGTTAAAGAAATAAAATGAGTATTATAATTCGCTTGTTTTTGACGGTAATCCACAAAATAAATAAGACTGCCGCCAATACCATCAATAGCAGGGATGCCGTACGCGTCTTTTTGATGGCGAGGTTCGTAGGGTTTAGCACCTTTGGCGAGCGCGTGTTCGTAAGCGATGCTTGCATCCTTCACTAAAAAGCCCATGGCAGAGACAGAAGGGCCATGCAGTTTAGCAAATTCGCTGGCCAAACTTTCTTTTGTATTATTAATGATAAAACGAATATCATTTTGTTGGTAAAGTGTCATATCAAGGGTGCGATGTTTTGCAATGGGTCTAAAGCCCATCTGCAAAAATTGTTTTTCAAGTATCAGGGGTTCTTCAGTAGTATATTCTAAGAAATCAAATCCGTTAGTGCCAGCAGGATTGTGGCGTTGCATAAGTCCTCCGGTTTGTTTACGCTAAGCAATATAATACGCTACTTTTTTTATAAAAGGGATGCTTAAATTAGGATTGATTAAAATGTCATACAAAAAAACTTCTTATGTCGCTAAACTTGTTAATGCAGATGGATTTGCAGAATATCTTCCTGAAGAAAATGCAGTTTGGCATGAATTAATCAAACGTCAACTGCCGATTGTTCAAAATAGAGCGTGTGAAGAATATTTATATGGACTTCAATTACTTAATTTACCGCACGATAGAATTCCTCAATGTCCTGATGTATCTCGTGTTTTGCAAAAAGCAACGGGTTGGTCATTGGCTCCTGTGCCTGCATTAATTCCATTCGAACGTTTTTTTCATTTATTGGCTAATCGACAATTTCCGGCAGCAACCTTTATTCGGCGAAAAGAAGAATTGGATTATTTGCAAGAACCCGATATTTTTCATGAGGTATTTGGCCATTGCCCTTTATTAACTAATCCCGCTTATGCAGATTTTACTCATACCTATGGTAAATTAGGTTTAAAAGCAAGTAAAGAAGACCGCGTTTTGCTTGCACGGCTTTATTGGTTTACCATTGAATTTGGTTTGATGAAAAGTGCTTCTGGATTACGAATTTATGGCGGCGGTATTCTTTCTTCATCGAATGAAACAGTTTATTCGCTGGAAAGCGATATTCCAGAGCGTAAACCGTTTGATGCAATTGATGCATTACGCACACCCTATCGAATTGATATTATGCAGCCGATTTATTTTGTGTTGGATAATTTTAAAGTTTTATATGACTTAATTGAGATGGATTTAATGGGTTTAATTCATAAAGCGCATTCTTTAGGTGAATACGCGCCGGTTTATGCAATCAATGGAGAACAGCATGCACGAAACATGTGATTTACAGGCAAAAAAATGTCTTCCTTGTGAAGGCGGTGTGCCGCCTCTTCCCAGTGAAAAAGTAAGTAAATTATTAGGGGAAGTCAAAAATTGGGAAGTGAATGCAGAAAAAACGATGATCGAACGTCGTTTTGCATTTAAAAATTTTTATAAAACCATGGCGTTTGTTAATGCCATAGCATGGATTGCAAACCAAGAGAACCATCATCCGGATATGGAAGTTGGTTATAATTATTGTGTGGTGCATTATACAACGCATGCTATTAAAGGTTTATCTGAAAATGATTTTATTTGTGCTGCAAAAATAAATGCGCTAGATTCGAATTGAAAATCTGACAAAGCAAATAACCCAGAACAACGTTATATGTTATAAATAGGGTTGTCCTGGATTATTACCACTTTTATTCTGAGTTAAATTTTTTTTACACATGGAGATAGTATAGTCTTTCCCCTCGCTTTGTTGTTTCTTTTGTAGAAGAGGTATCTGACAACGGCGGCAGACTTCTTAAGAAACGAGGCGAAGTAGCAGCATAAAAATTTTTCTTTCCAGGTGTTCCAGGTGTTGCAGGAGTTGTGGGAATCTCAAGATCTGAGCGTGGTATGCTAATCGTCAGGGGTTGTTTGACGTGCATTTTAGTAAATTGACCATTTGCTATCGAATAAAAACCTTGAAATCCCGCGATGATGGCGCTTAAAAACCCATTTAATTTACTAAGATCACCCGCAACCTCTATTTTTGTGTTTAACAGCGCATTGTCATTCCCAGTATTAGAATATTGCGATTTGATGATTTCTGAGATGAAGCTAAGGATTGCTTTTAAGCTAGCAATATGAACGGTTTCTGCTATTCCAAATTCTAATAGATTAACAAGGGTGCCTCGTAAATTTTCATTTTTTACTTTTTCTTGTTCTATTATTTTAATAATTCTGTTAACAAAAGCATTCAAGTTTGATCCTAATTGAATAGCATCATTACAAAATTCTTTTTGTTTTGCATGATCAGTTGTTTTTTTCTGTGACTCTTTCCATAGATCCCTATATTTTTCTGACAAAAATGGGGCACAGGCTGTTATTTCAGTTTCAATTTTTTTAGCTGCGTTTGATAATAGCGGATAATGCGCAACAGGAAGTGCTGTTTTATCTTTAATGGCAGTATCTGAAGCGTGTTTTATTTCTTCAGGGGTGGCAGGCGCTTCTTTATTTCGTATGTTGGATAAAAGCGTTTCGAAGGCTCTCGTGATAATTTGTATATTTTTTTGTTCTTGACTCAATGCTGTTAGCTCATCACCACCTGAAAGCGGCAATTCTGCATCGTTACCCTGAGAAATAGGCGTTGCAAAAGAAGCTGTTTTCTCCTCAGCATTTGCAACTTTGAGGGTCATTTCATTCAAAAGGTCTCTGATTTCTGCCTCATCTGTTCCTTCTGTACTTTGTGTTGACGTCGAGGATTGATTTGTGTTTGTTGTAGCAGTGCTGGGGGCTTGAGTTGTTGTTACCGGAAAAAGCCACTGGTAAGCAGATCGAATAAACATACGTTCGTCCTTGATATTGTTAATGAATAAACTGGACTAGAGTGTAATCTTCAATTCTTAAGAAATTCTTAAATGAAAAATAATTTTTTTATTTTTCTAGATAGCTATGCTTTTTAATTGACATAATAGGTGCAACGACATAATATGAAAAATAATTAATCATTATGTATAAAAATAAACCTATCTTGCTCTCAAGCGATTCCTGCCATGACTATTTTTCGCCAAACGTATGCTCAGATTAAATTATTTCCAAGCGTTTTTTGGATTTTAATTACGGCTGTCTTTATTAATCAGTTGGGTAATGCCGCATTTGTATTTTTAGTGTTGTATTTAACGAAGCATTTGCATTTTTCAGTGATGCAAGCAACCTATTGTTTTGCCATCTCAGGAGTCAGCATGTTTCTCACAGGTCTTTTGGGCGGAACTTTGATTGATCGCTTTGGCAGCGTGCGTATGATGGTTAATATTCTCATCCTGAACGGGATTACGTTAATTTGTTTTCCTCTACTGCAGCATTTTTACAGTGTTTTTATGATGTGTATTGTTTGGGGATGTATTTTTGGCTTATATCGTCCTGCGGGCCAAACATTTGTGAGTTTACTTGCGCCTCTCGGATTTCTTAAAATCGCATTTACGGTTTATCGTCTCGCATTAAATTTAGGGATGAGTATCGGTCCTGCAATTGCGGGTTATTTAGCTTTGCATTCTTTTCCCGCTATTTTTAGAATGAATGGTTTAAGTAATATTCTCGCAGCTATTATTTTATTTGTGGGTTTTAAAAATTCATCTTGGATGAATTATACACCCACGTTAGAACATCAATTTGAATTCAGTTTGAAGTGGTTAAAACGCGATGCACTGCTCCGTTGGTTTATCTTGGGACTGATCCCTACCCAAATGGTGTTTTTTCAACATGAAACGACATTGGCTGTTTTTCTTGCGCGCGATTTACATTTTTCATCGGGTTTTTATGGATTATTATTTACAGTCAATACGTTAATGATTGTTTTTTTAGAATTACCCTTGAATGTGGCCATGCTTTCCTGGCGTGCACGTAACAGTTTATTCTGGGGAAGTTTTTTTATTACCCTCGGATTTCTAGGTTTTTATTTTGCCTACTTAAAATGGCACATTATTTTGTTAACGATGTGTTGGACCATAGGTGAAATGATTTTATTTCCTGCAACAAGTACTTATATTTCTGATCTCTCACCTGAAGGGCGGCGCGGCAGTTATATGTCAATTTATTCGGCGTCATCTAACATGGGAATATTTTTTGGTCCTTTAGTGGGCGGTATCATCATGGAACAATTTTCCTCTCATGCTTTGTGGTTATCTTGCGGATTATGGGGAATGATGACTTTAATGATTTTTGCATATATGCCCATGTTGCCCAGAAAGGCTGTATAAAATATTTATTTTTTTGCATTATTAACAAAAACCCAAGTTTCGAGGTTTAAAAGAAGATAATTCTTGAGAGGGTGCTTTAGTAAGATAGAAATCGTTTAATTTAAATTGATCTATAATGATACGCGAATTTTCTAGATTTGGCAGAGATCCTGCTTTGTCAATGGATTTTTTAATATCTAAAGCGGTCCTGGCTATCTGATCTATTATTTTGTTGTTATTTTTTATTTTTCCAGAGGAGGGTAAAAAATGACAAGCAAGAGATTTTGCTGTTTTGGATACATCGTGATTGTACATATGAGCGCAAGAGTTCATTAAATGATAAGCAATCATCACGATTATATAATTTTGGGCTATCTCTCTAGGGGGAATTTTAGTGGCAGCGAGCCTGGATAATTGACTGTTAACATGTTCCACAAAAAATTTATCTTCATTTTTCAACTTAAAAATGAAACGAAATTGTTCCACATACATCAGTTTGTGAAATGCTTGAAGTCTATTGGGGCTCAGGTCAAATACGAAAGCAGCAAAACCATGATGAGTAGTTCGCATATTATTTTGTTGTATATTATTTTGTATTTCCCCCGCAGCCATCACTAAGTCTTCTTCTTTTAAATCAATGTTTCCTTCTACAAATTTCACTATAATGCGCAGCCAAAAAGACAGTTTCCCGGGGTTTTGATCTAGATATTTTCTTACTTGCCTAAAGTCGAGCGTTTCAAGTTGATCATCTTGATAGGTTTGTAATTTTATAAGATCGTTTATATCTAAATTGTCTGAGTCCAATGGGCAATATATTGTTCCGTCTGGTATGTTTAATCCAAGCATGGCTGCAACACAGGGTGCGTTACCAGGTTCTTGCATTATTTCAAGGTAACTTTTTTTAGAGATTGTCCAATCTAAGATAAGCGGTTCACCTGATGGTTTTTGAAAATGCAAAATAATATTGTAAGAATGTTGATGAGGGATGTGTATATTGCGGCCTTCTTCAACGTCAATCAGGGTAAGATCACCGAATTTTTTATTTCTCACTTTTCTTAAGATGACGCATAGTTCTAATACGGATGAAAGAATACAATTTTTTTCATTACTGTGAGTGAGTGTAGTGCTTACATCAAAATCATTGCGAGATAGCTTAAGACTAGGAAGCAACATGTCTGCAATAGATGTTCCTTTATCCGTGGAGATAGGTTTAAATTTATTTTGTTGGTCTGTCGCACGTAATAATTCAGGAAAACTCGCATAAATTGTGCATTCATCGGGCGTAAATGCGCGTATAGAAAGTGAAGAATGTTCTAATCTTTCAATCCATTTTTCTATTTCAGCAGTTGCTTCATGATTAGCGCGCATTTTTTCGCGAAGCATTCTTGCTTGTTTTAAATAGAAACGAATTTTTTTATTCCATTCTGAAAAATATTCTCTGAATTGACTCGTTTCTTGACTAGGTATTTTTTCTTCTGAGTAATTAACAGGTCTATTTTTTTCTTCTCGAGTAGGTTTTCTCGGAGGAGAGCCGGCTATCTCCACTAATAGGGATTGAATCACTGCTTTTGCCGATTTTATTTGTCTTGACAATTGTTCACTTTTAATTTCATCGCTCAAATTGGATAATGTTAATGATCGTTCAGTTAACGTAATTTCAAATTGTTGGCAAAATTCATTATAATTTTCTACTTTATCAATTTTTTTTGCGCGATTCATGAGTTCTTGAATTCTCGCAGTACTTGCTATTTTTTCGGCTTGTTTTCTAGCTTTTAGTGCTGCTTCTTTTCGGGCTTTTTCAGTAGCTGCTGCTTCTTCCCGAGCTTTTTCCGCTGCTGCTTCTTCTTTGGCTTTTTTAGCCGCTGCCTTTTCCTGGGCTTTTTTAGCGGCTTCTCTCGCCGCTTTTTTAGTGGCAGCTTCTTCTTTGGCTTTTTTAGCAGCAACTTCTTCCTTGGATTTTTTAGCTGCCGCTTCTTTTTCTGCTTTTTTGGCGGCTTCTTCCTCTGCCTTTTTAGCCGCGGCTTCTTTTTCAGCTCTTCTTTCCTCTTTTTGACGTGTTTTTTTTGACTTCTTTTTTTCTTTCTTTTCTGTATCGAGCGCTATTTTTTTATCGTGATTTTTTTTAATATTATCAATTAGGTTTTGTTTAACTTTTTCATTGGATAAATAATCACGGGTAATATTCTGAAGGACATTAAAATATATCAAGGCTTCTGGAATGTGATCTGTTCTCTCGTGTTGTTCGCGCAATTTTTTTATAAAAATGAGAGCATATCTTTCTTTAATTTCAGCTTTTATTTCGGTAAAAAAAGAATCTAATAATTTATTTGCGGCTTCTGTAATACTTTTCACTTCTGATTCAAGTATCATTGTTTCTTTTGGCGGTTGAAGTATTTCTAGTAATAAATTTTTTGCTTTATCGATATATATTTTTTCTTGATTTTCTTCCATTATATAGGTGAAGTGGATTAATATTTTTATCTTGTCTTGTATTTCAGTGAGATCATTTGTGAGTGGGTTATTTTTTATAGAATTAATTGATTTAGAGATTTCTCTGCATAGATTTTCCGCTCCTTCTATGGTGTGTATGATGTGTCTTTGTTGTGCTTCTAGAATTTCTTCTCGCGCGTCTTGAGCTATTCTGACGGGGGCGTTTAATGTTTTTTTTAATTCTTCTATTTCTGCGCATATAGGGTAACAAGTCTCGATTAACCATACTATGGTTGCTTTAACTGATATGGTAATATTTTCTGATGTCAATGCAGCTTCATATTTTTTTATTGTTTGAAATAGATCCTTTCGATCCTTAAATACTCCAGTCAAATGTTCTGGAAGAGAATTAGATGCTTCATAAATTTTTTTCAGAACTATGTAGGTTGTACATAATTCTCCTAGCTCGTTAATTTTTCTTTCTTTAACTAAAGATTGTAACTTGCTTTCTACGGTATCTGTTTTATCAGTGCTATCGTTTTTTAGGTTAAGTATCTCGCTAGAATAAGTTAATAAATTTTCCAGTATCAAGCATGCTTGTTTCTTTGTATGCTCATCAATTATCGAGATGTTTTCTGATTTAGAATAGGGTAGTTCTGCCAAAGTGATAGATTTTGCTAAAATGCCCAGCAAATAATTCATGTCCACTGCTTTTGAAAAAGGCAATAAACTACGTTCTTTAATTCTTTCGTTAAGATCAGGAAATCGTTCAGAGAATTTTACATATAGGACAGAGAAAAAACTTCCCAGCTCAATATCATGACAAGATAATTGGTCTAGAATATCTATAGTTGTGCGTTTGGATTGGATAAGATAGTCTCTCAGATATAAAACTCCAGCTACCCCTAGTGCATTTAACATTCGAATGAGTGGAATGATTTGAATTTTTGGTTCTTTTTCTGAATGAAATTGTTTTTCATCATTGTGGTTAGATAGATCTAATGGGATGAGAAAATCGTAAGGCTCAATCAGAAGTGGTAAAGGAGATGGAGCGGCAGAATTATATTGCTGAGAATTATGTTGCTCAATATAACTATTAAACCAATCTAAGTTGTTACCAAAAATTTCCAGTACGTTAATAATGGTAGTGCGAGAACCATCTTTCTGTTTTTTAAAAATAACAGCATAGTGCCAGAATATTTCTGGGAGACTATAGGTATCTGTTATTTGATGAGGAGAGAATTCATGCGCATCGAGTAAAAGCTTAACTAATTGGATATCGGTTTTTACAATAGCATAAAACAAAAAATTTCCGCAAAGGAGATTTTCAGGATCCTGTCGTGGAATAGATAATGCATGAAAAAAATCTTCTAATAGCGCATCATCCTGCGGATTTTTTTTTAATTTTTCTAACTCATCTAGTAATGAATGGAAATTATTATATTCACAATATTTAATAATAAACGCTGGATAGTCCTTATCCATGAAGGACCATAGGTCTGATACTCGAGATGCAAGAGGGTTCTCTTCTATAACTAATTGCTTAGATTCTAGTTCGGTATGAAGCATATCGCATCTCGCTCGTTTTTTTTGTGAATTATTATGAAAAATTTGAGCAAGAATATTACAAAATAGCAGCAAGCGCAATCATTCTTGATCCTATTTTGCTCTATTTAAGAAGATACTGCAGGCGGGCGCATTTTAAAAAGAGCTAAGTCATGACTTAGCTCTTTTGAGAGATCAGGTATATGCCATTGCATTGCGTGATGGTAATGGTTCTGCTGGCGCTTCTACTTCTAAAAGCGGAGCTTCTACTTCGTTGCGAGAAGAAAAAAAGCTGCAAGCTGCGCGAGCCATGCCAGTCATTCCTCTCCCTATCTGGTAGACTACCGGAATGCCTGCTACAGCGGATAAAACGCCTGTGAAGCTCACCTGAATCCAAGCAGCCACAGCTGAGCAAGATTCTTCACCATCCCTAGTTGTGCGACAGGTATGTCCTTGACTCACTTCTTTGCCCGCTTGATAAGTAACATATGCTAACCCGAGCGAAACAGTAGATAATACAAGTCCGCATCCTATTTGCGTTGACGTGGAGCAGGTCGCTGGATTTTCGGCGGCATCATTATTATTTTCATGGGTCACCGGGGTAGGGTCATTATTTTCGGGATTATCAGTATTATGGGGCGGATCAGTGCGAGCTAACATCATTGTCTCCTATTTTTTTATATGGGAACTTAAGGCGACGCTATGGTAATTAATTTTTTGCAGGAGTGCACGGGTTATTTCAAGCCCAGATATGAATAAGCTTTGTATTATTCTAAGCTATGATCTATTATGTACATAAAGATGTACAATTTATTGAGGTACCTATGTCAACACTTAGTGCAACCGATGCGCGTAAATTCTTTTTTGATTTAATTAAAGGGGCGGGTGAACATCATAAAACGTATCATATTCAGCATCGAAAAGGAGATGTTGTCCTATTGTCTGAAGCAGATTATGAAAGTTTGTTGGAAACATTAGAGCTGCTTTCTATTCCTGATTTTCGCAAACGAATTAAAAAGTCAGTTAAACAAGTTAAGAAGGGGGAAACTCTCTCGATGAAGGATGTTTTTGGAGAATAGAATTTGGCTAAATACGAAATTCGTTTTACGAAAGAAGCTGCAAAAGACGTTAAAAAACTAACTTCTAATTTAAAAACAAAATTAAAACACATATTACTTCATGAAATTGCTGTTGATCCTTATTGCGGAAAGAAACTGGTAGGAGATCTTCAAGATTTTTTTTCTTTTCGTTTAAGCTACAAAGACCGTGTTGTCTACACGATTGATAAAAAACGTCATCTTATATTTGTTCATCAGGCACGTACACATTATGGAGATTAAGAGGGCTTTGATACTAAAGCAGTTAGATTATTTTTTAGTAAGCGAGAATAAGGGATCCTTCAGCACTTGACCCCTTATCTGTAAAAATCTAAACTTAACCTGACATTGACTGTCGAATTTATTGTAGCAAGTTTTCGTGTTTTCGGGCCAATGACTTGAAACCCACG
>AMFJ01019141.1_pt1 | contig 20624 bp, 24 predicted proteins | sample 427208 | NCBI WGS metagenome assembly AMFJ01 (sample SAMN02954298, study PRJNA114691) | groundwater metagenome | biome: aquatic; feature: subsurface aquifer; material: sediment; isolation source: subsurface aquifer sediment | place: USA: Rifle, CO | collected 2008-08 | reverse complement strand
ATATCATGAAAATTTTAAAATGCAAGCTATTTTCAATGCAATTACCTTGCTCTTAGGCCCTAATCTAATTCATCAGCAGTAGGTTCTGCAGGTGGTGACGTGGTTGGCGACGTGACTGTTGCAGGAGTATTAGAAGGCGGTTGTGTCGTTTGTTGCGGTGTAGTTGATTTATTGCTTGCATTGCTACTACTTATTGGGGGAATTTGCGGAGCAGTCAAGGCGCCTTCTGCTGCTGGGGGTGTCGTGTCTTCTTTTGCAATTTGTTCCGCAGCGATAGCAGTTAAGTGGATAGATAATCCCAATAGTAATATACACAATGTTATATATCGCATAATGCATTCCTTAAATTATTCAGTTGCTATTCGTTTTTCTATAGTACTTGTTTCTGTTCGTACTGCCTAGTACAGTGAAAACCATTATTAACGGAAATTGTATGAAGATGTTAAGAGTTGGACATTACACAAATACCGAACATGGAACGGGTGTATCGGTATTTATTTTTGATCGTCCAGCTCCTGCAGCCTATTATTTGTGTGGCGCGTCGCCGGCGAGTCATGAGCTGCATATATTAGAATTAGATGCAAATGTGCCTTACATTGATGGATTATTTTTTGCGGGTGGTAGTGCATTCGGTTTAAATGCTGTAGCAGGTGTGATGCAATGGTTTCAAGAGCAGGGGCGCGGTTTTCAAACAGCCTATGCTCCTATTCCTCTTGTACCTGCTGCTGCTATTTTTGATTTGGCAGTCAAATCTACTCAAGCGCCGACGGCTTTTGCCGCTTATCAAGCCTGTACGAATGCAACAGAGCATGATGCTTTGCAAGGTCGAATTGGCGCAGGAACAGGTGCTTCAGTGGGTAAACTGATACCGAATGTAGCACGCATGAGTGGAGGGGTCGGTTTTGCTGAAATAACTTTAGCTAATGGTGTGAGTGTGTTAGCTTATGCAGTCGTCAATAGTTTGGGTGACGTGCGTGATAGATCAGGAAAAATTGTAGCAGGTGCACGTTTAGAAAATGGAGAATTTGCAGATTGTGAGCGTTATCTGCTAGCCGGACATAGAGAAATCGTGAGTGATTTAGCTAATACCACTTTAGTTGCGGTATTTACCAATGCAAAATTTTCTAAAATTGAATTAAAACGTATTGCAAGTATAGGTCTTACTGGTATAGCTCGTACTATTTCTCCAGTGTTCACGCGTTGTGATGGCGATATTATATTTTGTGTTTCGTTAGGCGACCGTAAAGCAACTGAAATGACTGTAGGAGCAATTGCTGCAGAAGTGGTGCATCGAGCTATCGTAAGCGCGGTAAGCGATTCTATTGTATTGTGAGATGAAAATGATGTCGTATCGTGTTGCGGCTATTCAAATGAATTCTGGCCATCATGTGCAAAAAAATCTTGTCACAGCAGAAAAGTTGATTGCTGAGGCAGCAGCACAAGGCGCTCAATTAATTGTGTTGCCTGAAATGTTTGCTGTCATGGCGATGGATCAAGTTGATAAAATAAAAATGGGAGAAACATTAGATAACGGACCTATCCAGGCATTTTTGAGTCAACAAGCTTTACGGCATCGTGTATGGTTAGTGGGGGGTACCATTCCTCTAGCAGTACCTAATGTATCTGAAAAAATACATGCAGCATGCTTAGTATTTGATGATCAAGGAAAAAGAGTGGCGCGGTATGACAAAATACATTTATTTGATGTAAGTTTAAACGCTGCGCGGGAATGTTATAACGAATCTCGGGCGGTTACAGCGGGTCATGAAGTCATAGTGGTTACGACACCATTTGGAAAATTAGGTTTAGCAGTGTGTTATGACGTGCGCTTTCCGGAATTATTTCGTGCTATGCATGAGCAACAAGTCCAATTAGTTGCTTTGCCAGCCGCATTTACATTTACAACAGGAACGGTGCATTGGGACATTTTGGTGCGTGCTCGTGCCATTGAGAATCAAGTGTATATGATTGCTGCCGCGCAAAGCGGAACACATGAAAATGGTCGTAAAACCTATGGGCATAGTATGATTGTAGATCCATGGGGCGCAGTCAAAGCGTGTTTACCAGAAGGGCAGGGTATAGTGATTACGGATATTGATTTTCAATATTTACAAAAAATACGTGACGAATTTCCAGTTTTGTCACATCGGCGTGTTTAGATATATACCCATATATGGGTATATAACAAGGAGATATCATGTTACTGGTCGCAATTGTTTTTTTTATTTTTGCTGCACTCTTAGGGTTGGCTATTTTAACAAAAATTTTCAAACATAAATCCACTTACAAACCTGTTGTATTTATCCATGGCACCTTGGCAAGTATAGCATTAATCAATTTAGCAGTTTATGTTGCTCTTGGGCATAAAGATTTGCTTCTTATTGTCAGTTTTGTATTCTTTGTGCTGACTGCGATAGGTGGATTTACATTATTTACGTTTGATATAAATGACAAACAAATTCCTAAAATGCTTGCAGTATTACATCCTATCGGAGGGATTATCAGTTTAACTCTGCTGATTCTCTATGTGGTTCATCGTGTGAGTTAGTCTTTTAAATCATTGTACGATCCATTAATTTTTTAAGCTGTTGCTCAATTTTTTTAGCGGGTAATGGGTAGCTAATAAAATAACCTTGGATGATATCGCAATTTTGTTCTGTTAAATATTCTACTTGTTCAGCTGTTTCAACACCTTCTGCGACTGCTTCCATGCCAAGATGATGTGCAAGCGCGATAAATGCATTGGTAATAGCAGAATCGTTAGGGTTGTTAGGAACACCGATAATAAAACTTTGATCGATTTTTATCGTGCTAAGAGGAAATCTTTTTAGGTAGCTTATTGATGTATATCCTGTGCCAAAGTGATCAATGGTAATTTGTACCCCCGTTGTTTTGATGGCGTCTAATTTTTTTGCTGCTGTTTCGATGTCGCTCATGACGGAGGATTCATTTATTTCTAATTCTAAATACTGCGGATTTAAATTAGTTTCTTTTAAAATTCCATTAATTGTTTTGACTAAATCAGGATGCTGAAATTGTTTTTCAGATAAATTGACTGCAACAACAATATGTTCATAACCTTCATTTTGCCAATATTTATTGGTTTTGCATGCTTCGCGTAATACCCATTCTCCTAGTTGTATAATTAATCCTGTTTCTTCTGCTAATAGAAGAAATTTTGCAGGTTGGATCATGCCAAATTCTGGATGTACCCAACGTATTAATGCTTCTACTCCAATCAGATTACCTTTTTTAATGTGTAATTTAGGTTGGTAATACAGAACGAGCTCATTGTTTTGAATGGCATTCCGTAAGGCGGTTCCTAGCTGTATATATTCATTTGCTTCGAGATGCAGTTCTTCCGTATGAAATTGATAAACATTTCCACCCGCATTTTTAGCTCTGTAAAGCGCATCGTTGGCATAGCCAAGTAAATCTTCTAATGATGAACCATCTTGTGGATAAACGCTAATGCCGATACTCGCTGTGACAGAGCATTCTTGAATAGGTTCAGCGCATGCACGCAAGATTTTTTCTGCGACCACGCTTGCAAATTTTGGTTTTACAATATCATGTAATAAAATAACAAACTCGTCTCCATCGAGTCTTGCTAACGTATCTTCAGTGCGCAATACTTTTTTAAATCGTTCTGCTATGGTTTTTAGTATCATATCGCCAACAGTTGGGCTTTGGTCGGCATTGATGTTTTCGAATTGATCTAGATTAATAAGTAAGAGCGCTAACACTTTATCGTGCCGTTTAGCATAGCTGATTGCCTTGTTAAGCGCTTCATTGAATAGAGCGCGATTGGGTAAAGTAGTCAAGGCATCATATTGCTCAGGATGTGATGTATTTTCAGTATGATGAGTCATTTATCCTCCTGATTTTAAAAGGAGTTTGTTTTATTTACCTTTTTATGTCCTTTATATAATTATTTTGCAAGCTAAGTACAAAAAATGCAATCTAAAGATCAACTTAATCCATTTTTTAATTCATCATCATCGTATCCTTATATGTTATCATATATGTTGGAATATTGTTCTTAATGGGTTGATTAGTTATGTTGAGAAAAATACTTCCCAAAAGTCACGCAAAAAGTGAAGACAATAATCATGTTGATGATTTTAAAGTACTTTTGCATTACATAAATGATTTAGCCAGCCATAAACTCGGATATCCTGTCTCATTACTGACTTATCTTGGCATCATAAATAACAAATCATTGGGAATTGCTCCAGGAAGTCTCGCAAACGTTTTATTAAATAACGTGGGAGATCCTTTTAAGGATTCTGAAACTTCACGTATGGAAGTTAAGAAACATGAACGCAAGTTGATTGCTATTTTGGAAAAATATTATGGCTTACAAAAAAATGAAGCACGCGGTTATGTTACGACAGGCGGTACGGAAGGTAATTTTGCGAGCCTTTGGTGGTCGAAACGGTATTTAATTAATAACGCGCTTGAGCACCTAATTAAAATAGATGATGCAATTAAATTACAAGTAAGACAAGAACAAGAATTACGAGTTGCCTTAGCTAAGATTCCGATGAATAATTATCAAGTGCGTGCAACGCAGTTACAAAAAATAATTGATATTGAGGGCAAAATTAGTATTGATAAAAATACAGTACAACAATTGTTAACGCCCACTGTGTTTTATACAAAAAATCACACACATTATTCTATTCCGAAAATCGCTGAAATTTTACGCTTAAATATTAAACCTATTGGATCCAATCCCGATGGTTCTATGGATTTAGATAATTTTAAAAAAGAATTATTATTGCATAGAGGTGCGCATCCAGATAGTGCAGTGATAGTGATTGCAAATATTGGTACGACTGTAACGGGGGCAATTGATAATGTGCCTGGAATTAAAAAAATCCTCGATGAAACTCGACCGAAAGTAACCTATACTATTCATTTAGATGGCGCGTTAACAGGTTTTGTAATGCCTATCCTAAAACCATTTGGTGATATACCAGATTATTTTGCATCACTTGGTGTAAATACGCTCGCAGTTTCAGCGCATAAATACCCAGGTTTATCACAACCTTGTGGAATTGTTTTAGCGAGAAAACAATTTTTTGAAAAAGCATTTGAAAAAAGCGAAAGAAGTATTGATTATGTTGGTAATATATTAGATGTTACCATTACAGGTTCCCGTTCTGGTTTGAATGTCTTAATGTTTTATCATGCTCTTTGTGCGATTGGGCTTGACAAAAATACTGACAAATTAAAAAAAATGGTGGAGGAAAATCTTTCTAATGCAAAATATTTATATGAACAATTAGTAAAAATATTTGGGCCACAACGTGTTTTTTATCCGTATCATTTTAATGTTATTTTTCCAAAACCATCTATCGAATTAGCTAAGAAATATCAACTCATGTTGACAGGTGATCGTGCAAATATTTGTGTATTAACCAATGTAACAAGAGAATTGATTGATCAATTTATTGTTGAACTGAAATTAGATAAGGGGGTAGTCATGGGTACGCTGCAGAAAAATCAATATACGATAGATACGTTACAAAAACAGCATGTGCGCGAAGTAACAGAGCTTTTTATTAATTCTTTTCGTAATTATGAACCTATTACTAAACGTCTTAACGTGAGTCGTGAAGATTACACACCATTTGTAGAAGAAGTCGTGCAGAAAGCAATAAAAGATGGTATGAGTAGTGTTGCTGTGGATGAAAATAAGCATGTTATTGCATTTATTATTGCAGAAGACATGGCTAATCCATTTATGCCGCATCTTTCTCATTATCCAAAACTAAAACCTGTGTTTGCGTTATTAGCTAAGCTTTCTAAGCCGTTTGTTGATGGTAAGGTATTTTCTAAAGGAAAAGTAGCACATCTTTGGGTTGCAGCAGTGGATCCCAAATATATGGGGCATCATATGTTTACTGAACTTGACGATGCTACTATCAAGATGGTTGCAAAGAAGGGATTTAACTTTGCTTATGCTGAATTTACCAATGAGATCAGTGAAAAAATAATACATCAATTTAAACTAATAGAATTATGTAACAGAATTAAATACGATGATTTTGAATTAGAAAATGGCCAAAAGCCTTTTGCGGGCATTAAGGGCGGTGCTGCTGCTTATTATGCGGCAATTAGACCTGGGGTAAAGCTAGACTCTTTAAAAAATTGCTATACAATGGATACAACACATTGATTGTTGAGGGTTCATTTGTTTAAGTAAATTTTTAATGGGCACTCAGGTGCCCATTCTTTATATGTGATCTTAGGCGAAATAAACTATATGGACATAGTTGCCGATCAGAAGCAGATATCACAAGAAGAAAAAATCCAGATCAAAAACCAAGTGCGATCTGATCTTGTGGATCATCTTTATAGCGGTTGTTTACCCGGTACCCTGTCGGGTTTTGTGATCAGTGTCCTTATTTTTATCGATTTTTATGGCTACACTTCTTCCATTTATATATTAATTACCTGGCTTATTCTTTTTAACATTATGATGGCCACGTTAACCACTATTTATCTTTTCTACACAGGGTACAAATATAAGTTTACGTTATTAACATGGGAATGGGCTTATTCTCTTGGAATGGTAGGATGTGCTATTTCCTGGACGCCAATTATTTATTTCATGCCTGATGACATGACCAGGCAATTTCTCGCATTGATTTTGCTTTTTTTGGCAACGGCCGGGTATGCGACAGGAACAATAGGGCAATTTCGCTTAGGTGTCATAACGTTAAGCATTTTATTGTTGCCACTGGTTGTGTGGTGTTTTTTTTATAAAGGCGGTCTTTTTTATAATATTATCGGTGTCTATTCGTTTATTTATATGCTTTTTTTGTTTGGAATTAATCATCGTAGCACTCAATGGTTTAAAGATTCTCTTAAATTAAAAATTGAAAATGCGCTGGTAAGTCATCAAGCAAATCACGATGTATTAACTAATTTACCTAATCAGCGATTATTGCCACAATATATTCAATCAGCGATTAATGCGATAAAAGATACCGAAGATACATTTGCGTTAGTGTGTTATTCATTAAATCGTATGGAAATAATTAATGATAGCTTGGGTCATTCAGCGGGTGATATGATCATTCAATCTGTTGCAGGTCGTCTAAATACATTAGCATTGTTAGCTAAGGATGACGCTACGCAATATTTCATTACTATATCACGTAAAGATACATTTAATGTTTTGTTAGTGCCTGTCAAAGCAGAAAATGTAGAAAGCAAAGTTCAAAAACTTTTTTCTATTTTAGATGAACCTTTTTATGTAGAAAAACAAGGTATAAAACTGACAGCAAGTGTTGGGGTCAGTATTTTTGGGAAAGATGGAAAAGATGTGCAATCTTTGTTAATTAATGCAGATGCAGCCATGCTACGTGCAAAACAATTTGGCGGAAATCACCTCGAATTTTATCGAACAGAAATTAATGCTGAAACACCCAAACAACTTGAATTAGAAACTGATTTGCATGCTGCGTTAAAAAATCATCAACTGTTAGTGTATTATCAACCGTTAATTGATTTGCAAACTAATAAAATCTGCGGCATGGAAGCATTGTTGCGCTGGCCTCATCCAGTACATGGCTTTATTTCCCCGATGCATTTTATTCCACTTGCGGAAGAAACGGGGTTAATTGTTCCTATTGGGGAATGGGTTTTAGAGGAAGCGTGTAAACAAACCTTGATCTGGCAAAAAATGGGATTTACATCACTTAAAGTGGCAGTCAATTTGGCTGAGAAACAGCTGCGTGAAAAAACTTTATTGTTTAGAATGGATCAAATTCTTAAAAAGACGGGATTTGATTCTCATTTTCTTGAGTTAGAAATTACTGAAACAGCGATTCTAGATGAATCAGTGACTCGTTTGATTAAAGAATTTAATAAAAGAGGTTTAAGTTTAGCAGTTGATGATTTCGGTACAGGTTATTCCGGTTTAAGTTATCTTAAACGATTTTCTATTGATAAATTGAAAATAGATCAGTCTTTTGTTAGAGATATTCCAACCAGTAATGACAGTATGACTATTGTGTCCGCGATTATTGCAATGGCAAAAGAACTCAAAATTCGTGTTTTAGCTGAAGGTGTAGAAACAGAAGCGCAATTGCAATTTTTAAGAGAAAAAGAATGTGATTTTGTGCAAGGATATTATTTTAGCAAACCGATTGATGCTAAATCATTTACACAATTGCTGTTAGATCATAAGCAGAGTGGATTTTCACCGGCAGGAAAAAAACGGTAAGCGATCAGCTTAAAAATAAAGGACGGAAATAATGAAGCTGTCAAGGAAAGTATTATGAAATTAATTAAATATATTCTGCTTATCGGAATTGTTTTTTCATGCTATGCAAACGCTGGTTTTAAAGAATTAACAATTCACAGTCGCGCAAATTGCGCAAATAATGAATCAATTACTTGGCACTATAATCATACTTATAACCTATTAACTGTCTCCGATCATTTAAGGAACGGGCAGTTCCAGCATAGGCTCGCAGCTGGCTGGGAAACAACTTGGCGATCCGCAAACGTACATTGGGGCGAAGCAAGCCCAGGTGCCGGTTGGCACGTACAAGCTGGTCATTATATGAAAGTCGGCTATACAGAGTATAGGATTGGATTTACGACTGCAGATGATTGCAATATTTATGATGGTTGGTGGGATGTTTAACCTAATTTAAATACAAAAAAGGATAATTAAAATGAAGAAATATATTTTAACAGGAATTTCTGTCATATCTTTGTTACCGGTCACATCATTTGCAGATCAAGAATTTTTCACTGCAAGTCCTAATAACGCTAAAACGGGTATTATTATTGTTCCACTCTCTCAAATGTCAAACCCAGAAAGTGTAGCTACATATTTGGAGGATCAAAAGACTAAAGGGTACTCTTTAAAAGAATCTGATGAAGTTAAACAAATGATTAAGTCAAGTCATGCAAATTACTTGAGCGAAATAAACAATATTTCAGATCCGAAAGATACTCATATGAAGTCTGATTTATCTAAAATACAGCTTGCGTTTAAATATAAGGGAATCCCTTTTTTTAATGCTATTGGGTATGCCCCAGGCGGGGCATACATTCCACATGCTGGATGGACTACCATTGGAACTTTCTTTAATGATAAAGAGATGGGCGCGTGCGAATATAGATTAAACAATATGAAACTTGCAAAAGGGGCTGTATTAATCCCTCAAGAGTCGGTTCGTTATGATATTAACAACAAAGTAACCAATATTTTTGTTGAAGGAAGCAAACATTCTGGCTTTATGTATAACGTAACTTGGAATGATGACACGTATAATCACTTCTTAATTTGCGCTAATATGAACTTAGATAATAATATTACTAGTCGTATGATTGAATTGGCTAAAAAAATAGATAAAACTATTTTCTAGTACCCCATCAAATAAGTTTTTCTCGATGCAGAACCTAGATTGCGAGATACACATATCATGAAAAACGCAGATCCTTCTCGCTACGGTTTCAACTGCTGAATTTAGGTTTAAATATCTTCCGCCGCAAATTCTAATAAATCGCCCGGTTGACACGACAAATAGTTACATATCGCATCTAATGTAGAAAGTCGCATTGCTTTTGCTTTGCCAGTTTTTAAAATCGATAGATTTTGTTCGGTGATGCCGATGGCTTCTGCTAATTCTTTTGAACGTATTTTGCGTTTTGCAAGCATCACATCTAAATTAATGATAATAGCCATAGGTTATCCTAAATTGTTAATTGTTGTTCTTCACGTAGTTTGCAACCTTCCGCCATAATCCAGGAAATTAAAATAATAAGAAGGGCGGTAAGAAGAACTTCAATATGGGTGCTGCTAACACTAATAGAGAGATATCGTGGATGAATAGACCATGACAAATTCACGGTCATGAATGCTTGATAGATGGGATTCAACAGCTGGCCAATCAATAATGTGTAACCTATTTTTTTAATATAATTGACATTTTTTAAGGAAAAAATGTCTGCTTGTTTATATAAGCCAAATAATTTAATCAAGAAATATAAAATAAATTCCGTGATGATGAAAGGTATTAGGCTTATCAATAATCCAAGAAATTTATTAATAGGCGCCAGCGAATGAATGTTTTGATACCAACTATTCCGAGTGATATCATCAGAAATAAAATTCATCAAGATTCCCAATGGATGAAATCCTATTGGATCAGGCGCGTGTATCCAAAACGCAATCAATAATAGGGGATAAAGAATAAAAATAGCTTGAAACAAGAGACGAAACAAGCTGCTGACTTTTTTAATTTTGGACATATAACACATTCCTGTTAGTTAAGAGGAAAAGAATATTATATGATTATTTATCGAATTGCAATAATTAAATAGAAAATAACATTAATTATTTATCGATTAAACTTTATACAGGCAATGCCGAGTTTACATGGCCTGCTTTTTTCACTTCTATCCTGACTAGTTTATTATTTTCATCCACATAGATAACTTTTTGTTCCAGTTTGGCAGCTTTTTTACGTGTCATCTGTTCCAAAGAAAGAACAATCACTTGATCACCAGGCTGAAAAAGGCGTGCTGGACATCCGTTTAAACAAATTTCACCAAGTCCTCGCACCCCTGGAATAGCATAGGTTTCCCAATGTACTGCATTTGCTTTATTGTTAATGTGTACCAATTGAAATGGCAGAATAAGAGCTGCTTCCATTAAGACAGGATCTATTGTGATGCTTCCTGCATAATGAAGCTTGGCTGCTGTAACATGTACACAATGTAGCTTGGCGACACAGACGGTAATAGACATTGTTTTTCCTTGTTCTTGTTAAAAGAAAGAATTTAATAGATAATTCCAATGTAATCTATGGATTTTTGGTTTGGAAGGCGCATTTTTTAAGGAGAAAATTATGTTGTTAAAGCAGGGATGGATTGTTTTATTCGCATTGTTGGCTGTAATGCCTGTTGTGTATGCTGCAGATAATGTAACAAAAACATATAAACTAGAAGATTTGAAAAATGTAGTGTCAAATAATAGTAACTGCAAAACATTATATAAAGATTTGCAAAATTTATCTAAAAAACCTATCGAAGTTCAATTCACTAAATCAGACGAATCTACTTTTATTGTACAAGATAAAAATAACCAGCTTACTAAGCATAATCTTGTTATTGTAAAACAGAAAGCAGATCAAAATATGATAAACAGAATTGTAATGGGTGCATTAGAAGTCAATCATAAAAAAGTAGATTATGTAGTTGAAGTGGCTGGAGATCTTAATAATAAAAGTCATCGTTACGTTTATCCTATCATTCTTGCAGGTGAAAATGCGCGTTGCTTTTTTACAGCATTAGTTAAACCTGATCAAACGACGATAGAGACATTTAAGAAAAATATTCAAGCTGGAAATGTAACAGATGGTAAAGATCTTTATACTAATTAATTTATTTTTTGATAAAGCGGATAAAATTTTATCCGCTTTACTTTTTTATGAAATATTGTAGACCAAGCCCCCATCATTTTGATCAATTAGTTGCGTTGCAAAACCAAAATTTGATTTCAGTTTTGAATGAAGCAGAGCGTAAAGAAGGTTTTCTTTCCACTGCTTTTACTAAAGAACAATTTCAATTAATGGATCATCTGCTTGGTATTATAATATGTTTAGAAGAGGACGTTGTTTGTGGCTATCTTTGTGCTACCACTATCGAATTTAATCTAGCATTTCCTATTCCTGCAGCTATGATAAAAAATTGTGCTAATTTGCAATATAAAGGCCGTCCATTAAATTCTTATCAATATGTTGTTGCAAATCCTGCTTGTATCGATAAAAATTATCGAGGGAAAGATATATTTGTTAATCTTTGTAAAAAACTTAGCGCACTTATTCCAATACAGTATGAATTAACTGTTTCGTTAGTCTCGACAAAAAATCATACGTCACTTGTAGCAGTTAAAAAAATTGGATTAAAACCCATACAGCAATTTGTGAAAGATGGGGAAACATTTTGGATTTTCGTATGCGAATTAAATGAATTTAGGAGTACTTTTTTTTGAAAGATATATTAAATTTAGTTGGTAACACTCCGTTAATTGAATTAAAAAGTTTTTCTACTCAAAACGCACGTCTATTTGCGAAGCTTGAAATGTTTAATCCAACCTGTAGTATTAAAGACAGAATTGTTTTACACATTTTAAATCAAGCGAGACAGCAAGAATTAATATCGCCAGGCGCGACCATTATTGAGGCTACATCCGGAAATACGGGAGCAGCACTTGCCATGATGGGTGCTATTCTGGGATATAAAATTATTTTAACTACACCAGAAAAAACGAGTCGTACAAAAATTTCAGCTATGCAGGCATATGGGGCTGATGTAAGAGTATGTCCTAACTCTGCAAAAGAAAATGAGCCAGAACATTATATTTCATTAGCAAAAAAATTACATGCAACGATTCCAGGTTCATTTATGCTGAATCAGTATGATAATCCTGCCAACGTGGAAGCACATTATTTAACAACAGGGCCTGAAATTTTCACTCAAATGCAAGGTAAAATAGATTATCTTGTTGCGTGCGGTAGCTCTGGTGGAACTGTGACAGGGGTTGGAAAATTTCTTAAGGAACATATTCCTGCGCTTAAAATCATTATGCCAGATCCTATCGGATCAGTTTATTATTCTTATTTTAAAACTGGAAAAGAAAATAAAAATCACATTCAATCTTATGCTGTTGAAGGGGTAGGAAAGGATATGATTTGTAGTTGTATGGATTTTTCTCTTTTAGATGATGTGGTGCAATTTACCGATAAACATGCATTTGCAATGGTAAAGAAACTTGCTTTGCAAGAAGGAATTTTTGCGGGAGGAAGTTCAGGCGCTGCATTATATGTTTCTGATTTAATTATCAAGCAATCTACCAAGCTGATTAATATTGTTGTGGTTTTTCCAGACTCAGGATTAAAGTATCCGGAAATCATAAGACCCTAGCAGAATCATTAAAAGTACGTTATTTTATTACCGCGTACACTTTCTTGGTTTTTCTTATTCTTGCTGATTGAGACGCTGTGCCTTTCCACCATGGGCATGCAGTTGTTTCAGATTGTTTGACTTATTGCTTTTAGGCTACCGTAAATAAAGGATTTTTACGTATGGAAACAAGACTAGAGGTAAACGAATTAGAGCCGGGTTCGTTAGAGGGCCCTTTTGTGAGGGTGCCTTTTGATTCATCTCCTTATACTCCCTATCAGTTGAATACTGTTCTGTATGCATGGATAAAAGAACAAAAGGGCCATTCATTTAATATTGAAGATGTGATTGTTAGACATAAAGAAGAAACTCAATTTGTAGGTTTTATATTAAGTGGAAATAAGAGCGATGAGAAAGTTGCATTGTTTAAAACTGCAAATTTTCCACGAGCTAATAATATTTTTAATTACAATGCAGATTATTCGGATCTTGATGAGGTATTGCAATCATTTGAAAAGCATCATGTATATTGCAATAAATTGATTATTCCAATTGCTGAAATAAGTCGTAATCATTTTCGTTTGCTGGTGATCAATGTAGATCATAAAACAGCTATTTTTTATGATTCAAAGTCAATGTTGGCTAGCAAAATTGCTGAATTGGGTTTGTCTGCTTTGGATGCACTGAGGGCCCCTCAAGAAGTCAAAGAAATTATTTCTATCCCTAAATATTTTATAGAAAATTATAATTATATTTCAAATATATGTAAAAAATATTTTCCTGATGTTCAAGTTTACGAATATTGGCTTGAACATCAGCCTTTAAACAATCATTATGATTGTGGAGTGTTTGTAATTGAATATGCCAAGCATGCCGCGCTTGCAAATGAGTTGACTCAGAAGCTACAAGTTGATATTGAAGAAGCGCGCGTAGAACACAATGCTTTATTTCAATGGTTTAAAAAGACCTTTACTACACTCACGCTATTATCATTTCGTTCTGCTATAAAGACGTCTACCTACGGTTTGTTTTCTGCTTCTCCACCAGCAGTAAGCGAAGAAAAAGAAACTGATTTACAAGATGTTCCTCGAATAACGACCTGAGAATATATTAAAAAATGGTGTCAACCTGAGTTGACACCATTGTATGAACGACGACAAGCTCTAGTTTAAGATAATTTTAAAGACTGTTTTGGCCCAGGTTGTTGTGATTCATTTGCGGGTGATTTAGGTCTGCTGATCACGGGCGAGGTCGTCACTTGTCCAACTAAGTGTGCTACTTTTGCAGTTGATTGTAAAACGCTTTTTTGTGCGAGATTTAATGCCTGAATGAATTTTTCTGAATTGATAAATCCACCTATTGTTTCAACATTGCCGCCAAATAGTGGAAATGCTTTACCAGCTGTATCATTTGCAGCGAAAACTGTAAACTTGGGTTTCTCTATGTTTTCTACTATTTTTTGATCTATGGCAAGTTGGAGTGTGCAAGCTTCTTGTAATGTTTTTAGTGGTATAAATCCGCGTCGATTAAATTCAGTTTTGATACGTATTTCTTCAAGAGCCGCCTTTTTATTTTGCTCTAACGGATCTCTCTGAAAAGCCTCTAATTTGTTTTTACAATTAGCTAAATAATCAAGAGGTAAGACCGGAAATTCATTTTTTGCTTCTTGCGCTGCTTTTTGATAGGACTCCATTTTTTGTGATAACGTATCGAGTTTATTTTCTTCAAATAATTTCAATAAACCTGCTGCAGCTTCATCAGAAGCATTGTGTCGTTGAAGAATTAAATTTAACTCATCCTGAGAATAAGTTTTAGTTGTATCGAATGACGCAACTGAAAAAGTAACGAATTTTGGTTTTTGGGTTACCTTATCGAGCACATCAAGTTCCCATCCAAAATTTGTTAATTTATCATTAATTGGTAACGCAGGATTTTCTTCGTGTGCTTCACGCAAGCCTGCTTGCTTGATGGATTCATCAGCTTCTATTGTACCACCTGCAGTTCCTTTTAATTTTCCATCTCTAAAGCTAATTGAATTTAGTTGAACTAACGCGTCTCCATTTTGATCGAATATCACGGGAACAATATGACAACTTGCATTAGGAAATTGCTTTGCGGCATCAGCATCAACAGCATCTAGTTGAATGCCATCAATATTATCAATCGGTTTGCCAGGATACGTTACTTCTCTTGTTTGGCTCATTATTATTCTCCATTTTTTGTTTTAAAAACATTCAAAATAAAAGGTTGTTATTTTTTGCAGCAAAAAGAGTAACACGGTTTTTTTGATCCTGCTACCATTTAACGGACACATTGAAGAGAAATAAAATATATAATCTTTGTAACTTTTTGAGGTGTAATATGAGTAAAAATAAACCAAGAACATACGATAAAGAATTTAAATTAAATGCAATAAATTTATATTTAACAAGGGGTCGAACTTATGATCAAGTGAGTGATGAATTAATTGATGCGTATTGGGCATGGAGTTTATCGTGGCGCAAACCTCCTGTATCAGATTTTTGCTTTACAAAAGGAGAATGTTATGGCCTAATGCGAATTTTGATCTCGAAATGTCTAAAAACCCTGATATATTCCGAATTGCAACCCAAGACTATAACATGGATGAGCCTATTAAAGAATGAAGGTGTAACTGGAAAATAAGGATGTTATTAGTGTCAAAAATAGTTAAGCAAATATTATATTTCTGTTCTTATTTTTTCTTATTTTTTTTGAAATTTATTTCATGGATATTTCCATTTAAATTCTACTTATTACCAACCGAAAGACTCGGTCATTTATCACAAGAACCAGAATTATTGTTGCGGAAAAAGGCCAGGCTATCTAAAAAAATTACTTATATTTTAATTGTGAATCCTTTAAACCAAATCGCAAATGAATATTTTTTTCAGTTAATACAATCGCATTTTATTATTGTTAAAAATTATTTTTTTCATTATTTAGTTCTAGTTTTTAAATCAAAATTAATAAGTCTTAACTTATATGAGGACTTAAATATTACTCGTGGATTTGGGGTTTGTTATTCAGATTATAAAAACGTACCGCGGCAAATTTCCATCTCTGAAACCGATCTCGAAAAAGGAAAAAATCTGCTCCATTCATTATATGGAGTTGATATAAATCATGACAGAATTATTTGTATATTTGCTCGTGACCAAGGATATCTAAATAAAGTATTACCAGAAAATGATTGGTCTTATCATAATGATAGAGATATAGATGTCAATGTTTTTATAAAGTCAATAGAACATCTTGTAAATTCTGGATTTAAAGTTTTTCGAATCGGTAAATTTGCACTTGAAAAAGTTCAATACGAACATCCCAACTTTATAGACTATCCTTTTTCCAAGGGTCACTCAGACTTTTTAGATGTATTTTTAATCTATATATCTTATTTAGTAATAGGTACATCTGCTGGTATCACCGATTTAGCGAATGTTTTTGAACGACCCTATTTGTGTATTGGTCAAATAGAGCCTATAGTACGATGTACACTTTTTATACCAAAAAAAATTCGTAAACGAATAACAGATGTTGCAAAATCTGATGACTACTTACATTCAAACGAATCGAAGAAATATTTTTATTTTCCCATTGAGATAAAGAAATTAGGTTTACAGTATTTTAATATCTCGAAATTAGGCTTGGAATATTTAGATAATACTCCAGAAGAAATTTATCTTGCTGTTAATGAAACGCTTGCTGCAATAGAGAATCGAGCACATTTTTCTGAAAATGAATTAAATTTAATTCGAAGATATAATGAGGAATATTGGAAAGATTTTGTGAACAGCGACAAATTAAATTCACCAATCGCCGTTTCTTGGCTTAACAAATATAAGGATCTATATTTTTCTAATTAACAGCTGCTGCTTAGTAGTAGCATCCTAGATATGCAGGAACAAAGTATAAAGAATTTTTTTTGGGTAATGTTTTTAAGGTAGATTATTTTATGATTACGTATCATCATATGGGTGGAAGAAATGGTACATTTCCTTTGCCCCTAAAAAAAGGGAAGCTCTTGAAGGAATTGCGTTTGATTTTGTATGATGCTGATATCAATTCTCTATTAAATGATCTAGATTTTGAGCTGCTTGAACTAAGAAATTTTGGACGCTGCGCACCCATGACATTACCAATTGGATTTCGTGGATTAGAGCAACCACTATATGGAGAAGCGGTAAAGCTTCCTAAAATTTCTCAGCTTTTTTCACATGAACAATTTCAAAATTATTATGGATTAAAACAAGACAAATCCATAGTTAATAAAAAAGATAACATTATTCGCGAGCAGTCGAAAAACATTTCACTTTTAATAAATGATTTAAAAGAAGGAGATTTCTCTCCATTAGAGATAATGAAATATAGATTGAATGAAGTTGCTATTCAAGTCCGGAAGAATAGACTTTTTGAAATTGATATAGCTAAAGAACTATGCTTATGAGTTTAGTAAAAAAAGTTGCTTCTATTCGCAAAAATTTTTTGGAAGAAAAAAAGAATGGCAGCACACAAAAAGCTTTATTATATTTATATAAAAAAACCAAATATTATTTCTTTTTATCACTGTGGTTCATACTCACTGCACCCATCGCATATATATTAATTGCAATACGACCTATTGTTAAAATATATCTGGTTATGCTGCAAACATCACGTATTGGACATTTTTCAGCAAGCGCAGAGCTTATGCTTATACGCAACAATAATATTCCACAAAAAAAGAGAGAATTTGTTTTATTTTTTGAGGAACCTATTATTTCTAATAAACAATTATCTCGCATGTATCGAAGGGTTTTACCTATTTTACCATTTCCTAACCTCTGCTATGAAATTGATAAGACATTAAAATTTCTCATGGGAGAAAAATATACCAAATATCCAGCAAAAATTTACAGTACCGGCTTTTTTGGTGTTGGTAAAGATATAGGAGGGCTTTTAGAGATTAGAGACGTTCCATATATATATTTTACTCGAAAAGAAATCAATCAAGCTGAGGTCTTATTAGAAAGACTGGGCATACCAAGAGGAAAAAAATTTGTTTGTTTATTGGTTCGCGATTCTAATTACTTAAAAATGGCAGTAGGTCAAGGAATTGATTTTTGGAGCTATCATAATATTCGAGATTCAGACATCAACAATTACAAAAAGGCTGCATTATATCTCGCAGAAAAAGGCTACTATGTAATTCGCATGGGAAAATTTGTTAAAGAACCATTAATAATAGATCATCCTAGAATAATTGATTATGCTAATCACCCATTGCATTGCGATCTTCTAGATATTTATTTGGCAGCCTATTGCCATTTTATCATTTCTACATCTACCGGGCTTGATTGTATTTCCCAGCTTTTTCGTAGACCATTATTATTCACAGACGTATTTCCATTGATGGACCAATTACAGTTCTGGTATCCTTGCGTTCTATTTATACCTAAGAAATTATATGATATTAAAATAAACAAAATCTTATCCTTTAGAGAACTAAAGGATAGATATAATGAGGTTTCAATGTTAGAGATCCAAGATAGATTTAAGAAAGACAACATCGAGGTAATACTAAATACAGAAGATGAAATATTTGAAGCTGTTTGCGAAATGGAATCTCGTGTTAATCATACTTGGGTTGAGACAGATGAAGATAAAAGTTTACAGAAAAAATTTTTAGCGAGCTATCCTGACTTGATGATAAAAGAAGAATATAAATTCCCGGTAGATTCAATCAAAATCAAAATGGGGGCTACTTTTATAAGGAAAAATTTAACGTTATTATAGGAGCCTGTAAATAATTTTGTGTAACGTAAGCGATCTACCAAGTGCACTTAGCTGAACGCATACAAAAAATTTACTCTATCATTGATTGGTCATTGATATTTTATCTTGAAATTCTGGGACTTGAAGCTCTTGAGTTTGTATTCGATCCGGTTGAAATATACTTACATTGACGATAGAACTGTTTGAACTTGCTTCAATGGGTACAGCAACATGGGTTATTTTGCTAATCTCGTGCTTTACTTGCTCTTGTTTAAGATGAGAGTAAACTTGAGTAAGTAGCTCGCAGTCAACCAACGCACCATGATGTTTTTCTCGTGCTGATAAATTTATGCCGAAATATTGGCATAAATGATCTAAGGAGTGGACCCTAAATTTAGAATTTGCCACTAATTCGGCAATAAGAGATTGGTCACTATCTGATTTAGCTTTTTGTTCTTGCACAAGCTGTTCATCTTCAACTAACTGTTTAGAGATTAATTCAGTAGTAAGAAATTCCTTGGAATAAAGCTGTTGCGCAATAACTCTAGTATCAACAATAGCATTTTTTAGTTCAGGTTTGTTTATTAAATTTAATTCATGATTAAGAAATCCTAAATCAAATGGCGCATTATGAATAATTAATTCTGCTCCTTCTATGAACTCCAAAAATTCATCTACTATTTCAATAAATTTAGGTTTATCGGAAAGAAACTTAGTTGTCAGCCCATGTACTTTTAGCGCCTCGGGATGGCTATTGCGCTCTGGATTAATGTATGTATCATAGTATTTGCCAGTGGCTTTGCCATTGATAATCTCAATACCAGCAATTTGAACGATACGATTACCTTCCTTAGGAAATAAGCCGGTTGTTTCAGTATCTAAAGCGATTTGACGAATTTGCATGATTGATCCTTAATATGATGTAGTAAATTTTCCAACCATACAAATTAAATAAGGTTGGGTTTCGTATAGGTCGAGATTGTTCTTTATTTACAAAAAGAAAACCTACTCGTGCATTTTGCAATGTAGAGGAGCAGATCCTGTTCTGTATATACCCATTACACCTCAAGATGCGAGATTTTAACATCCAGATTGCAAGAAGTTGAAATGTTCTGATTGAGAAAAAGTGCAGGAATACTTGTCGTATTTCAAGCTTTTTCGATTGAAGAACGTTTTCAAATTTGCCGCAAGATGGATGGTTAAAAAATCGCATCTTGAGGTGTAATGGGTATAGTCGTTGTAACCTGTTGCGAAGGTCTACTGCCAAATTTAGGATTAAAATTTGTAAACGCCATCATTTTTTTCGCTCATGATTCCACATAGTTTCTGGACAATGTTCATTTTTAGCGAGTAAACGTGCAGCAACAAATAATACATCAGAGAGACGATTAATGTAGCGTAGCACGTCAGCATTTAATTTTTCGTGTTGATTTAATGCAACCATGCAACGTTCTGCACGTCGGCAAATCGCACGCGCAAGATGACAACTTGCGGATGGCGGTGTACCGCGCGGCAACACAAATTCTTTCAGAGGTGGGAGGGTAAGGTTCCACTGATCAATTGTTTGTTCCAAACGCGTAATTTTATCTGCTGTTATGACTAATTGATAGGGCGGGCATAATTCGCCACCCAAATCAAACAAGTCATGCTGAACCTGATTCAGACATTGATACACTTCTGGATGAACATGGGGGTGTGAGAGCGCAAGCCCGATTGCACAATTTAATTCATCCAAAGTGCCGAGTGTTTCAACACGCAGAGCATTTTTCAACAGACGTTCTTGACCACCTAGGCTGGTTGTGCCGTCATCACCTGTACGCGTGTAGATTTTGGAAAGTCTATAACTCATTAGCAAACCCGACATTTATTCTCGAAGTATATAGAGTATATACCCATTACACCTCAAGATGCGA